>Ga0209390_10007586_pt1 | contig 13827 bp, 9 predicted proteins | sample BON01_FD_187212 | JGI IMG/M metagenome (GOLD analysis project Ga0209390, IMG submission 187212) | Freshwater microbial communities from Lake Bonney liftoff mats and glacier meltwater in Antarctica - BON-01 (SPAdes) (version 2) | ecosystem: Environmental > Aquatic > Freshwater > Ice > Glacier... | reverse complement strand
ATTACTTCAGTACTACTGCAAGTCGGACAATTTACAGCCTTATCCCATCTTTTATCTTCCAAATATTTAATGCAAGATTTTTGATTTGGAAACTTTTTAATTAATTTCAATAAATCCATTTTTTACTCACAAAAATAAAATAGCAAAACGCACTATATTTGCGTTATCCCATTTAATGGGTAATTACCTCAATATTCGACAATGTCCGATTGTAATAATAATTGGAAATGTTATCTCCTAAAAATTCAGCCCATCCTTCAGCTAGACCAATATATCCTGCCAATACTGGTGTAGGATGTAAGCCGTCCCGATAGGGATCCTGTGCTCCAAATATAGTATTTGATATGTTTTGTTGTTCACCATCTACGACATTTTGCCAATAGTTGCTGCCACAGGCAATTGCTTGGCTTGCATGCGCTAATTCATGAAACATTAAGTTTTGCACTCGTCTGTAAGAAGGTAAAATAGATGAGTTTTTAAAGGGATTCCATAATCTCAATCCCAAATCGTTTACTAAACCAACGGCAAATGAAGCAAGACCATTGTTTATATTTAATCTCTTTTTCATGACAGTGGAGCCACTTAATGAGTTTCCCGTAACAGGCACCCAAAAATGAAGTATATCTATTGTTTGTATTCCATTATTCAATGCATATTCATTAAATAAATGAAATGCGTTGTTAATAGTTGACTTACTCCAAGCTCCCTTGGCATCTCTATTTATATTATAGGAAGCACCTAGATTATTTTTAGTGGTCCAACCCAAATAATCGGACAAGGAATGTCCAGTTATTCTAAATTCTTGATTCCACCATCTTATTTTTAATTTTGCTCTTTGTAGAAATTTTTTGTTGCTTGTAAAATAGCCATTGGAAGAAGTCCGCATGTAAACAGTTTTAAATCCTTTTCTTGCTACTAAGCTTTTATAAAAAACTGGAGTATAGTTACCTAATTCGTTATCCCAAGCTTTAACATATCCATTGGGTTTAAAGAAGTTGTTTCCTGCTTTGTCATAGGATTCCTCAGAGTCAATTAAGCCGATTAGTTGATGGGCCTTAAATTCTATTTCCTCAAAGTAGGGATCTCTTTCATCAGGAATATATCCTTTCTCTAGTAATGTATGTGTTATATTAGAATTGAAAATTGCATCATTATATACTAGGACATAATAAGGTTTAATCATGGTATCTAATGCTTCAATATCCATATAGAAAGCGCCATATTCAACTACTTCGTATTCCAATGGATAATCTTCTACATAAATATTTTCACTTTCCATTTCAAGAACTATATAAACTTCTTCAATATTTTTTGGAAGAAATTTATAGTAAGAACAATTTGATTCTAAACTAGAAGCTTGATTATCTAAACCTAGGGCGTACAACGCTTTTTGCATATTTTGAAACAAGTAAGGATTCAACTCTTTATCATCTAAAATAGTCAAAGCGTCACCATTGTAGGTAGGTCCATTCTCACCATCAATCATTATTGATTTTTGCGAAACAAGAATTTGGTCACCATTAGTATCTAACAAAGATTCTTTTGAACAAGATGTATAAAAGAGGCTAAATATTAAAATTAATATTATTTGATGGGGGGGGTAAATTGAAGTTTCATAGGGAGTACATTTTTTTCAAAAGTAGTAAAAAATAGTTACTAAGCAATTTTATTTAATATTTTTTTTCAAAAAATGTGGTACCGTTTGAAATTAGTTTTCAGTATTAAAATTGTGATTAGGACAAAAGTCATTTAATTTTCAAAAATTTGAAAACTGCCAAGTAAATGTGATTTTTAGAATTTGAGTATAGATTTTATAAAAATCGTTTATCTTCTCAAACTCTTTGTAGAATTGCTTTCATTAGTCGACTGTTAATTTATGATATTTCAAGACCGGGAATCCTAGAATTCCTTTGTTGATTTTGGTTTCTATAAAATTGTACTTGTAAATACCTTTGGTATCGGTGATTTTATATAATTTGGAACAAAGTTGAGGTGCATTATCGTGCGCTATATACATTGAATAGTTCGAGAACTTAATATTTCCTTCCAATTCTGTTTTCGTTCTAAACATTTCGAAAGAAATAAAATAATTTAGAGCCAAAGTAAGTGCAACTAATAAAGGCGTTCCCGTGCTGGCCAAAAAAAGTTTAGCGTATACATTCTCATTTTCTTGCTTCTTTTTTTGAACAAAACAAAAGAGGAGATAGCTGCCCACTAAGGCGCCCAATGCGATACTCCAAAATTGATCCATGCTTATGCATGTTTTTAGCAGTAAAAAGAAAATAGACCCAATAGAAGCAAAGAAGAGGGTAGGATATAAAACATCCAAATTAGCTCCATCCGGATTTTTGTAAATCTTCATTTAGAATGCTCTATTGATTCCCAGTACCCATCTAAAGGCTACGTTGTTTTCACCAGCAGGTGCATGAGAAACTACAAATGGCACATCAAATCTGATGGTGAAAGGGTTTAAGTTATTAAATTTCCACCATCTTTTAATCGTAAATGTCGCCCCTATGCCAGCATCAGCTCTATAAGTTCCCCACTCAGAATTCCCTTGGGAGTTCTGGAAGTTTATGGCTCCCGCGTCTGCAAAAATATAAGTATCTATGTCGAATAGGCTTTTCAACTTTCCTAACTTCTTTAATTTGATTAATCGATCGAAAGCTAATTCGGTATTCACTGAAAAACCACTATTTCCTTTATAGGCTGTTGTCGCCGTTCCGCTCGCATCTTCCTCAACCATATAATATCCTGAATAGCCTCTTAAATTTAAGCCGCCGCCATAATGGAAGTGGTTCGTCTCTGCACCGTAACTGCCTATCCAATCATTGGGAACGAATCCCGATGCTCGTACGTACTTATTCTCCATCATTTGCTCCCCATTAGCACCTGCTGCATAAAGTGCAGATTCGCTTGGCGTATTTTTCGATCCTAATCTACCATAAAATCTTGTAGACCAATCTAATCGTTTAAGCCTTACCTCTTCAATGTAAGTGGCTTCAACATATTGATAATTAACATCTTTACTCGCAGATACTCGCGTATTCATTACCAAACTCCCTTGATAGTTACCATTGCCTTTTTCAAAGTCGTATGCTAAGCCCATGTTTAAGCTTCGGTTATGTGTCCCGATCTGCCATTCTTGAGGATAGATTAAATAATTGGCGTCATTCGCTTCATAGCGGATCATATCTTTCATGCCGAAGCTTAAGCTCACCTTGTTCTTCAGCTCTTTCATGATAGTAAACTCATTTAAACTTAAGCCATCCAAGAATCTAGACTTAATCATTAAATCTGTATTCGGCAAAACTTTGTCTAATGCGGTCTTATACCAGAAATTGTAGCTGAATCTTTCGTTCGTATAATACTTGTTCTTATCAGATACAATTGCTTCGTCAGATAAATTACCTTGAAACAAGCGGGTATTATACCATGCAGTAAAAGAAAATCTATGGATTTGATTTAAATAATTGCCATCCATATGCCAGCCCAGTTTAAGTCCATCATAAGCATTCCACCAGATATCAGGTCGGTAGTTGATATGGTAGGCCTTCCAATCCGGATAATTCCAAATATGACTATCGAATTTCCATATCGTTTTTGATTTTTTACTATTGTCCAAGATATTGGCATCTGCTAATCTAAAGCTAGGGTCAATAACTACATCTTTAATTTTTACCTTTTTATTGGGAGAAGCTTTAGGAATCGTAACCGTAGCAGTATACTTGGGGTTTAATTTATCCCATCCCGTCCACTTATCCAATACCGTTGCTTCGGTTTCCTTTTCGAAATATTGATTTGGAATGTGATAGTCGAATGTACGTCCTTCGGAATCTTTCACTTGGAAATCAATAGGCATCTGCATGCGACCTTTACGTTCAATGATAATGTCAAACGTATTGTCTTTTACCTTATTCCTTTTTACTTTAACGAAAGCATAATCCGAAGTTTTGGTCGTTTCTAACCATTGATCAAAAAACCAATTTAAATCAGTCTTAGTGTATTCAATAATACTTTGTCTGAAATCTTCTGGATAAGGGTGACAAAAACTCCATTTTTGGAAATAGTATTGCATGGAAGCTAAGAACAATTCATCGCCTAGTACATACTGTAAATTATATAGCATTGCCGCTGTTTTGTAATAGACATGCCCATAACCTCCACCATGACGTAAAGCGCCATCAAAACCATCACTGTGGGTATTGAGTTGGGCGTCATTTCCTAAAGTAGCATCGCGCATATATCCATAGTAAATTTCATCCTCACGAACTTCTCTTTCATCTCTGAATTTGTTGACGTATTTAGATTTGTATTCACTCTTTTCAATATAGGTTCCGTCAATTTTTTCTTGCGACCAACTGGTTAAAAATTGCGTGAAACCTTCATCCATGAAAGCACGATAGGTTTCATTGTTGTTCATCATGGCATAAAACCAATTGTGTCCAACTTCATGGGCCAATAATCCTTTATAACTCGGGTCACGTCCATTATCCAAAGTAATCATTGGATATTCCATGCCGTCTTTTGCATCTGCTACAATCATTTGGTGATAACCGTACATGCCAATATCTTCTGAATAAACACGAATTACTTTGGCTGTGTACTCCGCAGCGGTTTGCCACCCTGAAGCATGTGGTTCTTGAACAAAAGAATAGGTTTTAATTCCATTCCATTCCGCTTCACCTATTCGGTAATGGGGGTTGGCGGTGAAGGCGAAATCATGAATATTTTCTGCATAGAAATGCCATTCTTTTCGCACGCCTTCTTCATAAGGAATAATAACGGATGGCTTTTGGCCATAAGGCTTGTCTGCAAAATTTTTGATGTCCAACTTCGCCATTAAATCAAGGGGTAAAGCTTCCTCTCTATTGAGCAGCTCCCCAGTTGCAGCCACGATATAGTCATTCGCAAAATTTAGCGTTACATCGAAAGTTCCAAAGTCACCGTAAAACTCTTTGCCTAAATGTTGGTCGGTACTCCAACCAAACTTCTTATCATACACGGCAATTCTAGGATACCAATGGCAACCATTGAATTGTGTTTTGCCATAAGAATTAAATGTTTTCATTCTTCGGCGCATGCTTCCGTTGTCGTAGTAGGTAAGAAAGTCAATGTCGAATTGCACCCCGGTATAGGGTAAGATGGGTTCATTTAAATGAACGATAAGAATCGTGTTATCTAAGGTTGTTTTAACTGCTTGACCACCAATATTAATTTTTTCTATGACCGTTCCTAAACCCAAGGCTTCATATTTTCCAAAACTTGTTTTAACGCCATTGGCTTGATGCAAATGATCATTATAGGAATCTGGTAGAAAGGCATTTTGGTACAAATGGAAGTAGACTACAGTTAAAGTGTCAGGAGAGTTATTCCAATAGATTAATTCTTCTTTCCCTGTGATGATGTCCGTTTTTTCATCGATTGTAGCATGAATTTTATAGTATACATCTTGTTGCCAGTAAGCACTATTCGGCTTCTTGTTTGCCCAGTAGTAAGGATTGTCCATGCTTTGATAGGAATTAGGTAAAGCAATTGGATTGTAATCTTGGGCTATTGCTAAACTGAACAAAGCAATGAGCACTAAAAAAGAACGGGTCATACTGGTTTTAAATTTTGCGCTAATTTAAGCTTTTTTTTGATTGGATATTGTTAGTCATGATAAAGCGTCACAATTGGTTTTAAATTTTATCGAGAGAAATTTCATGAGAATTACCAGCACTATTTTCCTAAGGATTTAGAACATTATTTTATTTTATGATAGATTGAATTATGTTTAATGGATTTTTTAACTAACTTTAATATATTCCAAACCAAAACCAATGCCATATAAAAACATTTACCCCCCCCAATTTACTATTAATTATAATATGTATTTTGAACGTGAATTCCCATTTAATTGCTCAACCAAGTCAAAATAATTCATACACTTTTTGGAATTCTGAAATGATATCGATTGCAAAACCAGTTAATGTTTCGACTTATCCAAGCGGTACTTATAGAATTTTACTTGAACACGACAATATGATTGCGGCTGGACAGCATTTAGTTATTTTAAGATAATGAACAAATTTATAATAGGCATATTTTTCTTACACCTGGGTTTTTGTCTCAAAGCTCAGGTGTTTAATAATTCATATAATAATTATTCTATTTCCTATAGTCATCCATTTCAGCCTGGGTTTAGTCAATATAATCGTGATGCACTTTATGATTTCAATTTAGGCGACAGTATTCTTGTTTTATTTGGCTCAACTGTAACTCCACTATGGAGAGATACTATTTTAGTAAACACATGGATTTTAGAGGTTGATCATCAGGGCGATACTCTTTCATACAAAACAATTGAAATTGATTCCAATGATGTGAGTATAGGTTTTTTTCCAATTTCTATTATGGATAAGACTTTTTTACTGGGCAATGCAAAAAAGAAATTTTCAAATACGACTCACACAAATAATGGACTAATCATTGAATTAGACTCAAATTTCAACTTAGTAAATTATCAGTTAATGGATTACGGTGATTTTACAAATTTAAACGGAGCAGTTTTGTCTTACTCTAAGTTGTATATTTTGGGTTATTCTGATGTTGATTCAAGTTCAAATAGTAATTATGATATTTTTGTTACAAAGGTAAATTTTTTAGGTCAACCAATAGACACATTTCAATTTGGTGGTTCTGGTTGGGAAATACCCTCCTCTATTAAATTGCTAAGTAATAGTAATTTGCTTGTTTCTGGTTACACTTCGAGTTTCGGTTCTGGCGGGGAAGATTTTTATTTGGTTGAAATTGATACGCTTGGAAATATAATTTGGGAAAATACATACGGAGGTATGGGTTCCGACGGCAATCTTCGGAACAATCTTGAAGTAGATTCTCAAGGATATATCTATCAATGCGGATGGACTGAAAAAATGAATGGTGATGTTGAAGCTTGGATTATCAAAACTGACAATGTAGGTGCAATTGTTTGGGATAAAAAGTTTAATAGAGGAAACTTGTTTGATGGCTTTGTAGGAATTTCTCTATTAGAAAACGGAGAAATACTTCTTGCAGGAAGTACGCACAACTATGATATTGCCAGTAATAATGCTACAGGATGGCTTGTTAAACTAGATTCAACTGGATCTCTAATATGGGAACGGCTAATATCTAAATACGACAACCAATTTAGTACTGACGATTATATTTACAAACTTAAATGTGATAGTAATGAGAATATTTTTATAGCGGGTTACATTCTGGGAGGCATTACAGAAAATGGAATTTATCATGACAACGATGGGTGGTTTTGCAAAGCTGACAAATGTGGTTATACATCAGGCGCACAACCACAAGCCTTGCTTACTATAGATAGTGTAGTGGGTGCGCAAGTCTACATCTCTAATCTCAGTGAAGAATATTGTGTTGGAAATCTAAATGTTTCTATCTACAATCAAATAACAGGAGATACTATGCTATTAGATAGTCTGCACGTTTATGCCTATAGTCAATTTACTAATGGCACCGACCCTACTCAACTCATTTATACTTTACCAGATACGGGAACTTATATATTCAGCGTAACTACTTATGCGGGCGACGGTACAGACAATTTTACCACAAGCATCCAAGTCAGTGATTTATCTACGGGTTTGCTCTCCAACCAAACAACAAAAACATTCAATTTCAAGATCTACCCTAATCCCGCTTCCGATTATGTAATTGTTTCTTGTGCCGATGGGCAAGGGGCCTGTCTGCCGTTAGGCATGAGTGAGGCAACACTAAACATCTACACTACCACTGGTCAACTCATAAAATCCTATTCCCTCAACCTAAACCGTATCCAAGAAAAAGTTAACATTGGAGATCTTGCTAATGGGGTTTATTTGTTGAATTTTATGATTGATGGAAGAAGTGCAGGAAATCAGCGCCTGAGCCTTATAAAATAGCTTCAAATTTTAGGTGCAGATCATTGCGATGAGACGCCTGCCGAACAAGCAATCCTGTCCCGCTAAACTAGCTAGCCTCGCTTAAGTCTCTTCTCCCGCGACATTGGCTTAGGAGGATGCGGGTAGGGAGTGCTGAGGCAAAGCAAAGGCTTTTCCACTTGCGGCTATGGCATATTGTTACATGAACAAATTGGCATATTCTGATTATAAAATCATATAATATATGAATATAAATTATTATATTTGAAATATGAACCATCCCCTCCACCACCTCATCGCTCTTTCCTTCATACCTAATCTAGGAACCTTAAATACTAAAAACTTGATTGCCTATTGCGGCAGTGCAGAAGCGGTTTTTAAACAAAGCAGAGGGAAACTCTTGAAAATTCCTGGTATTGGATCCTTTGTAGCAGACAGTATTTTAAAGGCGAATATTGGCAGGCAAGTTGAGGAGGAGCTACGCTTTATAGAGCAACATCAATTACGAGTTTTATCCTATCTCGATGCCGATTACCCTAAGCGATTAAGTCATTGTGCGGATAGTCCTATCTTGATATTTGTAAAAGGAACCACTGATTTAAATCCCAAGAAAAGTATTGCAATTGTAGGCACTAGAAAAGCAACGAAGTTTGGGAGGGATTGGGTAGAAAAGTTTGCAGAGGAATGTAAGCATTTTGATATCCAAATTGTGAGTGGTTTGGCGCTGGGAATAGATGCTCAAGCCCACAAAAGTGCTTTGGCTCACGGATTGAATACCGTGGGAGTTCTTGCGCATCCTCTAAATATTCTCTATCCTTCAAGTCACACTTCTCTTGCAAAACAAATGTTGGAAAGCGGCAGTGCTTTATTGACAGAATACTCTTCTCAAAGTGCTTTTCTCCCTTCCAATTTCCCTATGCGCAATAGAATTGTAGCGGGGATGTGCGATGCTTCCATTATCGTGGAAAGTGCGCAAAAAGGGGGCGCAGTTATTACCGCAAACATTGCCAATTCTTACAATCGTGATGTCTTTGCCGTTCCAGGACGACCTAGAGATACTTACGCGAAAGGATGCAATTTTTTAATCAAAACTCACAAAGCACAACTTGCGGAAAGTGCTGCGGATATCATCCAATATTTGTCTTGGGACGTGGACCAAAAGCCGAAGCGAAAAATACAACGAGAACTGGCCTTGGATTTAAGTGAAGATGAAACAAAGTTAATAGGCTTCCTAAAAGATTCTGAAGGATTGGCTTCAGATGATTTGATGTTGAAGTGCCAATTTAGCGGGAGTAAAATAGCTGGTGTTTTATTGGAATTGGAGTTGCGTGGCATCATTCATTCTTTGCCTGGCAGCAGATTTACTTTGGCTTGAAACTCAAAGAAATGTTTCAATACTTCTTCAGGTGCTTCCAATTGCGGATAATGTCCAATGTTTTCAATTAAAATTACATCCGGATTCGGAATGACTTTGTTGTAATGATCTGCCATGTGTTTTCCGGAAATAGGATCAAAGGCACCATTGATTAAGCGATGAGGAATCTTGGTTTCTTTCAAAGCTTTTAACCATCTTCCTTCATTGTCAATCCGGTCTTGCATATAGCGAATCAATAAATGAAAAATCCGCATTCCTTCCTTCAGGTTGATCAAGTACCATAAGTCTTCTAATTCTTGTTGACTTGCCTTCGTGTTTGGTCCAAAAATCTTGTCAAAAGTATTTCGGAACATTCTGAAATTATAGAGTTTAGCAATGTATTTTCCTATGGGTGTCATCAAGGCCCATTGCACAGTTCGCGGTTTGTGGATACCTGGGAACAACCCGCCGTTCAATAGACAGACACTATTAATCTGAAAAGAAAGTTGCCCTTTATTTTCACGTGCAATCAACTCATTCGCCACCGTATCGCCTTTGTCATGCGCTAAAATTTCACAAGAAGAAATGGTCAATTGTTTTAAAAGGGCTTCCGTAATGTCCGATTGTTGAAAAATGGAATAGTTATTTTTTAAAGGTTTATCTGAAAAGCCGTAGCCGAGCATATCGAAAGTGAGGACTTGGAATTGCTTGCTTAATTCATCATGAATTTTGTGCCAGTCATAAGAGGACGTAGGGAAGCCGTGTAACAATAAAAGCACAGGTCCCTCGCCTTGAACTGAATAATATATTTGATGATTTTCGAAGGTGAAATACCTTCCTTTTGCTTTCCATTGTTTAATATTCATAGGAACAATTTAGTAAGATTTACCTACTTTTAGACAAAGTTAGTAACAAGAAATGCAGTTAAAAAGAATTACACTAAAGTATTTAGTCTATCTACGTACTATAATTTGGCAATTTTATCGTGATAAAATTTATTATGCACTCGGAGCATCAATTGTTTTTGGTTTGCTTATTTACACCCTCAATCATTTTTTCTATCCTTCCAATTTTTGGTTTAGGTTTACCTCTGAAAATACAATTTCTACATGGTTTTGTGAACGGACAGATATGCTCAAGTTGGTGCGGCAACCCATCAATACCTTTACGAATTTTGGATATTTAGTCAATGCGATTTTCTTCTTAAGCAAAGGCTTTAGCGATGCGAAGAAATCGTATGCATTTAATTTAATTACAGCAAATCCATTTTATAGCATTGTTTTAGGCGTCGTATCCCTATATACTTTTGCTTGCAGTACGTTCTTTCATAGTTCCCTCGTCGAGGTAGCCTCAAAATTAGATTTCTCAGCGGTTTATAGTATTTCTCTTTTCCCATTGATGTATTTTTCGCATCGGTTTATATTGTTAGTTAGAAACAAACCTTCAAACATCAAACACCCACTTGAAACGCGTTGGTTGGTATTTATTTTTTCATTGATTTATTTGGTTTTAACCTTCGGTGTTTCCATGGATTATGTAAATCCTATAGTTTTAGGCTTTATTGTGTCAACAGGGGGGTTAGGATATGTTTTAGAAAGAAGAGATCCAAACAAAACAGTCAAAGCCTATTTGCTCTTTATGGTCATTTTTATCACTTCGGCTGTCGTATTCTTTAAAATGGATATTGCTAAAATTGGGTGTAATCCAGATTCATTTCTCCAACCACATAGTCTTTGGCATATCTTAAACAGCTTTGCCGTTTTCTATTTCTATCTTTATATTCGAAGTGAGAACTACATTCCAGATAAGGATGATAAGTTGTTGCCGTTTAAAGATGCGCTACCACATTAATCGGTCCTCTTTGGTGTTTGTTAAGGTTTATGAAGTCAATAGTAACGATAAGTTCTAAGCGCTAAGGTTTTGGGAATAGCCGGCAGCGATTTGTCTTTAATCTTACGTTTACTTCTTGAGAACAATCGGTTTATTCCAATTTAAGTAAAACATTGGATGAAAAATGACTTGCCCTTTGGTATTTACTTCCAATGCAGGCATGGGGGCTTTGATGATGTTCATTATCATTAGTAGCGTCTTCCAACCGTCTTTTTTCGCAGGAATTTGTTCAAAGTCGACATCCAATGAAAAGAAAAATCTTCGGTACTGCTCAATGTCGCTTCTATCAATTTCATTGCCATCCTCGTCATCCCATTTATTCTCAAAGCCGCCGAACATATCTGCCCCCATGTATCCAACGGAAAGGGCCAGCCAACTTGTTCTCGGATTCGGATTTTTCATGAATCTACTTGGTGTAACGGACACCCAAATGGCTAAGCTGTTATAGTCTTTGATAAGCCGCTCTATCTTTCCAGATCCGTAAAGATCTATTGCTCTTTGTTCCAATTGGGCATCTGGATAAGTCACTTTGTGAAAAGAATATTTGGTGCGGATACGCTGTTCTTGCCACAATAAATTTTGTGTCAAGGCCAAGCCACTTCCTAAAGCGTTGAAACCGACATCGCTCCAAGACGCACCCCATTTGTCTGAGAAGCCATCGAATATTTCAATGGAGGATTGGAACGTAAATCCCGCTAATGCACCATAGATACTTGCTTTTTTGTTATTCATTCCCGCCCAACGCAAAAGTTGTGTAACGTATACCGTTTCAAAGTAGGACGTATGAAAATGACCCATTTTATCGACTTGTTTCCATTCGGCGGCATCATTGAAAAAATGGAATTTTGATCGTGGGGAATCCGAATACCATATGAAGTTGAGTCCAGTCATTGCTCCTGCGTAGGCTCCAACTAATCCAGACGAAACCCCAATCGCTCTTGCTTTGTGAAGGGTTAGTGCTGATTCAAAGAATTTGAGTTTAGTTGTGTCGCTTTGTGCCAAAGAGAATTGCCAAAGTAGACTAAAAAAAAGAATTGAAACTAAAGCTCTCAAGTGTTATTCTTTATATCCAAAATACTTCAACATCATATCGTCGTTACGCCAGTTTTCTTTCACTTTGACGAACAATTCTAAGTATACTTTTTTATCAAGAAATTTTTCAATGTCCAAACGGGCAAGAGTGCCTAGTTTTTTAATGGCTTCACCACCTTTACCAATAATAATAGATTTTTGCGTATCGCGTTCTGTATAAATTGTCGCTCGAATTCTATCAATGTGCTCTTCTTCTATAAATTCATCAATCTCTACTTGGCAGGAATAGGGAATTTCTTGTTTGTATAAATCCAATAATTTTTCTCTAATGATTTCAGTTACGAAAAATCGCTCGTTTTTATCTGAGATGGAATCCTTATCATAATAGGCTGGTCCTTCTGGGAGCGCTTCCAAAATCTTGTCAATTATGGATTGTAAATTGAATTTTTCTAGAGCAGAAATATAAACGATTTGAGCTTTAGGTAAAGCTTCAGCCCAATGAGCGGCATATTTATCTACCTCTTCCTCATCTTTAGCTTTATCAATTTTATTAATCAGTAACAAAACAGGCGTATTGCTTTTTACTAAGCCTTGATATAAATTTTCTTGTTTTTCTATTGTGGCGCCTAATTCAGTAATGTAAAGGAACATATCTGCATCTTCAAAAGTTGAAGCGACATACTTGTTCATTTCTTCCTGCATCTTGTAGGCAGGTTTTTCAATAAAGCCAGGCGTATCAGAGAAGACTATTTGAAAATGCTCTTCACTAAGAATACCGTGAATTCTGTGTCGTGTGGTTTGTGCTTTTTTTGTAATAATCGATAACTTTTCTCCAAGCAAAGCATTGAGTAAAGTCGATTTACCTACGTTTGGTAGACCGATAATATTAACAAAACCAGATTTGTGTACTTGCTTAGACTCCATATAAGTGTAAAAATAGGAAAAACCCTCTTGTGATTACTAATTATGCAGGGTTTTCTTATTAATTGAAAGAAGTCAGTGGGGTATTAAACGGAAGGAATAATATTGCTATTGTTAATCCGTATGATCCAGTTGCAGGCGAAAAAAAGATCTTTAGTATTTTTTTAATCAAACTTTTACTACTATGCAATCCTTTATACCAATCCATTTGTTATCAAAAAAGAATTTTAGAATATCATTGTAAGCTTCCCCTAATTAGGACTGCTTATTATTACAAGATTAGGTTTTTTTCGTTTAAAAAGGAATTTTTTTTTGAATGTTTAATATTAGCACCGTGGTCGTCCTACACTTGCTTGTAACGTTTTGCAGCTAAAAGAAGTTGGCGATTTCGAAGCACAAAACTGTCTGCCACCACAAAACTTGCTACGAAGCACAAAGCTATATTTAACCACTGAACCGCCAATTTTTTGTAGTACCCATGTAAAAGCATAAATTTGAATCGACTAAAATTAAACATATGCAATTACAGGGTAATACTCATAATCCAAAGATATACATTGGGTTAGACGTACACAAGAAAAGTTGGTCCGTTTCTATTCAAACGGATCTATTTTTTCACAAAACGTATTCGATGCCTGCAAAACCAAATGACTTGTTCGACTATGTGAACAAGACTTTTCCTGGACACGATGTTCAGATGGTTTACGAGGCTGGAGG
>Ga0209390_10007585_pt1 | contig 13827 bp, 9 predicted proteins | sample BON01_FD_187212 | JGI IMG/M metagenome (GOLD analysis project Ga0209390, IMG submission 187212) | Freshwater microbial communities from Lake Bonney liftoff mats and glacier meltwater in Antarctica - BON-01 (SPAdes) (version 2) | ecosystem: Environmental > Aquatic > Freshwater > Ice > Glacier... | reverse complement strand
TGGTGTCTTTGTATAGCAATGAGTTATATCCTGTCCCCCCTATCCCCTCTGTCCCCTCTCTCTTCTATTATTTCTTCTTTAATAAAAAATATACTATAGTATAGTTTACTATAACACTAACACAAAACACATCCATAAATAGAATTGGGGAGGGGACTGGGGGATAGAAGGGGACCGGGTTTGAGGTGATCTCTACACAAGGCTATAGAAAGGGAAGTTTCCGATTATGGAAAAGGGAAACTTCCGATTTGGTGTCTTTGTATAGCAATGAGTTATATCCTGTCCCCCCTATCCCCTCTGTCCCCTCTCTCTTCTATTATTTCTTCTTTAATAAAAAATATACTATAGTATAGTTTACTATAACACTAACACAAAATACATCCATAAATAGAATGGGGGAGGGGACTGGGGGATAGAAGGGGACCGGGTTTGAGGTGATCTCTACACAAGGCTATAGAAAGGGAAGTTTCCGATTATGGAAAAGGGAAACTTCCGATTTGGTGTCTTTGCGTAGCAATGATTTATATCCTATCCCCCCTATCCCCTCTGTCCCCTCTCTCTTCTATTATTTCTTCTTTAATAAAAAATATACTATAGTATAGTTTACTATAACACTAAAAGAAAACACCTCTATAAATAGATTATCATTAAATCTAATGAATATTGTAAGTTTCATGGAACGTTCCTTCGAATGCCTTCTCCAATATCTCCGGGGAGTAGCATTATTCTCGTGCTGCGTGCCCTCGTCTCTCGCTCGTGGGGCGCGCCCCAAAACCCCCCTGAGCCCGCAGCTCCTTAGGGAACCCCCACCTAACTGGCCCCCCCCGCCCTGGACAGATGCGTTGGGCCCGCGGTATCGTCCTCTATTTATACCGTTCTAAAATAGAACAAAATATAATAAATTAAATCCCAGGTCAATCGAGGTCAACTCGAGATTTAAAAAGACATTCTTCATATATACATATATATATAATATATACATTTATATATATATATAATATACATTTATATATATATAATATATATATATGTGTGTCCGCCGCGCCCCAAAAAATAGTCTCTGTATATATATATATATATATATATATATATATATATATATATATATACACACACACACGTATATGTATGATTTATATAGATCTAGATACATGTTAAGATGGATATTTACATATGTGTGCGTGTTTAATATATGTATACATAGATACAGATATAGATAGATATGGGTATATACACCATATGTATGGTATTTGCAGAGGGCACACGGCAATCTGCCAGATGTCCTCTAAGCTGATGATGATATGCTTAACCCCACAGGGTACTCCCCCCCCACACAGCAGCCGATATGGCCCACAGCACACACAGCACACAGCCAGCACTGCGGCCCCACTGCACTACCCCCAGGGCAGAAGACAAACCCCCGCAAACGCACCGACCCCACTCAAACGGTCTATGCTCACCCCTTTCGGAGGGCCCAGACCCAGGTTCGGCGCAAAGGCTCATGATATCTGGGAGTCGCTGTTTCGCAGAGGATAAAACCGCAGCTCTGCCAGTTGTCCTCCAAGCGCTTAGAGAACCAATGGCGGAGCTGCCAGTTGGTCCTCCGCTGTTTTTGGTGCACGAGGATGCTCCTTCTGATTAGCGGGCTTTAGTTTGCGCCAGTGAACTGTGCGATAGGCTAGAGAAGAGCTCTCCCTCCCCTGCGGTATCTACCACGTTGCCGCCGCTCTTTGCGACCCGCCGCCAACCCGGCTCTCGGTCGAGATGGCGCCTGCAGTGGGACCACCGGAAATGTCCTCCATCCCTCCCATGTGTCGCGTCCGTTGGATGGACTCGAATATCGGAGGGGGGCACGGCTTCCGACGCCAGGGTGCTCGCCCTATGGGGACGCACCCACCCCGATGTATGCTGGATTTTTTTTTCTGCTTCTGTAGTGGGTTGATGAGTGATGATGGGGGCCGGCCCGCGGCAATGGTTTTGTGTGGATGGACTTCTATGCAGTTTTGTTGTTGTTGTGTTGTTGTTTGTGTCATTGATTGTTGCGCGTCCCTGCTGTGGTGTCTGGTGTCGTCTACTTGTTGCTTGTGCTTGTGCGTGTGCTTGTCGTGTGATATTGCTTCCTGAGAAGTCGGTGTGTCTGTGGTCTCGCGTTATTATTTCTGTTTCTGTTTGGGTGCCGGTCGGTGCGGTGCAGTGCTGTGCGGTATGGCCTTGTGCCGCGTGCCATGTCCATGTGCTTGTGTTTGTGTGTTATTCGCGTGGCGCGGCAATTTCAGTTTCAGTTTTTTTATTTTTCATAGTTCATAGCAATCAGCAAGCACAAGTTGTCGCACAAGCACAAGGAAAAATTGATTGGTGCTGACCCCCGGCAGTGCCCCCACCCCGCCCCTTCTTCTCCTCCCCCTCTTCCTCTTCCTCTTCCTCTTGCCTCGCAGTATGCAGTATGTATATGATATTAAATGTATATGTATGTAGTAGTCATAGTCACTAATAGCTAATATCTAATATATTGCTAATATAGTCAATCAAAATCAATCTTATAATATCTTAATCTTGAATCAATCATATCAATCAATCAATCGTCATCAATCGCGAAGTCCTCAAAAGCTACACACGCACAGCTAAGAGAAGCCTATATCCCAGCACCGGCGAAGGGACCACGCGAAACACGGGCCGTCCCCGCCGCGCGCCCGACGGAGAGCCGGGACAGCCGCTGCGAATGAATAAACGGCGGCCGTAATCAGGCTTAAAACAGCTTTGCACCTCACACAGCACGCTGGAATGGAGCTGGAACGGAGCCCCGGCGGCGCCAAGGCGCGCTCCACACATCGGACGAAGGGGCCGGGCGTCCGCGCGCAGGCCGTCCCCGCCGCGCCCGAGGGAGCCTTTGAGCACAGCTGCAGATGATACGTCGATCGCAAACCGCAAACCCAGAAGATAGCGTTGCGCCCCACACAGCACGCTGAAACCGAGCTGGAACGGAGCCCCGGCGGCGCCAAGGCGCGCTCCACACATCGGGCGCAGGGGCTAGGCTGCGTGTGGGCCGTCCCCGCCGCGCCCGAGGGAACCTGAACAGCTGCAGATGATACGGCATACGCGACGAGCCGAGCAAACCAACCATGGCCGGCCGTCGCGGTCACGATCGCGCTGGCCGGGGACCAATATGGTATCTAGCGCGACACTCTCCGTGCGCCCGTTGGCGCCCTGTGCACCGTCAGCGCCCGCCATCCTGTCGCCGGCTGCGGCGCACGAGTATGCGTTTCAGCCGGCAAAGCTGCGGCTTTGCGCGCGGCTCAGCCTTCGGCGCGCGGTCCGCCCGTGGTGATGATCGAGCTCACCCGGCCCGTCTCGGTGCTCAGGGGGCGCCAGTCCAGGACCTAATCCGCCATTGATTTTTTTGCGACCCACACAAAATCAGAGCAACGTCGCCCCGCAAATGTAAATTTTCGGCTTCGCCAGCGCCGTCGCGCCTGGCCACCGCAGGCCTTGCCGCGCCGAAAGCCGACTGACCGCCCCGCTCCTGCGCGCGCGCGAGTCGCCAGCCGCTGACGGTGTCAGCCGCCGCACCTGCCTGGCAATGCTTCTGGCGGCAGATGCGGACGCTGACGGTACTGACCAGAGCTTCTCTCTCCCTGCTTTGCAGAAGCCACCATGCCGCCGAAGTTCGACCCGACCGAGGTGCAGGTGGTCTACGTGCGCGTGACCGGCGGCGAGGTGCCCGCCGCGTCGTCGCTCGCACCCAAGGTCGGTCCGCTCGGTCTGTCGCCGAAGAAGATCGGTGACGACCTGGTCAAGGCGACCCAGGACTGGAAGGGCCTGCGCGTGACGGCCAAGCTGGTCATCCAGAACCGCCAGGCCAAGGCCGAGGTTGTGCCGTCCGCGTCCGCGCTGGTCATCAAGGCCCTGAAGGAGCCGCCGCGTGACCGCAAGAAGGTCAAGAACAGTGAGTGATCCGCCCCTCTGCGGTTTTTGCGCCAGGCGCCGCCTGGCTCTGACTGGCCGCTGCAGCGCGGAAGGAGATGCTGGCCTGGACTGGCGACAGCCGCCCCTGCCTGCGCGCTGGTGGCTCCCAAAGCCGCCCACCCGAGGACTGCAGCCCGCACTCACCCGTCTGTTGCCCGTTCCGCAGTTGTCCACTCTGGCAGCATCCCTATGGAGGACGTCATCCGCATCGCCCGCATCATGCGCCCGAAGTCGCTCGCGAAGAAGTTCGAGGGCACCGTGCTCGAGATTCTGGGGACCGCGCAGTCGGTCGGCTGCCAGGTGGACGGCGAGGACGCGCACGACGTGATCGAGCAGATCCACAACGGCGAGGGGCCGGAAATCCCGGAGGAGTAGAGTTCCGTAGTTTCGGACCTGCACACTGCAACGACGTTACTGGCGGCCACACATGGTACCGCCCCTTGGCGCCCTCCCTCTTCTGTTATCTCTAGGGTAGTAAGGGTCGCTGGCTATCCTTCGTTGAGCTGTCTGATGTGGATGCGATGTGTGGATCTGGCTCGCTGCGGCCGCGTGTGGGGGGAGTATCAGATAGTTAGATGGACCATTGTACGACTCTATTTTGTGTTGCGCCGGTTCGGGGGAGAAACTGAAGTATGTTGTATGTTGCTAAAATCGGGATGTGGATGTGGAAGTGGAAAAGCTTTTGAAAACACACAGACGAAGAATAACTTATCCATATCTACAACATATTATGCCATGGTTAACCGTAACCGTAACCAGCCATAACCCAGCAGTAGCAGTATAACCCACAACGAAAAAAAATCAGTTTATCCTGTAGAACGTACAACCTTAGAAATCGCTCCCGTCTCCTGTGACGAAGGGATAGGCGGGGCTGCGCTCACGAGGCACCGCCGCTGCCACTGCCACTGCTCTACGCATGCTCTCTTCCGCCCACCGCTACCGGCTACCGGGCTACCGCTACTGCGAAACAAACTCGTACACAGACAGCAGCGACAGACATACAAATAAATACATATTATACATGATGCCGTATCTCAAAACGAAACATCCAAGGTACAATATTATAACACACCACGCACCCACACAGCTGCTGGTACTGAAGCTAGCAATGAGGGAGACGAGTGGTGCAACTTACCCGAGCGACGCGTAGTCGAGGGCCAGTCTAGCAACAGCCGCCCGACTAGCCCCGACCGACGGCCCCGCCCCCCCCGGGTGGGCGCCGCTAGTCGTTTGGGCTCGGCTCATCCTCCCGACCGCTGTGCGCGCCGCACCCGCGCGCCCGCCCGCGCCGCGACTCGCAGCGACAGCCCCCGCACCGGTTCCCCGCGCCGTGCCGGCCAGCGCCCCTCGCCCCGGCCCCGCCGCCTGCCCCACTCCTGCGCAAGACTGCCTTCGACCCGCTGGGCCAGCTGTGTTGCCGTTGCTGGCGAAGCAGTCCTTGCTGCACCACGGCCTACCGTCGAGCAAGAGCCCCTTGCTCAGCTTCTTTTCGCACCCGGTGCAGACGCGCCCAAACTTATGCGTGTGGCAGGTGGGGCAGAGCGGCAGCCGGCCGTCTGCGTGGTAGGCCCCGCCCGCGAGGCCGAGTCCGCACGAGTGGCAGGTGAAGCATGGCGTGTGGAAGGCGCTGCCGATCGCCTCGATCACGGAGCCGCCCTGGACGGGCTGGCCACACGCGGGGCAGATTCCCAGATTCCACTGCGTTCTGACGCGGTTGCCAACAACCTGCGTGGGCTCGGGCGGCCCAGCCACCTCGCGTCTGCGGACTGCAGTCAGGTCGTCGCTGTAGTCCTCCGCCAGCTCGATCGCAACGCACATCCCAAACGTCCGGTGCGGACCGCAGGAAGACCCGACGATTCGCATCGCTGGGTCCAGCAGCGCCCTCCTGTGGCCGCGGTCGGGCACGCCGTCGTCGATCAACAAATCCGCCACGACCGTTCTCGCGCTGGCGCTCTCCCTCCCGAACCAGAGGCACTCGGCGGTCTTGCCCCGGAGCTGGCCGTACCGCCCCACACGGTCCACCGCGCGGGAGCCGTCGGCGCCGCAGTGGCCAATCGCGCCGAGCATCCCTCGATCGTGCGCATGATCGTTCGCGGCGAGGGCCAGCCCACGTCCAGACTCGGCGACGATTTCGCCCAGCGGCACTTGGCTCTGCAAAGCCCGGACGGCGTCTCAGACGCCGGCCAGCCCTTCCTTTGTCGGTACAGCCACGGCGGTGGTGGCCCTTTGACGCTCGGGCGGATAGTAGTCATTGCCCTTGAAGAGACTGAGCCGCGGCGCGATCAGCTGCGCGTAAGCGGCCGGGTCCTGCCGTGCGAGTGCTATCTCGGCAGTGAGCGCGGACTCGAAGAGCTGCGCGTCGGACATGCGTGTAACAGAGCCCGAGGCTGTATTTCAGGTTATTGAATGGTCAGTGCCGCCATGCAAGAGCAGAAGGCCACTTGATGTGTAGGAGCTTGCTAGCAAATGAAACGGCAAAATTTAATTCATGTGAACATCATCATTAAAAATAACCCACACAAGTGATTCCCAAGCGCGCCGCTGCGCAGCAAACGACTGCTTACCAGCGCGGCCGGCCATGTCGGGCTCCCACCTGAGCAAAGACTTCTTCGAGCTCATGTACGCACGCCAGCGACCCCGTTACACACAACTCTGCACTCACACGAAGTGCGTGGAAGCGTGCGTTGAACCGAACTCCCCCTACCCGCCTTTTGTGCGCAGTAAGAGCATCGGCGAGTGCAAATCCAAGCAGGAGGAGGACAAGATCCTGCAGAACGAGGTGGCGGTGCTGCGGCAGCGCTTCACCGAGCAGCTGAGCCCGAAGAAGATGAAGGAGGCCATCGTCCGGATGATGTGAGTGCTCTTCCGGCTCCAGCGGTCTGCGCGCTGGGCGCCCTGCGCGCCAGGACCCTTACGCTCCCTGCCCCGCTGACAGGTATGCCGAGATGCTCGGCCACAACGCTGACTTTGGTCACATCCACGCGGTCAACATGTCGCAGCAGACCAACCTGGTGGCGAAGCGCGTGGGCTACCTGGCGTCGTGCGTCTGCCTGCACTCTGGCCATGAGCTGACGACGCTGCTGGTCAACACGATGCGCCGCGACCTCAAGTCGTCCAACCACGTGGAGGTGTGCGCGACGCTGGTGGCGATCCCGAAGCTGGTCAACCTCGAGACGCTGCCCGCGCTGATGCCGCCCGTCGTGTCGTTGCTGGAGCACCCGCACGAGGTTGTCCGCAAAAAGGCCGTCATGGCGCTGCACCGCTTCTGCCAGCTGCAGCCGAGCTCGATGACGGAGCTCTCGGAGAAGCTGCGCCGCGTGCTCTGCGACAAGGACCCGGCAGTGATGGGCGCGTCGCTCTATATTCTGCATGAGGGCGCCGAGGCAGACCCCAAGGCGCACAAGGATCTGGTGCCGTCGTACGTGTCCATCCTCAAACAGATTACCGAGCACCGGCTTCCCTCCTCCTTCGACTACCACCGCATGCCTGCGCCCTGGATCCAGATCAAGCTGCTCAAGGTGCTCGCCACGCTCGGCACCGCCGACCAGCGCGCCTCGGAGGGCATGTGCGTGTCTCTCTCTCTATATATATATATATGTATATATATGTATATATATGTATGTATATATATATATATATATACATATATATATATATATATATATATTTATATATATATATATATATATATATATATATATATATATATATATATATAAATATACATATATATATATATATATATATTTATATATATATATATATATACATAAATATATGTATATACATATATAATAGTTCTCTAGTGTTTCAGTTAGGTGCGTCACCGAGGGCGCCGTCGCCACCGGCCTATATATACTGCCCCAGCATGCTGCGGTCTGGTTTTGCCGTTTCCTCCGCCCTGTTTCTTCACAGGCGCCAGCCGCCCACGGCGGCCGCAGCCTACACTGCGCCGCCGGAAACGGCGCACTTCTATCCGAAACGGCGCTTGTCAACCCTAAACACGACCCACTACTAACGTGTCGTGGTATTTATACCTATAGGGTTGTTCACAGCATGTCTCCTGATATCTCTTATCTAGGATGCGTTCGTCCTTCACAGGTGGCAACGGCGGCTGCGGCAGAGGCAATGCCTTTGTCATTCCACAGATGTACTCATTCCACAGTTAGATTTTTATAGAGCGGCACCTGGGCTACGGCGGGCACCGTCTGGGGATTCTACATTCACAGCGACTTTGCATTCACAGCTACGGCCCAGAATCGCGTATCCCAGCATTCACACCTCCTTTGTATACACCGGAAGGGTTTCTATATCACAAGCACACGCGCATACACGCGTTGGGAGCTGGCCAGAGAGTGGGGTCGGGGAACCTTGGGACTCTCCCTTGGGATTCTAGGTGGTAAGTCGGCGCCGGCGGAGACTCTAGTGGCGCCCTCCGCCCGTTCACACCGGTTGTTCACACTGTGTATGCCCAGGGCTGCTGGCGACAATGCGCGGTCCTTCCTTATGACGACGAGGGCGAACTCTGTATCCACTGTGAATACCACCTTGTTTTTGGTCAGCCTTTTCCTGTTTCATAGGGACGGTACGGTGTATAACTACCACACGACGAGCACGCACGCGTTGAGAGCTGTCCAGAGAGTGGGGTCGGGGAACCTTGGGACTCTCCCTTGGGTCTCTAGATGGCGAGTCGGCGCCGTCACGTGTGTGTGTATGTATATATATATGTATGTATATATATATATATATATATATATATATATATATATATATATATATATATATATATATATATATAGATATATATATATATATATATACAAATATATATATATATATATACAAATATATATATATGTGTGTGTGTGTGTGTGTTTGTGTGTGTGTGTATGTGTGTGTATCGGGTTAACCGCCCTCTGCCTGTCTGCCTGCCTGCCTGCCTGCCTGTCTGGCTGGCTGGATGTCTTTTGTCTGTCTGTCTGTGTGTGTGTGTCTGTGTGTGTGTTTGTTGTGTGTGTATTTGTGTGTGTTAACTTAGATTTGTTGTACAGGTATGAAGTACTCTACGAAGTGTGTGTTTGTTTGTTGTGTGTCTATTTGCGTGTGTTAACTTAGATTTGTTGTACAGGTATGAAGTACTCTACGACCTGTGTGTTTGTTTGTTGTGTGTGCATTTGTGTGCGTTGTTAACTTCAGATTCGTTGTACAAGTATGAGGTGCTATGCGACGTGTGTGTTCGTTTGTTGTGTGTGTATTCGCTAGATATATTCAAGGGAGCTCCCCTTAAGGCTCCCAAAGCCACTCTCGGATCAGTTCCCTGTGCGTGTGTGCTCGTTTCCCCTTTGAATATGAACCGCCTGTTAACTTCAGATTTGTTGAACAGGTATGAGGTTCTCTACGATGTGTTTGTGTCTTTGTTGTGTGTGTATTTGTGTGTGTCTATTTGTGTGGGTTCATGTGTGTAGAGAGATAGAGAAAGTGATGAATATATATATGTAGAGAGAGAGAGAGAGCGATGTATATATATATATATATATATATATATATATATATATATATATATATGTATATATGTATATATATATATGTATATACAATCCATATATGTGTCGGGTTGTATAGAGTGAGAAAGAGAAAGAGGGAGAGAGGGAGATAAAAAGCGAGACAGATAGAGAGAGATACTATATATATATATCATTACTTGGACCCCTTCTGGCAGGGCGTTCTTCTCCAGCAGCAGCTGCAACGCATGCCATGCAATCGCGTCACCTGCCCGATCAGGGTCTGTGGCTGAATATACATGTATACATATTGTACCTATTTATGTATGTATATATGTATATATATACATATATATATATATATATATATTTGTATACATATGTTAAGCTATTAATATATGTGTATATATGTATATATATATAGTTATTAAATATGATTACCTGGACCCCCTCCGGCAGAGCATTTTTTCGAGCAGCAGTTGCCATACATGCCACGCAATCGCCTCGCTATATATATATATATGAACGAATACATATACACATGCATAGAGAGAGGAGGGGAGTGAAAGAGAGAGAGAGGGAGTAAACGCGAGAGTGATAGAGAGAGAGACTATATATATTAGCATTACCTGAACCCCCTCCGGCAGAGCGTTTTTCTCCAGAAGCAACTGCCAAACGTGCCAAGCAATCGCCTCGCCCTCCCGATCCGGGTCCGTGGCTAAATACACACGTATATATATATATATATATAGAGAGAGAGAGAGAGAGAGAGAGAGAGATTACAAAGATATAGATATAGATATAGATATACATGTCCAGATATATGGATATATAGAGTGATAGATACATGGATTTAGATAGATACATACATACATGCATGCATACATGCATATGTACATAGATACACAGACATAATGATACACATATATAGACAGATACACAGAAATATAATAAGATTGTTTACCTGGACCTCTCCGGCAGAGATTTCTTCTCCAGAAGCAACTGCCAAACGTGCCAAGCGATCGCCTCGCTATATATATATATATATATGAACGAATACATGTATACAAGCATAGAGAGAGGGAGGGAGTGAAAGAGAGAGAGAGGGAGTAAACGCGAGAGTGACAGAGAGAGAGACTATATATATTAGCATTACCTGAACCCCCTCCGGCAGAGCGTTTTTCTCCAGAAGCAACTGCCAAACGTGCCAAGCAATCGCCTCGCCCTCCCGATCAGGGTCCGTGGCTAAATACACATGTATACATATAAATAAATATTATATAGATATAGATATAGACATAGATATACCTGTACAGATATATGGATATATAGAGTGATAGATACATGGATATAGATAGACACATACATACATACATGCATACATGCATATGTACATAGATAGACAGACATATTGATATACATATATAGACAGATACACAAATATATAATACGAATGTTTACCAGGACACCCTCCGGTAAAGTATTTTTCTCGAGCAGCAACTGCCAAACGTGCCATGCAATCGCCTCGCCCTCCCGATCCGGGTCCGTGGCTTAATATACGACACTCGCTTTCTTGGCAGCCGCGTAGATAGAAGGCAAAACTCTGCTCGCACCCTGAGAGAGAGAGTGTGCAGGGGTAGTCAGCAGGGCTAAGGGTTCACCCTAACCGGGCACAGCCCCCAGCGGCACATCGCCGCTGGAAAACACTAATAAGTGAAAAGCAAGTAGAAATCATGGTAGTAGTTCTAACCCCTAACCCCTCGGGTTAACCCTAGGTAGGGTTAGGGTTAACCCAATCCCTGAGAGGGTGTGCAAAGGTAGTTAGTTAGCAGAGCGGCAATATAAAGGGTTAGCCATCTGGCTAAATAAACGACGCTTCGCTTTCTTGGGCGCCGCGTGAATCGAAGGCTACACTCTGCTCGCGCCCTGAGAGGGTGGGCAAGGACGGTTAGCAGGGCGGCACAACCGTCGGATCCAGAATTGGATCAGAGGGGGGGTTCGGATTATCTCCGGGTAAACACTTAATTCCTAAGTACAACTGCATCGTACCCCAACCCTAAAGGTAGCCTAGCGCGGCAATTACCGTTGGAAAGACATCTCTGAAATACCCCTGGTGGATTCGACGGAAAGGGTTAACACTTTGGCCAAGTTCACAACGCTCGCTTTCTTGGGCGCCGCGTAGAAAGAAGGAAAAACTCTGTTCGCGCTCTGAGAGTGTGTGCAGGGGTCGTCAGCAGGGCTAAGGGTTAACCCTAACCGGGCACAGCCCCCAGCGGCACATCGCCGCTGGAAAACACTAATAAGTGAAAAGCAAGTAGAAATCATGGTAGTAGTTCTAACCCCTAACCTCTCGGGTTAACCCTAGGTAAACCTATGATAGTCTATGTGGAGTGCCTGCCCGCGCGAGTGTACGAAATCCAAAGATAAATAAACCAAACAACAACACGGTTCATGACCCATATACAAATACATGTGCATGTGCTCCGCGACACACAACCAAATAATTACATACCGAGCCACGCAGACTAGGGTAGGGTTAGGGTTAACCCGATCCCTGAGAAAGTGGGTAAGGGTAGGTAGCAGAGCGGCACTATAAAGGGTTAACCATCTGGCTAAATACACGACGCTTCGCTTTCTTCGCCGCCCCGTAAATCGAAGGCAACACTCTGTTCGCGCCCTGAGAGGGTGTGCTAGGGAAATTAGCAGGGCGGCACTATAAAGGTGCCCTGTGCGCCGAAGTGATTCGACTTTAAGTTTCCTATACTCAAAATGACGAAACTCATAGTCGAAACTCGCTCATGTGCATGAGCAAAGCGAATTTACCCATAGCGGTTCATTAGTAGCTGCAGGGCACCGTGAACAATGGTCGCGCCCTGAGAGAGTAGGCAAGAGTAATTCGCAGGGCGGCACTATAAAGGTGCCCTGTGCGCCGAAGTGATTCGACTTTGAGTTTCCTATACTCAAAATGACGAAACTCGTAGTCGAAACTCGCTCATGTGCATGAGCAAAGCGAATTTACCCATAGCGGTTCATTAGTAGCTGCAGGGCACCGTGAACTCTGGTCGCGCCCTGAGAGAGTAGGCAAGGGTAATTCGCAGGGCGGCACTATAAAAGTGCCCTGTGCGCCCAAGTGATTCGACTTCGAGCTTCCTATAATCAAAATAACGAAACTCTGAGTCGAAACTCGCTCATGCACAATAGCAAAGCGAATTTTCCCATAGCGGTTCATTAGTAGCTGCAGGGCACCGTTAACCCTGTTCGCGCTCTGAGAGGGTGTACAAGGGTAGTCAGTAGTCAGCAAGACGGCACTGTAAACGGCAATATGGGTTAACCCAAGGTTAGGGTTAACTGTTCAGGGTTAGAGTTAACCCCGGGTCAAGGGTCAAGGGCTAAGGGTTAGGGTTAAGGATTAAGTGTTACGGGTTGAGGGTTAAGGGTTAAGGGTGAGGGTAAAAGATGACGGGTGAAGGGTGAGGGTGAAGCGGTTAAGCGGTTAAGCGTTAAGGGTTAAAGGTGCTCTGCAGCTACTCAGTAAACGCCATAGGTAAAATCGCTTTGCTCAGGTACCTGAGCGAATTTCTGTTTCAAGTTCTGACGGCGATCACCAGCGATTTGTCCTAGATTTACTCATGAAACCCGGAACAATTCGAATCAAGTGATTGAAGAGTCGAAACTGAAACCGTCGGTCATTATGAGTCACAGCACCAAAGTGATTAGTACACGTTGAATAAGAGAAACTACTTGAGAATGACTTAGGCGCACAGGGCACCTTTAAGGGTTACGGGTTCCGGGTTAAGGGTTACAGGTTACGGGTTACGGGTTACGGGTTATGGGTTAAGGGTTAGGGTTAAGGGTGAAGGGTGAAGGGTGAAGGGATAGAATTAGGGGTTAAGGGTTACGGGTTGAAGGTTAAGGGTTAAGGGTTAAGGGTTACGGGTTACGGGTCAAGGGTCAAGGGTTAGGGTTAAGGGTTAGGGGTTATTTAGGGTCAAAGGTTAGGGTGAAGGGTTACGGGTTAAGGGTTAAGAGTTAGGGGTTAGGGTTAAGGGTTGATGGTTACGGGTTACGGGCCAAGGGTTAAGGGTAAGAGTTATAGGTTAAGGGTTACGGGTTAAGGATTACGGGTTAAGGGTTACGGGTTACGGGTTACGGGTTATAGGTTAGTGGTTACGGGTTACGGGTTACGGGTTTCGGGTTTCGGGTTTCGGGTTTCGGGTTACGGGTTACGGGTTACGGATAACGGGCAACGGGTTACGGGTTACGGGTTATAGATATTAGCTTACGGGTTACGGGTTACGGGTTACGGGTTACGGGTTACGGGTTACGGGTTACGGGTTACGGGTTACGGGTTACGGGGTACGGG
>Ga0209390_10007581_pt1 | contig 13833 bp, 16 predicted proteins | sample BON01_FD_187212 | JGI IMG/M metagenome (GOLD analysis project Ga0209390, IMG submission 187212) | Freshwater microbial communities from Lake Bonney liftoff mats and glacier meltwater in Antarctica - BON-01 (SPAdes) (version 2) | ecosystem: Environmental > Aquatic > Freshwater > Ice > Glacier... | reverse complement strand
TCTTGTGTTTTATAAGATTCAGGAAGTTTTTCATGTGTAACTCCAATTGCAGCTGTGATTTGAAAGAAGTGCAGCGTCAACGTTGTAACAGTCACACGCCCTTTGATTAAAGGGGGCACTATAGCGAGACATCGGGTTGCCATATGTGCGTTGGAGCACTAAGGACCCCAAATACTTCTCTCGTGGCCAGGGCTAAACGTTCGTCCACCAAATTTTTAAACGCAGGTCTCTAGTCAGGATCTACGGATCTGAGTAATTCCTGCACACCAGGGGCGGAAACCATATCATCGATATATTTAGTTATCCCTATATTTCTTTGCGCGTGCAATGACACCCCGGAGATATCCATCGCGGCGCGCAGCTGCATGGATGCAGGAGTTAGAGCGACGCAGGAAGCCAAAGTCGAGATGGTTTTTCAACAGCCTGCTAGTCAAAGAACCCGGATAGCGCCTGCAGAAATCTGTATTCATTGAGTCCTGCCCGGCCGATCGGTTTGGGTTGCGCACCCCACATCGCGACCACCAGGTCCTTGTCCGGATCAACGAACACATACTGGCCAAAAATGCCTTCCGCAGCGTAACTTCTGCCGTGCAATGGCCACAGCATGTAGCCGTAATCGATCGTCTCACCGCCTACCACTTTAGGGGTGCTGGCAGCGTCCATCCAGCCTTCCGGCAATACGCGCTCATCGTTAATGACGCCGTCATTGAGCATAAACAATCCGAAACGGGCATAGTCACGCAATGTGGCAGACAAACCGCTGCCGCCCACTTCAAGGCCATTGGGGGATTGAAGCCACCAGTTGGCGTCTGCTTCCATGCCCATCTTCGACCATATTTTTTCTGACAAGTAGTCGGCAACGGGTTTACCGGTGGCGGCCTGCACCAGCGCACCTGCCAGCTGAGTTTCGCCGGTACTGTAGTTCCAACGGCTGCCCGGCTCGGCGGCCCGGGGTAGCGATGCCATGAGATCAAGAACGGCGCCCGGTTGCTGCCCGATTTGCGCCTCCAGCATGCGCCGTCTGTCTGATGTCGGGTCAGTGTAGGTCTCGTTCCAGGCCACACCAGAGCTCATCTGCAACAGATGCCTGACACTGACACCATCGTAGGCGGACCCGGCAAAGCGTGGCAGATAATCAACGATGGGATCGTCGATACTGTTGATATGGCCGTCCTGAATCGCAGCGCCTATCAACGTCGCCGTCATAGACTTGACCACCGACATGGACATCCACCGGGTATGTTCGTCATTGCCCACGAGGTATTTCTCGAACAGTATTTCGCCATTAGGTATGATCACCATGCCGCTGACCCGGTTCATAGCGAGAACATCGTAGAGATCATAGGTCTGGTCATCGACCGTGTACGAAAATGCCTGCAACGGATTGTCGCTAACCGGTAAGACGTTGACAGTCTCGCCGCGCGCTACTGTGCGAGTTGGAAACAAACGATCAATGTTGCGGAACGTATTGACCTGAATATCGGGATACAGTTTGCCATCGTAGACCTCGCGAACAGTGCCAATGGATTCATCGGCATGGCTATACGGTAACTCTGCTGCGCTGACAAGGTTGGTCAACGTCAGCAACATGGCAATAATCGAAGCAGGCACTATTCGAGAGATGTACATATGATGACCCTTGGCGGCAATGACCCTATTTACATGAGGTGGGTGACTATTCTGGTCTAACGATTCCAGCGAGATGACTTCCAGCAGCAACATATCGATGACTGGCTTTGCTTTGGTGTGAGAGATTGCTGTACTCCCAATGTGATGGGTCTGCACAACAACGTCTCTCAAAGCCATACTAATTCTATTGGCTTCTTGCTCAAAACTCTTTTTTCAAACGCGGTTATGGTCTGCCACGAGAATCATTTCTGTGCTCCGCTGAAATCCGCATAACGCTCCGCGAAACAGTGCGCACACAGTTCGCGGAACAAATTTGAACGGTTGGTTATGTGTTTTTCCTGGATATGTGTCTGACATTCACCAAGCCCTCGAAGTCATTGTCTTGAGTCCAGATTTGAGCAGAGTACTTTTGAGCAGTGGCCAAAATAATGCTGTCAGCCAGCGGGAGTTTATGAAGAACACCAACCTTGGCGGCATCCATAGCCAAATCTGAATCCAGCGGGATCACTTTGCCTTGCTTCATATGGGCCGTGACAACCAAGGCCGCCTCTTCTCCACGTTGACGCAGCACGTTCTTAAAAACTTCCGCGATCGTGATGCTCGGCACCAACAGCTCCGATAACTTTTCGATTGGCTCAGCAAATACCGTGGCATTGTTGTCACTGGCGAAATACGACAGCCAGGCTGACGAATCAACAACATTCATACCCTGTCTTCTTCCTTGACTACGGAGGTATCTATCCCCTTGAGGAAGCCCCTCATCTGTAAGCGCTCAATAAACCCCATCTAAAAATTGATTGCCGTTTACAGTAATGTGACCTCGTATTTTCAATCGAGGATCTCCGCATGCAGTTAACTAAGAAACAGTCATTTTATCTGTCACTGATCCACAGCGCCGAGCACAACAAACTGTCGATCCGCGAAGTCGCCGAGCAAAACAATGTCAATGCCGTAAATCTTTATGCCGCCATCAAAACGCTGCGCGAAAAAGGCGCTTTACCGGCGGCCAAAGAACAACGCAATTTTATAAAACTCTCCGCGCCGCCACTCACGCATGATTTACACATTGAGCTTAAAACACAGCTGCCCAACGGACAAGTGCTGTGGCTCAACATTACTGAGGCGCAGTTGCCGGTTGTGCTGCGAGCACTGGGCGCATGAGAGCACGCCAGTGGCCCGTCGATCAGGTGTATGTGTATTTGCGAGCCGTTGATTTTCGTAAAAGCATCAATGGACTCACCGCACTGGTGGAACTGGAGTTAGAACTTGATCCGTTTATGCCCGCGCTGTTTGTATTTTCTAATCGCCAGCGCGATAAAGTCAAAGTGTTGTACTGGGAGCGAAACGGTTTTGTGCTTTGGTACAAAAGGCTTGAGAAGCAGCGCTTTTGTTGGCCCGGTGCACAGGATAATCTGGTGCGTGAACTGAGCCCTCAGCTGTTATCCTGGCTGCTTGATGGCGTGGATATTGACCGGGTTCGGCCTCATCATTCGCTGCACTTTGGCGCGCAATTAAACAGCATTTAGTTAATAAAATCAGTGAGTAATTATGCCTGCTCAGGTATAATTTGCGGCATGAAAAAGGCAGCTAACTCACTGGAAAATCTCAGCAAAACCGAACTTATTACGGCGCTTGAGCGTGCACAAAATGCGCTGCGTGAGCGCGATAATGTCATCAGCATTTTGCAAGAAAAACTCAGACTTGCCGGTGCAAACGTCTACGGCGCACGTACCGAGAGACGTGACAATGATCCTCAGGCTGACCTGTTTAATGAAGTCGATGCACTGGCATCATCATCGGATACTGAAGAGCTCGAAGCCGGCAGTGTCGCCACCGAAAACGCTGCTGATGAGATCACAGAATACCCCTGCGCTGACACGCAGCCCATCACCTATGAGCGTCGCAAAACCCGTGGCCGCAAAGTGCTGCCTGAGTCACTACCACGTGTTGAGATCGAACTGGATATCCCCGAATCCGATAAAGTGTGCCCTTGCGGTTGTCAGAAGAACCGCATCGGCTCAGACACCAGTGAGCGTCTGGAGATCATCCCCGCCAAGATATTTGTAGAGCGCCATATCCGCTACAAGTATGCGTGCCCCAAGTGCGAGGAAGGCGTACAGATCGCTGCCACCGTGCCGACGATGATCCCAAAAAGTAATGCCGGCCCTGGCTTGCTGGCGTATGTGGTCACTGCAAAATATCAGGATGCATTGCCACTGCACCGACAAGAAAAAATATTTAACCGACATGGTGTCGAACTGACACGCCAAACATTGGCCAGCTGGATTATCAAATGCTCGCAGGGGCTTGATCCGTTGCTGGATCTGATGGAGCGTATTGTGCGCTCGGCCCCCGTCATCCTGATGGATGAGACCACGGTGCAGGTCAACAAAGAGGAGGGCAAGCAGGCCAGTAGCCAATCGTATATGTGGATCCGCCGTGCGCTGGTACCGCCCGATGATGATAACCCTCACGGCGCCGATATTACGCTGTATCACTACAGCCGAAGTCGTGGCAGCGAGGTGGCTGCTGAGCTACTCCATGGTTATCACGGCGCGCTGATGACAGATGCCTACGCCGGGTACAACAGTGTTGTCGCCTCACAGCAATTGATGCACGCCCAGTGCTGGGCACATGCCAGACGTAAATTTGTTGAAGCAGAAAAATCACTCCCCAAAGGCAAAAAGAGTCCGGCCATCAGCGCGATCCTCAATGAGATCGCCAAGCTCTATGGCATCGAGAAACAGATTAAAACGCTGTCTACCTCAGACAAACAAACTCAGCGAGATACTTTGGCAAAACCGATTCTGGAAAAGCTGCATCAAAGTCTGCTGAAAAAGGCGAATGAAGTGCTACCCAAAAGTGCGTTGGGTGAAGCGGTGCATTACACGCTCAAATGTTGGAGCGGGCTGACGCAGTATCTTAAAAACGGGCACATCCCGATTGATAACAATGGCGCCGAAAATGGCATCCGACCCTTTGTCATCGGTCGCAAAAACTGGATGTTCTGTGACACAGTCAACGGCGCCCATGCAAGCGCCCGTTTGTACTCGGTCATTGAAACGGCAAAGGCCAATGGGCTGGAACCCTATCATTATCTGAAGCACTTATTTACGCAGTTGCCCAAGGCAAACAGTGAGGCTGATGTGCAGAAGTTATTGCCCTGGCAGATCGATCCGCTCTCACTGCAGTGACCTGTGGTTTATTGATCGCATACGGTGAAACAGCACTGCGCCGCTTGGGCACGCAGTTGCAACAAGAAAGTGTTGGCATCACGGCTAAGAGCAAAGCGCTGACACCTGAGCAGCAACGCATCAAGGAGCTTGAAGCTCGAATTGATCCGCTAGAGCGAGACCAAACGATACTAAAAAAGGCTACAGCTCTCTTGATGGCGGAACAGCTTGGCCATACACGCTGATCGATCAGTTGAGAGAGCACGAGACGGTGGAGTTGGTGGTAGGTCTTTAGTCAGGGACCGGTTGGTAGTCAACTGGGTCAAGCGTTATCGCCTCTCCCGGAAGGACCGGGTTTAACTCCAACTTTAGCCAGTACGTCTGGCCTTCTAACTCTATGTATGGGATGAACAATTCATTCCCATCTAACTTCAGAGCGCAGGAGCGCTCTTGGCTAGAGATATCCAAGAGCGGGGCGGCTACTACCTCTAGGTAGCCACCGCCGGGTTCGCGATAGTTAAATCTAACCTGGTAAAGAAATCCGTCCAGGTAGATTTCAGCCCAAAAGCCTAGTTCCCCACCCTCCATGTCAAACACTGGAGCGCAAGCTTCGGTGAAGGGGTAGAGGTGGCGTACGCCAGCGCTGTCAGCGGGGTAGAGCGGGGTCATGGTGAGATGAGGAGCGTGATTCATAATAGCCGTTGCCACGCTTCTTTCCACGTGATCTAAACCAGCGATATGACCAATCTCGTGCTTTACAATTAAATATGTCCAGGCTTGAGTGATACTGTTAGCGTTCACCAGAATTTCACTACCCACAGCAAATTTCCCACCTCTGATACCGGTCGTTGCAAGAGCGGAATGTTGATAATTAGGCTGTAGGCAAATCCTTGTCGTACCGGTGCGCGGATTACCACAAGGTTCATTAGTGCGACCGTGATACGCAATCACTAACGTGCTTCCGGGCTCGTTACTCCAAGTATGAGCTGCTCGCCGGATGTCTTCCTCGAAGATTTGTATCTGTAGCTCTTTTCGAGCTTCGGGAGACAAATCATTTTTCATTCGAGGATCACCATCAGCGTACGACTCCGGCATAAATGCCGGGTTGAAATACACAGGTATATAGGAGTTTTCCCAAATAAACCCAAATGTTTTAAAGGCCTGTATAGCGGGTGTTTCAGAGGCCTGTATAGCGGGTGTGCCCGCCAACAGTAAATACACTAAAAGGGTCCAGGCTTTAAAACTTTTCATTTTACACTCCTCCCTTTCGGGATTGTAGTGGTCAACTAATTCCGGACAATATTTTAGGTTGAGTTTCTGCTATCGCCGGTGGCACACCCATGTTGTGCTGATGTAGTTTGCGCCAGTTGTAATAATCCATCAAATAAAAACCAATATCTTTTGCTGCTTCGTTTTTTGTTGCGTAACCCAGTGTCGGAATCCATTCTGATTCCAGACTTCTAAACACACGCTCCATCGATGCATTAACCCAACAATTTCCACGCCTACTCATGCTTTGTTTCATCCGGTAGCGCCACTAACGCTGACGCAACAATCGACTTGTGTACTGGCAACCCTGATCAGAATGAAACATCACTCCCTGTGGCCTGCCACGTTGCTCAAAAGCCATATCCAGCGCCTTTACAACCAGCTCAGCATCGGGGCTGGCAGAAAGCGACCAACCCACTACGCGACGACTATATAAATCGATGACCACTGCCAAATAAAACCAACGACTTTCTGCTCAGACATAAGTCACATCACCACACCAAACGGTGTTGGGAGTGACGACTTCAAACTCCAGATCCAGATGGTTGGGTATATCTGGACGCTCAGTATTGGCAACCTTGTACGCGTGTGAACCAGACTGCTTGGATACCAGTGCCGCTTCTTTCATCAAACGTCTCACTTTAAATCGACCAATATCATGGCCGAGTGCCCGCATCATATCGACCAAGCTTCTGTTGCCAGCAGCATTGCGCGACGAGCGCAACAGCTGCTTGACCAGACTGCGAAGTGTCAGGCGCTCTGCATCAATTTTTCGACAGCGCTTTTTATAATAGTGGTAACTGCTCGTGGGCACATCAAAAACCGCACATACCCGCGCTACCGGTTCGTGCTCCCTTAATTTATCGATCAGCGCGTATGTTGCATCTGTTCTGTCATTAAGAGAGCTGTAGCCTTTTTTAAAATCGTTTTCTCCCATTCAAGTCTGTCGATCCGAGCCTCTAGCTCTTTGATCCGCTGTTGCTCGGACGTCAGCGCTTTGGCCTTGGGCGTGATACCGGCATTTTCTTGTTGGAGCTGTGCGACCCACCTGCGCATCGCTGTTTCTCCGACCCCTAAGCAGCGGCTGGCCTCTGCAATGGGATATCCTTGCCGAGTTACCAACTGAACAGCTTCCAGTCTAAATTCTGTTGAAAATGAACGTCGTCGTTTTGTCATTAAACACCTCTTTCATAGTGATAATCTTACCACCTTAAAAAGTGTCCGGTTTTATTAGACCACTACAGTATGTATATAAATCGGTCATTTGAATTAGTCGACTATGATGAGAGTGGATGTGATGAATAGTGTCAACTTTGCGATTAATATAGGGTGCCAAATTTATATTTTTGTTCCTGATGCCTTGTATGCGCTCAAGCTCGTTACATTACTGATCACCATATCTTTATCATGATCGGTAATAAGCAGTGCCTTGCATTGAAGCTTTCCCATTAACGCATTGACCTGTGGTTAATTGATCGTTTACCCTCATCTCCTTCATGGGCTTTAATCGATCAAGACACATAACGCCATTCTTCAGCGGCCAACACATACTGGCGTGACTTATGCGCCTGTAAACAGCTTACAGTATGATGAGCAGCCGTGCTTCGCTGCTAAGTCCAACCAGAATCCAGCGGTCCTCCTCTTTAGAATCAAAATCTTCCATAACCAGAGCGTGATCAGTTGGGGCATCAGGGTGTGAAAACTGCAAAACCAGGGTGGTACATTCTGGAGATAAAGCAGAAAGTGTTTTAGCAGAAACTATCGGTGGTGTACAACATGGGAAGAAAGTGAAATCAGAGATGGGTTCTGGGAGGAGTGATCGTATCGAGAGGCATGATTGATTCGTAATCTGGCGCAGCCAGATTACTCACCCCTGCGGGGCGGCCTGAAGGCCGTCCAAACAGCTGCGCTGTTTGTCGAACGGCATGTTCTCATCTGCCAGATTCACCAAATAAAAAAGCCTGCGCAAGGCAGGCTTTGTTATTTGGTGCACCCGGCATGATTCGAACATGCGACCCCCTAGTTCGTAGCATAACGCCCTAAAGAGATTATAGTGCTAAAAATCAACGCGTTAACACCTGATAATGTCCCAATAACTGCTAGTATTGTAAATGGCAACCTATTGAAAAATAAAGATATGAAGGAGTCACTTGGGACAGATCGCGATCACTTGGAGTTCTGTCAATAACTATACAAACTTGCAAATAAACTAATCAAGATGCTAACTCCGGATACGACTTCAACAATTGATTTTGAAATTTTTCTGGCAGTTCCCCAACCTTAACCTCTCCTTGTAAAATTGCAGCTTTGAGAAGTTCTTTTAATTGTAGCTTACTGTATTTCTTTACTTTATCCCCACAAATTAGAGCTACAGATTGTTTTGCAAGCTTGTTTAGACACTCTAAATTCAAACACGAAAGATCTCTATGTAAGCCTCTCAAGCTAGAAACAGGCGTATCTCCCTCGCTCTCCACAATCGTAAACCCATTATTCTCAAAATATTCGACATCAAACGGCATAAGGAAAAGAGTATTAATATCGGAACATATGCCGACTATCGCCAGTGCTGCGATATCCATTTCAGATTCTTCGTCGACATACCAAAAAGAAAGCGTATTACCCCGTGTTCTCATACACCCAGTAATAGCGTCTGCACTGACTGGCTTGCCATTTGCAAGCGCTTCAGGCTGCCATTTTCCCATTTCAATTTTTCTAACTAATAGGGCCATTTACAACTCTTTCAAGGAGCGCGATAACATCATCTAAGTATTCTCTCAGCCATCCCTCTCTAACTTCAAAAGATTTAAGAGTATCTAAAGAATCTGGACTCTCCCAATTTTCAAATGCCCTGATAGCGTATTCTTTGATCTCCTCACTTTTGTGACTAAGTGAAGCCAACGCAATTATTGGACCAAGCGGGTATATTTCATCGAAGTCAATGTGGGAAATCACGCTTAGAATCGATAAAAGTATTTGTTCATTATTGTGGTTTGAAAGATAAACGTGATTTAAGGCGTTAACAGCAAGCAAACGATTCAAATCTAGTTCTTTTCGAAAATATTTTTCGCAATTGGATTCCATCCCAGATTCAATTTCATCTGATCTAAAAATTTCAATATATAGCCGCTCGAAATCTAGACTATATTTTCTTTCATCAAATTTACTGACATAATTTGAGGTAGAATTTTTAAATTGCGTGATAGAACTTTTATACTTTAATTTACTTTCTACTGAATTATCCGGAAAGTTCATTCGCTCTAAACTGAAATTATTTGAAATATTCTCAGTTAGACGCCTATGTAATTCGTCATTTTTGTCCGAACACTTAGTGGAATTTTTTTTAAACCTAATACGAAAATCATCATATGATAATACATTTTCGGAATAACTAGATTTCCCACTCAACATAAAATTGCTGAAAGTTAATATTTTACCAGCTTCGATTTCGCCCATTTTTGGCCATTACTTAAAAAGATTAGTTGTTAATTTTAAAATATCAGTGTGGATGGATTGAAAGTATTCAAAACATTCCAAAAAATTTTTAACGTTAAATCGAGTATCAGTATTTTCCTGTATTGTATTGGTATCCATTTGTAAAAAAATTCGATCAAATTCTGAATTATCTTGAGGAAATAAAAATTTTCCCTTGGTTCGCTGAAGCTGCAAGATGGAGTTCAAGGCATCATTAACACCTGATATTTTAAAATCGCTTTTTACATTATTCATATATGTCCATTCAGCAGGACTAGTTTTCGGTTTTATATTCAAGGTACTTTTAAATAATTTATTATAAATGGATGACATTTCTTTTTCTTCCATATCTTCAAATAAATATTCACCTATAAAACTTAGTCGATTTATTTTTAGATTGAAACTTTCGGCTATGATCGCACCAATTTCTGAGACGAGTTTTGCAAACTCTTCTGCGCTTTCAATATTACTCCCCTTCTGATCTATGGGGTTCCGAAAAACATCAAATCGTTGAGTACCAAAGAACACCTCCATTCCCGATTCAGGATTTGACATTGTCAAAATACTACTAGGAGGGGAAAATGGATTCGTCATCTCTTGAGATGTTCCCGGCACTAGCTCCCATTTACCTAGGATGTCCATCATTATCCTGATAGTTGCAGGTTTTGGCTTTATCGATCTGATATCTCCAAAGAATCCTGCTTGGCGTTTCAGATTAATGTCAATCATAAATATTTTCTCGAATTCTAGTGGCTCTATCTTTAGTCGGCGACTACACGTCTTGGTAAACATTCTTTCTAAACGGCATTCTAATTTACATCAAAGTACCACTTTATATAGGGGGAATCGGTGGAATTCAATGAATTAATTCTGATCTTAAATTCGAATTTGAAAAATTAATGCAAATAATGCCTTCACAGCGCCTACACGAAAAGTTTCATTAAAAATTAGGAGTGAGGAAATATACATAACTCATTGATTTTATTGGCTCCGGAACCGGAATCGAACCGGTACGACCTTTCGATCGAGGGATTTTAAGTTATTTGCAAAATACATGGAAACCCAATATTCTTTAGGGAATACCAAATACCTTGGACGGCGACTTTGAAACATAGCCCTCTCTTCGAAGAAAATCTAAAGAAGCAGACTCCCCTCTCTGATGAAAAGCTCAGGCGATTGAATCAGATCGAACAACTGGCAATTGCCAAGTTTACTGGCGATATCAGCGAACTCGAGTCGGCATTAGGAATGCTTCGTGTGGGGCAGCAATATGGCTGGCGCGTTATGTATTTAATACACAGCAAAGCCACAATCAGAAAGTATGAGCAAATTCTTGGAATCGCTGTAAAGGAGGAGTTTCCGGAAGAAGGATCCAGCTCCATGAGAAGTAACGGATATAGGCTATTCAAGAAAATTGGTAATTTCTGGAAAATCGTCAGCGGTGAAGAAAAGATCACGGACAAACGCCAAGTCGATTAAAAAGGGTACTTGACATTCCCTTAGCGGGCTACTAAATTAGGGAATATGAACTTCCCTAATTCTGTCAAACACATTATTTCCCAGACTGAGCCAAGCCAGCCCGACGTGCCTGCTCCGCAGGCTGGCGGGTGGGCTGACCCCCGTCCTGTAATACGGGGGGAAACTATTAGGGATACCCCGTTATCTGATACTGAAAGTCTCAATAGTACATTCACTTTCATTGATTACTTATCTTTTACATACCGCAGTGCCGAACCCATAACCGATAGATTCCCATTACAAGACATAATCCTCAATTTATTCAGAATCCCCTTAGAAAGCATAAAATACAACAAAGGCGGCAGAAACGGCTACGATCATTGTATTACCTTCGAGGGATTCGGTTGCTTATGTTATGGGGGCTTTTCGCAGAAGCAAACAGTATATATTCAATTGAGCGGTCAAGGTTGCCGGCTAATAGAAGATTGGCTTGCTGTCTACAGCTGGGGCATTAGCAATAATACGAAGATTACCAGGCTAGATATTGCTTATGATGATTATTCTGGAATTCAGGTAAATATCAAGAAAGCCATTGCTTGGTATGAGGAAGGACTGTTTTCATCTAACGGGCGACCGCCTAAAAGACATTTACACGACGATTTTGATAATGGTGACGGTAAAACGTTTTACGTCGGTAAGAGACAAAATTCCAGATATCTACGTGTATACGAGAAAGGGAAAAAAGAAGGCAATCCAGACAGCCTTTGGTGCAGAGCAGAGGTTGAATTCAAAAGTAAAGACCTCAGAATTGAATGGGAAGCGGTGCTAAATTCAGACCAGTATTTATCTGGTGCCTATAAAGCATTTGAATTTCTATCAATCGAGCAATGCCGGTTTGAACGTATATCACGCGATGAAAACATTGCACTTTCGCGGGCTATTGAATGGCTTCGAACAGCTGGTGGGCAAACAATCAATTTATTATTACTGCTTAATGATAACGACCCTGCTCGCGTCATTGAACTAATTAGACGCACCGGCATACCTAAAAAACTTGAGCCCTTATATCAAGCGCACCTTGCCAGAAAGGGGTTACTTCATGACTCCAATTAATCTGACCTTAGATGAAATTAAAGAAGTCACCGGCAGAATAAAGCCCAGTGCTCAACTTCGCTGGTTCCGACAGATGGGGTTTACGGTTCTCACCAGAGCTGACGGCAAGCCACTGATCTCGAGGGCACACTTTGAAGCCAAAATGAGCGGCTTTATCGGCGGCCCATCGAAGGCACAGGAATACGAACCAAACTATGGAGCTCTATAATGGCACCTCTGCCGAGAAGAAGCGAAAACAAGGCACTCCCCTCCGGGTGGAGACAGAAGCACGGAGCGTACTACTATCGCCCCCCTGTCCAGCTAAGGGAGCTCTGGGACGGAAAGACCGAGTTCCGGCTTGGCACAACGTTGAGCGAGGCTTACAGAACCTGGGCAAACAGACTTGAAATCTACGCTGATGCCAAGACCATGGGCGAACTGCTGGACCGCTACGCTTGTGAAGTTATTCCACTGAAAGCGCCGAAATCGCAGGAGTCTAATAATATTTCCATACGAAAATTACGCGCTGTTTTTGGACATATGCCGATAGAGACTGTGAAGCCGAAGCATATCTACCATTATCGAGATTTGCGTGGATTGCAGGGCAAGAGTGCTGCGAACAGAGACATCGAAGTATTGAGCCACGCGTTCACTAAAGCTATCGAATGGGGATTGTGTGAAGACCATCCAGTAAAAGGGAAGGTTCGGAAACTAAGCACGCCTCCGCGCAAACGCTATATCGAAGATTGGGAAATTCAAGAAGCGCTAACAGTGGCATCACCTTTTATATCTGCCTATATCCGCTTAAAGCTGCTTACCGGTATGCGCCGTGGTGATCTGTTGTCCATTAAAATATCTGATCTTAAAGAAAATGGCATTCACCTTACTCCGAGGAAGACCGCAAACTCTACTGGCAAACGGATGATTATCGAATGGTCGAGTGAATTACGCGAAGCTATTGATGATATTAAGAAGCTCCGAAGGAAAATCTTTTCAATCTGGCTATTTCATACAAATATGGGACAGCCATATATTAAGGAAAATGGGTTTGCAGACGGGTTCAGTTCAATCTGGCAGCGATTTATGGCCAAAGTGCTCGCTAAGACTCAGGTCACTGAAAGATTCACTGAGCATGATCTGCGGGCTAAAGTCGCTTCTGATACTGACGGAGAACATGCCAGACAATTGTTAGGTCATGCAACCAGCCAAATAACTGAGAAAGTCTATCGGCGCAAACCAGAGATAATCCGTCCGGCAAAGTAAGACCTGAATCCAAGCTTATATTCGAAATATAGAGCTTCTTAGATTCTAAATATTTGAATTCTTTGGGACAGATCAACTTCTATGGGACAGGGTTAGCAAATCATAACCCTGTAAATCAGGAATCTGGTGCACCCGGCATGATTCGAACATGCGACCCCCTAGTTCGTAGCCAGGTACTCTATCCAGCTGAGCTACGGGTGCTTTCAGAGGGCAGTATTATATAGAAATCGAGGCATATGCAAAGGACTATTTTGGTCTAGCGGGTGATTTCTTGTATTTAGATGAGCGTGATAAGATCAAGCCTTCATTGCTTGCAGGTCTGACGTGACCGTGCTGTATGGCGATGACAATCTCTCGTTTTCGGCTCCAGGTTCTGTATTTTATGAAGTTAATCAAATCACTCTTCTCTCCTGCTCTGATTCTTCTCGGTCTTCTCGCTGCGCCTGTGGCGGCTGACTATGAGGCGGGTATGAAGGCT
>Ga0209390_10007580_pt1 | contig 13834 bp, 5 predicted proteins | sample BON01_FD_187212 | JGI IMG/M metagenome (GOLD analysis project Ga0209390, IMG submission 187212) | Freshwater microbial communities from Lake Bonney liftoff mats and glacier meltwater in Antarctica - BON-01 (SPAdes) (version 2) | ecosystem: Environmental > Aquatic > Freshwater > Ice > Glacier... | reverse complement strand
ACTATTTCAAAAAAAAAAAAAGAAAAAAAAAACGGCAACAACTCAAGATGAGTTGGTGCGATTTATAGTTATATAGTTATAGTAAAATAGCACAAAATCAATCAAGCTTTTGCTGCTATTATTATTTGTACAGACGCCGAGACGCCAACAAATTATATAAAAACATGAATTGTTGATCGATGAGCAGATCATTCTCAATAGCACAAAAGTAAAAAGTGATCAAGCTTTTGTTACTTGTACTTATTGTAAAAAGATCAACACAGGAACACAGGTCACACACACACACACGTACACACACACACACATGACTTATTCTTATATTGAGCATAACTTATTGTGATGAATGATGAATAGCGAATAGCGAATAGCGAATAGTGAATGAATAGCGAATAGCAGCAAAGTACAAAGTAACATGAATTTGTGAGATTTTCCCAAATAGCAACAATCCAACATGAGTTGTTACTATTTGCCAGATAGCACACAAACTCCTTTGCAAAACACCGTTCGCCTTCCCTGTTCGTGTGTGTTCGTATCCCCTTTGTATTATATATAAACCGTCTGTGAATACATGAACAGCTGCCTGTGAATTGAATGGCTATGCAGCGTAGCGTTTTCCTCGGCGCGGACCACCAAGCCAACAGCGAGAACGGCGGGCAGGTCGGACGACGACGACGACGATTCGTGCCGCCGACGATTGTGCCACCGTTTGCGATCTGAAATGGCGGGCCGGTCGTCCGACGACGGTTGGTCGGACGACGAGCGATCTGAAATGGACAGCCGCGCGCGATCTGAAATGGCGGGCCGGTCGGACGACGACGACGATACGTGCTACAGTCTGCGATCTGAAATGGCGGAACGGGCGGACGTCGACGAACGATCTGAGCTGGCCTCGATGCTCCCATCTAGCCACGCGCTGCCGAGCGCGTCTCAGGGGCGCTTTGGCGGCGGCCTGTTGCGCGGATTCCTGGACGCAGTCGAGCCTGCTGGGCCCGAGCTGGCCGGGCGAGAAGAGTCCGACGCACCCACCGCCGGGTGGAAGCCTTCGCCCGCCGACTGGCGTGCGCTGAACTTTGCCGCCTCGGTGCTGGAGACTGCCGAGCCCGTGTTCGGCGGGCCCCCGCACGTGAGCTGGTTCGGCCAGTATGGCTGCGTCTTACTGGCTGACATGCCTCACGTGGCCACCGTGCAGCTGCGCCTGCTCTGTCTCGATGGCTGGACTTTTTGGGAGCATTCTCACACTGGAGGCCGCACGCACACGTCCCAGCCGGCGCCAGACTCAGCTCGCCAGTTGCCCGTGGGCCAGATCGAGCTCGAAGAGTGCGACTCCTCGGGCCTCAGCGGTGCGTGCAGACCCGCGCCCGCGCGCACGCACTGGCCCGCCGCCCCGCTTCCGTACTGACCCCGTTGCGCGCATACTGATAGGCTACACTCTGTTTCTCGGCCGCGTGTCGGCGCTCTTGGAAAAGGCGCAGGAGCGAAAGGGCGAAAAGCGCAGCGCAGCGGGCAACAGGCAGGGCCACCAGAAGACGCCGGCGATGGTCGAGGCTATCGTGCAGGACGCGCTCGCCGGACGGGCGGACGGCGAGACGCCGGCGCGCGGTGGTTTCACCGACGTCGGGCTTCACACGGGCGGCCACGCGCGCAACACGTAGTGGCCGCTGGTGCGCGCGGTGATTCAGGTGGTGCTCGAGCAACATAGCCTGCACCAACTCTACCGGATGGCGATGGCACAGCTCGCGCTCTGGGCGACGGAGCGGCGCTGCCGCGGCCGCTGCGATGCGCCGTATGGGCCGCGCTGAGGCCGCTGCGGAGTTGGATTCCGTCGTTGAGATGCTCACGGCGGCAGCGCTCGAGGGCGCCGCGCTCGCCGACGACGAGACGCACGCGCGGCACGGCGAGGCGACGCGGCTCTGCCTGCAGCAGTTTGAGGCGCGCTGCGCTTTGGTGCGCTTGGAACTCGAGCGCACCGTGCGCGAGCGGGCAGTGGCCACCGTGCGCACGTACGAGCTGCCGCAGCTGGCATCGAGCGACGTGGACCGCCGGCTGCCGACCCTTACGCTCCCGCCGAGGAAGGTCCGGAATCCGGCGGCCGGCGGACTGGACGCCGCACGCCGTGACGCGTCGGCCAATCTCGGCGTGCTGGCGGCACCACTGGACGGCGACGCCGCTTGGGACCAAGTCTTGCAGTGGCTGGAAAACGCTGCTGGGCCCAATACCAAAACGAATGACGCGGCAACGATGCTGCTTCTCAGCAGCGTGGAACGCGTCTTCTACACCTGGGCCGAGAAGCTGCGCCAGGGGCTCACGATACCCCACCTCGACCACGTGGCGCTGAAGGAAGTGGTCTACCACTACCGCTCCGTGGCGTCGGCGTTTCGCAAGACGCCCGCTGCGCAGGCGCAGCTGACTTCGGAGTTGCGCAGCCGCGAGACGCTCCTCGCATGGATCAGCTTCTGCCTCGTCTACAAAGCTGCAGTTGCGGGGTGTGCAGAACTCGCAGGCTACGCGCCGGCGCTGGACCCCAGCGATTTGCGACACCTCGTCCTCTCCGATAAGTCGGCCGTTGACGCCGCGTTACGCGTGGCCGCCTACCTCCAGCAGATGCGTGCCACGGGCACGCCACCCGTATTCTCGCTTCGGGCGCGCGACGGGACCTTCGACTTTGGCTGGGACTACGCGCGACGACACTTGTCGTTAGAATGGGCTACAGAAAAGGCTAGCGCGGAGAGTCGCAAAGCGCGGCACTGGGATCAGGTGCAGAGCCAGAAAAAAGCTCTGTGCAAGCTGGATTCGGAGCTGGCTGCGCTTGGTCAGCAGTTGGCCATCGCTGAAGCGGAGCTTCAGCGACTCCCCAGAATCACCTACCACAGCACGGACGCGCAAGGCACGGCGTGGCGAGCTGCGGAATCGCGGGTGGTCAGCCTTCGACGCCAGGAGCAGAGCAAAGAGTACGAAATCTGTTCGATGGAGGTTCCCCCGTCGGCCATTCTACAGCCGCTGCCCAGAGAGGAAGCAGCAGGGCTTTCTATCTTCTTCTTCATTCGGATGCCCACACTTTTCCGTACCCTGACGTGCTTGTCCTTCTCGGCACAGCAGACGCTTCTTCCGCGCGAGGGCGTGGACGAGCACATCGAGCGTGCCGTCTACGTTACCAGCTGGCTCCAGTACTACAGCTCGACCAGCACCGCCCGAAAGTATACGCCGGCTAAAACGGACGTGCGGCTGGGCTCGCCCAAGTCCGTTCCGAAAGCCTCTCAGCTCCAGCCGCGCAGCGTGCGCGACTTCTCCAGCGAGGAGACCGGCGTGTGGTACCCAGACTCGCTCGTCCCTCGTTTGTATTGGGACGGCGGCGGCTATGAGCTCGACCGCCGCAGCGGCTCTGCCTCTGGCTGCTTTGACCCGTTTGCGCCGTTGCCGCCTGAGGCCGTCGTGTCCGAGTTCACGCAGCCGTTGGCCGTGAGGGACCGCGCCCTTGACTGGGCGGTGCAGCAGCACGGCGCGTGCGCGCATCCAATGCGCGGCAACACGACCGAGGCGCGGCTCGACACGCAGCCCAGCTGGCTGTCAAAGGTGGAGTTTCTCTCCTTCTGCGCCTTTCGCGCGTACCCCAACCAGCAGGCGCGAAAGCTCTGCGTCGCGCTCGCCGAGCGCAGCCTGCCGCTGCAAGAGGCGGCTGTGCGCACACTCCTGCAGTCGGCGATGTACCACCTAGGCGACCTTGACCCGAACGTGGCCGACGCCGAGGAGCCGCGGCTCTGGCGCACCGATCTCGCCTCGCACGGTGGCTGGGCCGCGCTGCGCTGCGAGCTTGCGAGCCTCGCGGACGAGCTGCGCAACAAGCCGCGCGAGTACGGCGCGCTGCACATCCTAGGCGAGCTCGCCGCGCACGCTTCGCAGTGGGATGAGGCGAGCCGCGCGGTGGCGCGCGCCTTTGCTGGCATCGTCCGCGCGTGGGCGGACGCTGAGCAGGAGGACCTCGCGCCGCAGGACGAGCGGCCGCTCAAGCGCGCGCGGCGCTGCCTCTTCTGCATGTACGGCATTTTCTGCCATGGCGCCGGGCCGCTGAGCGCGGGCGACGTGGCTGAGCTCTGCCAGCTCGTCGTGCTGGCCGACTACAACCGTCTCTTTGGAGACCCGACGCCAATGGACGCGCAAGTGCGCGCGCTCAGCTCCATCTCGCTCGGCGTGGTGGCGCGCCGGTTGCCAGAGTTGCTCGCCCAGGTGGATCGCGACACGCACGTTCTCACCGAGGCGGTGCGCTGCGTACTTCAGACGCAGACGCCGCCGCGGCTCGACTGGACGCGCGTCGTCCAAGCAGGCGCTCTGCAGACCTGCTGCTACGAGGCCGTCTACGGCGCGAAACTCCTCTTCAGCGTCAACCTACTCACGGGCGTGGCGCTTCTCGACGGCCTGCCGCCCAGCCGGCTGCCCGCCTCGATCCTCGAGATGCCTCTGTACAAGCGCGTCTTTGCCGACACCAACTTCGAGGTGACGCGCGACGGCTGCGGCGTGCTCACCACGCTGCGCCGCGTGGGCGGGTGCAAGTACACCTTCTACGTCGACGCCGCTGGCGAGCTCGAGGTGCGAGAGAGCCGTCCGGGCTTGTGCACGCTCGAGCTGCTGGATGGCCTTCCGGACAGCGAGGAGGGCTGCGCTGATGGCGAGCCCGACGGCGTGGGGTGCTGGGGCGCCGAGCTGCCGAGCAGGCTCAAGGAGATGCACTCGCACTGGTACAGCCGCGAGCTGGACATCGTCGTGCTCCGTCCGCGGCCCTTCTCCGAGCCCGAAATTGAGTTTGTCCTTTGGCCGGGCAGCGCCAGCGGTGGTGCCGGCGCTCCTGGCGCAATGGGCACGCCGGTGGTCTGCCAGCGGGTGCCGCGGCATCTGCAAATAGAGATGGAAGGACGGATTCTCGGGGGCGGCGAGGACGACGACGATGACGAGGAGGAGGAGCAGCAGGACGACGCGGAGCAGGACGAGGGCGAGGGAGAGACGGGAGGGGACAGCGATGACGAAGAAGACGAGTCTTCTTGGGCTCCCTTCGTCTGGCCCGCCGGCCAAGAGGTGGACCGGCTCGTGCTGCTGTCGCCATCGATCGTGCTGCGCGTCCTCTCCAAGTTTGAGACGGACGTCGAGTTCATCCACGGCTTCAACACGCGCAGGAAGACGCTGCTCTTCGAGCTGCCGCGCTACGGCTTGGGCTTCGAGCTTCGGGATGGCCGGCTGCACTCTGAGAACTTCGTCGGCTTCGCCCTCGCGCCGCGGCAGCAGCTGCAGCACACGCTCCACGGCTTCCAGCAGTACCTCCTCCTCGAGTCGGTGGCCCAGGACGCGCCCAGCCTGGTCATCGTCCCAGTCGGCGCCGTTGTTCCGACGGCCGATCTCGTCGAAGTGCAGGGTTCGTCCGCGTTTGACGCCCAGCGGCGCTACCACGCCTACGAGGTTCACCCGCGCTTCGGCTCGATCGAGGCCCGCCGTGGCCCGGCCGCCATCGAGGCGCGGCTGCAGCTGGCGGCGCTCTACGCCGCGACTGGCACGGCGCTGCCCGAGGCCGGCTTCAAAAAGACGGGCGGCGAGATTGCGCTGGAGCTGCTGAGCCACTCGTGGAAGGCGCACCCGCACACCGCCGCCGAGTTCCAGCAGCTAAGCTGTCTCGGCGGCTTCTCGCGCCTCACGCCAGCGCTATTGCTGCTTGCCAAGGAGCTCCACGTGAGCGCGACGGAGCTCGCCTTTCTTCACCCGTCCACCGACGCGCCTCGCCCGTTAGACTCGCAGCCCTGCCGAGCCGCGGCGGCAGAGTATATACTGCGCAAGCAGGCCTCGCGCAGCTGCTCGCGCGCCCTTCTGACCGCAGACGAGGAGGCGTGCGCCGTCGGCTTCACCGTGGTCGTGCGGCCCGAGCGCAGGGAGCTGCCTCACGCTGGCTCGTTGCACGTCTCGCGGGGCGATGAGGAGCGGGTGGAGTCGGAGCTGTCGGCTCTCGCCGAGGCGCTGAATGCGATGGTCGTCTCTTCGTCCGAAGGTGGCGCCGGGAAGGCCGCGGGGCGCTTCCCGCTCGACGCGACGCGATTCGGCGAGACCGAGCTCGGTAGGAGCATCCAGGCCGACTTGCAGCAGAGCTGGCTGGCGCACCGGTCGACACCAGTGCTGCACCTGGCCAGCGCGCCTGCTGCCCTCCAGCAGACGCTTGCCGAGCATCAGGACATCATTTGGGAATCGCGCTCGGAGCTCGAGGCGAAGGTGCTCTCCGATGTCGACCGCGTGCCGAGCGAGCACCACTGGCACGCGCCCGCCTTCAACATGCGCCGCGCGGCTAACCTCGAGCCGCGCGTCACCTTGCGCGACTTGGCCAGTGCCGCCTGCGCGCCGACGAGCCTGCGCGCCTTCAACCCGTTCCTCTCGGACGAGGCCCTGTCTGTGCTCCACGCCGGTATCCTGCTGTGGTTACGGCTCTGCGTGGCCGAGGACAAGCTTGAGCGGATGCTGGCGCACGCCGCAGCGGGCAACTCGCTTGAGCTCGAGCGCGAGGCGAGGCAGACGCGCCGCGCGTGGGACGTCCGCGCGCACCCGCACTGGCTCGTCTTTGAGGTGGAGCAGCGGCTGCAGATCCGGCGCGAGCAGCACACGATGGCGCGCTTCCTGCTCGACAACGAGTGGACCACATCACAACTCAACATGGGCGAGGGCAAGACGCGCGTCATCCTGCCGATGCTCGTGCTCGAGCTGGCGCGGCCGGGCAGCAAACAACTCGTCCGGCTCAACTTCCTGTCACAGCTCCTCAGCGAGGCCTACGACTTTCTGCACCGCAACCTCACCGCCAGCCTCGCCTGCCGTCGGCTGGTGCAGCTCCCGTTCCACCGTGACGCGCCGCTCTCCACGCTGAACGTGCGGCGGATGCTCGCCTTCCTCGAGCGGTGTCGCGCCGCGGGCGGCAGCGTGGTCGTCGCGCCTGAGCATCGCCTCTCTCTTCAATTGAAGTGGCACGAGGCGCGGCTGGCGGGCAACGACGCGCTCGTCGCCGAGCTCACCAGGCTCGACGCGCAGCTCCACTTCCACGACATCCTCGACGAGTGCGACGCGCTGCTCTCGCACCGCTACCAGCTCATCTACGCCATCGGAAGCGCGACGCCGCTGCCCGCCGGAACCATCCGCTGGGCCGCGGCGCAGGCGCTGCTCAAGGCGTTGAGCCGGCGCGACGGCCCCGTCTACGCGCTCCTGCGGCGCAAGAACGTCAGCCGGCGGCTCTCCCGGCTCGAGGCGCGGGGCGCCGGCAGCTTCGACGACGTCCGGCTGCTCCCCGGCGACGAGCTCGAGCGCCACACGCCCGACCTGCTCCGGGCCTTGGCGGGTGAGGTGGTTGATCGCTGCCCGCATCAGCTCCGCTGGCTTGCGGCGCACCGGCAGGGCCACGCTCGCGACGCCATCGTGCGCTTCGTCACCGACCCCGGCATGAGCCTCGACCAGTTCAGGGCGGAGACGGGCGGGCACGGCGACCTCGGCGGCGCGTTGCAGGAGGAGACCCTGCTCGCGCTGCGCGGGCTGCTCGCGTGCGGCCTGGCGTCGCACTGCCTCTGCCGCCGGCACCGCGTCGACTACGGCGTCGACGCGCGGCGCGGCCACAAGACGCGCGTAGCGGTGCCTTTCCGCAGGAGCGACACGCCGTCGGAGCGCGCGGAGTACGCGCAGCCCGACACGCTCCTCGTCTACACCCTGCTCGCCTACTACCACTCTGGAATCTCGGTCGACGAGGTCAAGGAGGCGCTGGCGGCGCTACACTCGCTCGGCCCGTCGGCCCAGCAGGCCGAGTACAGCCTCTGGTTCGACTCTGCGGCGCCGACGCTCTCGGCTCAGCAGCGCGCGCCGCTCGACAGCGTTCACAAGCTCGACCCGTCCAACGACGCGCAGCTCAAGCTGCTGCACGCCACCTATCGGCACAACTGTGCCGCGGTCGACTTTTTCCTCAACGCATGCGTGCTGCCGCGCGAGACGATGCAGTTCGAGCGGCGCCTCGTCGCCAACGCCTTCCACCTCGCCGCGCTGAGCCACACGTCCAACGTCGTCGGCTTCTCGGGCAACAAGGACGGCCACCTGCTGCTGCCGTCGCAGGTGTCCCAGCAGGCGCCCGCCGACGGGCCCATCGCGGGCACCGACGGCAAGATGATCGAGCTTATCCTGCGCAACGAGCGCGTGGCCGTGCTCGACGCGCGCGCCGGGGACCTCCGCAGCGCCACGCTCGACCTCTGTGTGGCCGAGGGCGCCGTGGCGCTGGTCGACGCCGGCGCGGCGATGGCGGGCTGGTCAAACTCGGAGGTGGTTCACGAGGTGATGAAGCGGCTGCAGGCGGCCGACTCGCACCTCAAAGGTGTCGTCTTCGACCAGAAGGAGAACACGTGGTACGTGCGCAGCCGGCTCTGCGCCAGCTGGCCGCACGGCAGCTCGCCCCTTCACGAGCGCGACTGCTTCGTCTATTACGACGAGAGCCACTGCCGCGGCGCCGACATGAAGCTGCACGCCGACGCGCTCGCGGTGCTCACGCTGGGGCCCGACATGAGCAAGGACACGCTGATGCAGGCGGCGGGCCGGCTGCGCAAGCTGGACCAGGGGCAGCGGCTGCTGTTCGCGGTGCCACCCGAGCTCGAGCCCAAGATCCGCGCGGTCCGTCCGGTCCCCCCCGCGTTCTTCCCCGCGCATGCGGCACAGCTCGGGCCGCGCCACCTGCTGCACTGGGTGATGCGCAATACCGTCAGGGCGATTGGCGAGGGGCTGGTCGAGTGGGGCACGCAGGGCAGCCACTTCTGCGCCACCTCGGCGGACCCGCGCGCGTGCCCGCTGGACGAGCAGCTCCTCCTGCACGACCTCTACAGCCACGCCGTCCACAGCGACTCGGCGCACGCGGTGGTGGCGGCGACGCTCGAGCGCGACGCGCGGCGCTGCGACGCGATGGGCGCATCTCGGGGTGGCGACGGCGTCGCCGCCGCGACCATCGAGCAGCGCGTGCGTCAGTTTGGCTCCGACGTGTTCTTGGTGGTGAGCGGCCTCGACGAGGAGTGCGAGCGCGAGCTAGAGTGCGAGCGCGAGTTGGAGCGCGAGACGGAGATGCAGGTCCCACGGCGCGACCCCGCCACGCCGACGCCCTGGCGGTTCAAGGGCGTCTTTGACCTGCGCGCGGCGTCGCCCGGCTTTGTGGCTACGGCGCTCGACGCGGCTGCGGGCGTGACGCGCCTCTCTTACGCCTTCGCGACGCGCTACCGCCCATCGCTCTGAGCCATCCAGTGGGATAGGTCCAGCGTCTTTGTCACGCGCAACTTTGTCGAGACGGTGGTGGAGCGCGGGGGCGCGCCGCTCGACGATCTGACAGACTACATGCGGCCGGTGGACGTTCTCGTCGTCTTTCCTGCGTCGCGGAGCTGTCTCCTAGTCTCCGAGTGGGAGGCGGACGCGTTGCTTAGGCTCGCTTGGGGCCAGCAGGCGGCCAGCGGCGCGTGCTTCGTCAACGCAGCCTACTTACTGCGGGCGTCCAACGCTGGTTGGGACGGCGCCATGGCCGCGCTCGCGGTTCCGCAGCACGTTGCCGCCGAGTCGAATAGGCACAAACGGCCCCGGACCGCCGCCGCGCTGCTGGGCGAGTGCACGCTGGCGGCGCTGCAGCTGCTCGCCGGGGACACCATGTTTTATACGGACGCGCGCAAGGCCGCGGCGGCGGAGCTTCTTCCGTCGGACGAGGCGCGGAGCGCCGCGTGGGAGCTTGTGCAAGTGCGAGGACGTGGTACCATTTTTGCGCGGAGTGACCTGGAGCTGCTCTGCGGCGATGTGCAGCGGAGGATGCACGCCAGCGGATAGATAGAGAGGGGTAGGAAGGATGTAGATAGGGAGCAGGGATTCTAGGGAACAACAGCGGCGTATGGAAGACGGGATGCATGGTACGGCGGCGCGGTGCACGACAGCGCGGATGGCGGATGGCAGATACAGAAGTTTTCATGAAGCTATGCTCGTCGCTCGTGGGGCCGACAAGGGAGGTCGCTGTGCTGTGTGCTAGAGAGGGCTAGGATGGGATGTCGATATGTCGATAGGGAGCTAGGTAGGGGTGTGGTCGCGTCGCGGGAACACGCCATGGTGGGCCATGGCCAGCGAGTGGGCTGCTAGAAAGTAGAAAGGGCATAGCGGCTACATGGCGGTAGGCGGCAACGCGACATTGTCACGGTGGGCAAGGATGTAGGACGATGGGCTGCGTAACACATAGACTATAGGGACTAGGAGGGCTATATTTGAGGGTATGTGTAGGAGTGCCTCGCGGGTTATATAATAACTAACGCCCTAACCACCCACTGTCACTGTTACAGGGGTGTCACTTTCACCATTATCAGTGTCGTGAGTCGTGTGGTGATTACGTGATGTGATTGTGTGGCCAGGAAAAAATCACAAAATCATGAACCTGAATGTGCAATGTGCGAATGTGTCAGTGTCACATCTGTCGTTATGGGTATATTGCGCTACGAATTACGATATCCGCGCAGAAACTCAAAATCAATCAATAAAAAAAACTCACAAAGCCACACACGGGTAAGGAGAAGCCGATCCCAGCGCCACGCTCAAAGGTCATAGCAAACCCTGCGTAGTTGCAAGCGACGCAGGCTTGGGGGGCTACACAGCCGCAACGAGGGACGAGGGCCCCGCGTCCCGCGTCCTATCCGCGCCGCGCTTGCTTGAACTCTCCCACTCCCACTCCCATTATCTCCGCGTCTCTCCCGTTGCCATCGCGAGCGCGAGCTCAACCCCAAGGGGCCCACACGTGTTCTCGTTCTTGTTATTGGCCCTAACCCTAACAAAACTACTGCCCGTAGGACACAGGCAAATGCAAATAAATAGGTATAAAACTTCTCACAAACTCATGTTGGTTTTGCCGCTATTTTACATATACATATAGACTATTATAGAGACATAGTATTATTATAGTATTCACATTCGCGCGGAGCGCACACTGCAGCCGCGACGCAAGCCCGCGTCCGCGCTTGGGAGCTCTCTCATCGCGAGCTCAACCCAAGTAAACACTGCACACGACTGTGCTCACATGCACATGCACAGGCAAAAATAGCAAAGATATTCATGTGCATACTCATATATTCGCGCAGCCAGATAGAAACATTTTGGGTGAAAGCACGACCAATAACAATAACAAGAACCAAAGCGTCACAGTGCCTGGCCGATTATTTACGTGCGCCGCACGGCGACCAGCGGCTGCTCCAGTGCGAGCGCCCTGCCGAGCGACCCGTTCCGCGCGAGCACTTCCCAGACCCAGGCGTGGGTCGGCCCCAGCGGCGGCTCGCGCCTCTCGTGCGCGTCGACGAGCTGGCGCAGAAAGGCGGCCCTGTAGACCCACGCCGTCGGCGCACGCGCCGTGGGGCCGACGCGCCGCCACGTCGACTGCTCGATGGGCGGGCCGGGCTCCCCCGCATCGGAGAGGACGAGCAGCTGCCAATCGCGCTGCGCGTCGGTGGCGGAGGCGACGACGTGCTGCAGGAGCGCGGTGAGCTGGAGCGGCGCCCCCCCGCGGTACTCTGCCTCGTCCTCGAGCACGCAGACCCACTCCCAGCCCTCGCCCAGCGCGTGACGCCACGCGGCGGCGCCGAGCTCGTCGAGCTCGTCGCGCACGAGCACCGCGAGTGCCGGCGGCGGGAAGGGCCAGCTGTGGCGCATCCGGTGGCGGAGCAGCAGGACGGCGCCGCCCGCGCCGAGGCTCCGCGCGTGCCACGCGTTGCGCGCGTCGGAGGGCGCGAGCAGCCCCACGCCCTCCGCCAGCCGCCGCTGCTCCGCGTCGAGCTGCTCGGCGCCGCGCTGGAAGATCTCTGCCGCGAGCCCCCGCGCGCGCTCGAGCTGCGCTACGCTGAGCCAGCCGAGTCCCTCGAGCGGCAGCCGGCGCAGCGCGCGCGGCAGGTTGGCGCCGAAGACGCGCTCCTGGTCGCGCGGCGGGAAGACGCCCTCCTCGCGGCCGGCGCGCACCTCGACGGCGCTCAAGCGGGGCAGCGCCGCAGCCCAGAGCTCCTCGCACGCGGCCTGCTCGGCGGGCGAGAGCTGCGCCCACCCCGAGGCCGCCGCCTTCTCGAGCACAGCCTCCGACTCCTGCCTCCGCTGCCGCGCCGCGGCGTCGGCGGCCGGCGCGGCGGGCGGCAGCAGCCGGTGCGCGAGGGCGAGGCGCGCGCGGAACTCCTTCCGGTGGTCGCGCTCGAGCAGGTTGGAGTTGGCCCCCGTGCCGAAGGCGCCCTGGCGCGTCGACTCTCGCTCGGTGCGCTGTAGCAGCCGCATCTCGCGCTGCACCTTGAGCTGCAGCTCCTTGAGCTCGGCCGAGCCCGGCTGCAGCTCGCGCGCGAGCGCCAGCCCGCTCCACGCCTCGCGCCAGTTCTCGAGCCCCGCGTGCGCCTGCGCCGCGCGGAAGTGCGCCTTGGCGCGCACGGCGGCGGCCGGCGCTGCGCGCAGTGCCTCCGCCACGTCGGCCAGCGCGGCCACCAGCAGCGCCTTGGAGCCGGCGCCACGCGCCACGGGCTGCAGCCCCGCGGGCGCCGGCGGCGCGCCGGCCGCCTTGGGCTCCGCCTGCGCCGCCTGCGCCGCCAGCCGCAGCCGCGCCGCCGCCGAGTTGAGCAGGCAGGGCACGCGGACCGCCTGGATGCGCGGCACGTCGTCCGAGCCGAGCCCGCGCCCGGCCTCGCCCAACTCGGCCGCGCGCTGGTCGCGCGCCACGTTGGCCATCTCGTACTTGAAGGTGTCAAGGACGTAGGCGTACTCGTCGAGCGCCTGCTGGAACCGACCGCTGCTGAAGTGGTCGTTGCCCTCGGCGCGCATCATCTCGGCCGCGGCGAGCCGCGCGCCCAGCGGCTTGCGCGCGTGGTTGTGCCACATCCGCTTCAGGTGCCGCTCCGTCTGGCCGTCCATCGCGCCCGCCTCGGCCCGCTGCCGGCACTCGGCCATGTCGGGCATCGGGTTGTAGCTGCTCGAGCCCGCCGTCGCGGGCGCCGCCGCCTCGCGCTGCGCCTCGAGCTGCGCCGCGACCTGCGCGCCACCAGGCACGCTGCGCTGCGGAACGACCGGCCGGCGCAGCCGCAGCCGGTACAGCCCGCGCGGCGGGAGCGGCAGCCGCCGGATGAGCTCGCCCGCCGGCGCGGCGTGCGAACATGCGACGCCGTTGATGCTGAGCAGCTCGTCGCCCGCCAGGAGCGTGCCGCACGACTCGGCCGGCGTGCCCGGCCGCACCGCCACCAAAAAGTTGTCCTGGTCCAGCACGATGCCCATCGGCTCGCCGCCACGCCGCGTGAGCGACACATCAATCTCCTCCGCCTCCGGGAGCGAGTCGGAGTACGGAACCTCAACCTCCTCGTCCTCCGAGTCATCCGAATCGCTCGCATATGCCTCCAGATCCCGCAGCGGCGCGTCTCCACCGCCGTGCGCCACGGCGGTGTCAAAGGTGGACGGATTGGCCTCCAGCAGGCAGTCGTCGCTGGCTAGGGCCGGGTTTTCCTCCAGAAGGCACCCGCCGCCCACGTCTTCGCCCGAGGCGCTGTGGTAAATATTGGCCATTTTCGCGCGAAGCGGTGGTTCGAATTTGGGTGGGCGATAGAAACTATTCCTAGAGCTGAGTTTTTGTTTTTTTAATTCTAAGTCTGTCTGTGTGGGTCCGACGGCGATGCTAAGCGTGGACTGAAAACTCGAAGTTCGCTCTTGACGGAGCGCATTGCCCGATCGGCCTCATTGGTCAACAGATGCACCCACCACCGGTCAGGCACGAATCCGAGTTTCACCGAACTTCGGAATACTCGTCTATCGATGCTGCGTGTTGGAAATGGTG
>Ga0209390_10007578_pt1 | contig 13836 bp, 7 predicted proteins | sample BON01_FD_187212 | JGI IMG/M metagenome (GOLD analysis project Ga0209390, IMG submission 187212) | Freshwater microbial communities from Lake Bonney liftoff mats and glacier meltwater in Antarctica - BON-01 (SPAdes) (version 2) | ecosystem: Environmental > Aquatic > Freshwater > Ice > Glacier... | reverse complement strand
GCGGAAAAGGCAACCGGCAGTACACATGATACTCAATACACAAGGATACACACCATGGCACCACCCTCAACACGGCTCACATTGGCTCAGACTCCAACCTCGAGGTGCATGGATTTACGGGAACCACGTACTGAAGGATGACGAGCAGAACAGGGTGTATGGATGGAGGAAAGCTTTTTCTACCATAAATATTGGTTCCAAACGCCTGTGCAGACAAGATTTCACCATGAGCTTAGCTATAGAAAATCACATGACCAATGAGGACCTCGGGCCAGAGGCATCAAAACAGGACTGGACCGACCTTGAAACCCTTCGAGAACAGCTTAGATGGTGGGAGGAAACGATATATTCCCTGGGCCACCCAGCAAAGAAGAGAAAAAGATGGTCTCAAGTACCTCCGAGGGCACAAGATAGGAAAAGCCCACGACCACGACATTGGGGCCGGGCTGGAAAGGGGGAAAAAGAGGTATCCTGCTTCCATGCGAGAACCAGTGTTAGGATGTTCACGAAAGACAAAGGGGCCCCAGAATACAAGAGAATGGACAAGCTAGTCAAAGGAGACCAGCTCTGGACCAGACGATATAAAAAAATATTCTGGGACCGAGCCAGGGCCACGTCAGCACGGTGGAATGCGTCATGACTTTCGCTTACCCGCCGGAGGGACAACCAATGGTAGAAGTAGAAGGAAATTTCCTGACCCCGGAGCACTACGTAGCCAGGGGAAATGGAACATGGTCCACGGCAGGGGAACTGACACCTCCCGGATCTGAATCTCGAACAAAATTGGCCCGAACAAAATTGGCCCGTATAGTCTATAACATCAAGTTACAAAAAGGGGATCATATAGAATTAGGTAACAGAATCTATGCAGCCACTCTTGGAGCTCGCTTCGACACAGCGGGCTCGGAGGAGGAACCCACATACTCAGAGGAAGACTCCAGATATCTCCAAGACCTACCGGGGTATTCTTCGGGACATATCCACTGGGCCCCGGGGGCTGCCTCAGTGGATCGTCACGGGATGCTTATCTCCAAACGGCCAACAGACCCTCCCTCAAAAATAGGCACGTCAACACTTTGGAGATCCACCTTCTACCGCAAGAGAGAGAGGGTCCGTGACAGGATTCGCAGCCTGAGGGAACCAATAGACCCCTTGACCACACCAAAAGTGAGAAACATCCTAGAAGTACTCCGAATCTACCCTGCCACCCTAGACATCCAGGTAGAGGCTATGAAAATACTCCAATGGCGGATATCCCATATAAACAAGCAGGGTAACCATGAGCTGGAACATTTTGCGGGAAGATCCTGCGTCAACACACTCTACTCCGCTCTCTCAAGACACATCTTGCGGCCCAACCCCTACGCGGCCCAGGACCTCAATAGCCAAATCCAGGAACACACCGCGGTTACCCCCCGAGCTACAAGAATGCTCTGCCTTGGCACCTTGATCCTAGAAAGTCTTGAAAAAATCCATCATCGCTGCCCCACGGCAATACCAATCGTACTGAACTCTCTACGGGTACTAACTGCTGGCAGAAACCCCTGGCAGAAAATAGGATAGGACTGGACGCTTACAAATCAGGCCGCCTTTATCCTGCTGATGAACCTCAGGGGAATGTACAGCGAGGACCTGATCAGATTGGGAGACAACACGATAGAAACCCTAAAAACATTCGTCCAGAGCCACCTAATTTCCCAGGGACGCCGCTGGATGAAAAAGAAAGCCTATGCAGCCTGGAGCGGAGTCCATGAGTCGCTAACCATGAATCTGTACGATATGATCATAGAACTCCTCAGAATCCAAAGTAGACATGACACATTGCACCAAATAGAAATGCTGCAAGCCATTGCAGACTCGATGGAGGACACAACGCAGAACGAGGACGTGACTGTCCACGGCTTCAGCATTCTGCCTAAACTAAATATGAGACCAAACAGCTCCCCCCTGGATGGTGTCATACTCAAAGTCCTTCGAGCCAAATGGGACTTGACATGAATTAACAAAGGGATATGAAGCAGGAAAGCTATGCACACAGCCGGTGCAGATTTCAACCCCGATGAAACCGTCCAACTCATTCAACTCACGGCTGAAGTAATACCACGACATCTCGGCCAAAGCTCTATCCAGCACACCTGCCGCCCATCAGAAGGAATCATGGCGGAAAGCGCAAGCTTCCTCCAGACGGGCAGTAGCTAGCTACGAGAACTGAAAATCGACAACATGAGCAACTGGAGCCTTATCAGCCAACTGACCACTGAACTTATCTTGGATAATATGTTCCACAGACAGGACAACCCAATCACTTTTGGGAACTGCATATACACTCTATGCTTGCTAAGCTCGACCGAGGAGATAGGAGGCAAGATCAGAGGTCTCGGAGGAGCCGGAAAAATCATAAAACTCCTACCAAGACAATTCTCGGAAAAAAGGGGAAAGGACACCTCACAAAGTACCTGCACCCTAAACAATAACAACCTTCGCTTCACCTTACGCACCCTGAGACACCTCACAGAACCGGGCATTAACGATCCCTACTATTCCCGGATTGGCACAGGAGCCAACTTGAGGATGGTGCTTGGAACTTTACGGGCATGGGGAGGAGATGAGACATCCAAGGGCCTGACACTCCAAGTACTTTATAATTTGATAAGGGAAGCAGACAAGACGCACGACACGCCTCAACAGCACCCTTCATCACACCCAGATGTTGACAAAGACACGGGCCTACACCCGAATAGTGCTGGAGAGGACTCTGAGGGGCATAGAATCATCACACGAGCCCAGGGCTTACTATACAGACTGGAAATCGAAACACACACGATCGAACGAGTCACCCGGACCCTACAGAACCACCCCTCACACCACCACATCACACAGTGTATGGGAATAAGAATCCTTCAAGCCCTAACACCAAGAAGATTCATCCTGGCTGAAAGGACACCGGGGAAACGAGACCTAAAGTGGTCCCACCCCGTCTCGGGCACTAACTTCGACACACTACCAGACCTGGCTGCGGTAGCAATAAACCTAACATACTGGCACTGTTATAAGGCCACTTGGCAGACAATGGAAGGAACAATCTCGGTCCCGTCCTCTGGAAACATCACAGAATTGATCCAGATGCTCTTATGGAATCATCCCTACGTAGCTATGGAATCCTTCCTCCAAGGAACGACAGCCTATAACAAGACGCGGGGTGCCCGGATAATGATTCCCCTGAACACCATCATACGGGCCCTAGGATCGACAGCCCAGAAACCAACAATACATCTTCTACTTCCAAACTGGGAGACAGGTCATCTAGACCTGACCCCGTGATCCAGAAGACACCTGCAGGAAGAAAATACGATCGACAATGAACATACGAATCCAGAGGAGAACAGAGCATCTACCTGGAGCCACGACGGAGGCGAGGCCTTAGGCAGACTCGGAAATCAGATCATCAGTGGTCACAAACTTACTTACCCTGCCAACCCTACTCCCCCTGAACGGCTACGTGTCACGATCATAGACCATTGTATGAACCTACATACACCCTGGTTCACAAACACGCAGACCCTACCCAACAGACTTCGCATCCTAGGGAACCCCTACTCCAAAACCATAGACCTCCAAATTCCCACGCAACAAGGACAAACATGCATGGACGCTATCCTACTTACACTACAGATAGTAGGATGCCAGAAAGAAAGAATACACAAGGAGGGTGAGGGAATCCAGGCATTCACGCCTGACTGTATAACCAAGGGAGGACTACGTTACCCCGGACCTACACAGAGCGAATCCACAGGCCTTCTGAATCTCCCTCACCATTCCACCCTAGCAGACTACATGAAACCGAATGATCGATTAACGATGTTCTTGCTTAAAGAAAATAACACGATAACATGGCGATCAGCATGCCTGGCCGAGGACACAGAAATCTGTATGGCGGACGGAACCTTCTCCATAATACAGAATTCTGTAGGTAAGGAGATATGGACGGATCAGCAGGGGACAAGGAAGATCAGACGGATCCACAAGTTCGACACGCTCGAAACAAACCCTCCTCTTTATGGAATTGGGGGTAACTGGATGACAGAATTTGATTTCATCTGGGGACGAATAGATTCCAAATGGCAAGGGGCGCTCGAATTTTGAGGGGTCAATAAAGCAAAGAGGAAAACCCCGAAGGGACCTGTCTTTGCGGTGGAACTAGACACGGATGATTACCTGACACTTCGAGGGGGCATTCAAGCAGCAACTTTTGGAAACTGCCTCATAGTAGAACCACTCAGACAGGGATATACACAAGACTTTCGCTTCAAAATGGACCAGGCCCTGCGGGGAAGGGGACTACAGAAAGCACACATCACATCAGTGAATGGCACCATGGGGGAGTGGGACATAGATTAGACGGCTCCTTAATCCTAGACACGGGGCGTATTAAACCTCCGCAACGGACAACGAGGGAACAAGAGATGGACACCAGAATATCTCACCAACCCAAGCAACGAGTATACCGGGAATGCGGCAGGTGTCGGAAGCCAGATGCAAAATTAAAATGTGCATGCCTGGCAACCCACTAGTACGACACACAGTGCCAACGGGAGGACATGCCAGAACATAGACAGGACTGCACATATATGATCCTCAAAGAAATCAATCTTATCCAAAGCCAACTACAACAGCACAAGGATACCCATGGAAAGTTCACAATAGAAGTCGCAAAGCAAGAACTCCTATTAACTGAGACACACGTTAAACTCGCAGACCTACTCCGATCTTCAAGGCTGGGGACCAATCAGAAAGAATCGGAACACCACTATCTACAAGCCCTCCAGGAAGTGGCCAGGCTTGAGAACCTAACATTTCTGGGAAAAAGACCTTCCCTGCTTTATAACCTACGGATAGACCAGGCAACTGCGCACCTTGGCCTAGGCAGTCTATATCGGGACCAGTATTCAATCCAAAAAGCATTGGAACAGTTAACTAAGGCCCACGATCTAACCCAGGAGCTCATCATCATTGAGGATTCCCCAGGTCAACAAGACAGACCTGGCGTCATTCTGACCACTCACGGAGAAATTCTCAATATACCTGATCAGGCCACACCTGAGGATGTTCGCAGTGCCCTAGATAAACAGCAAAGGGCCGTAGCAAAATTCCGCCAGCTGGAACAGACCACCATAGGCCCTTTACCAGAACAGACACTTCGCAAACTAATCGAAGCGTTATTATCCATGGCAGACACACTAGAGAATCTAGAACTTTACAAAGAATCCCAAGAGGCAATGCGAGAGTCCCAAGTCATAGGCAAAAGAGCGCAGATCGAAAACAACCCAAGCTCCCTACACCTACATCAACAAATATTTGCCAGCACTAAAGAAACGATGACCGCCAGAAGAGAGCTCGATGACCACACCTCCACCCTACACGTCGGAAGCAAGATTTGCCTACACGGCCTAATTAACCAGATAATGAATGGGAAAAAGGGAACTGTGCTAGGACCTGCCATTAACAATAGGATCGGCATCCAATTACAAGGGGAGAAGCGACAAGTGAGTATCCGAATCTTCAACATACGATATTGGGAAGGCCTGGAACAGAACTGCCGAACACTCTACGACAAGGTAGTGGCTAAGGCCCAAGTTGAAATCGAATTCTTAAGAGTGGAACTACAAATACAAATCAAAAAACAGGAAATAAGCATATCGATACGGCACTGGCGCAATACAACCTGGGAAGAGCACTATGGCTATCCAATAAACCCCTAGAAACTTACCGGTGTAGAAAATCGGCAAAGAATTCGCAATGAGTTGCATAAATTAAACAAAAATGATGGTTTTGGTCGTGACTCATGGTGCAACGCGCTTCTGAGCGGGGGTTCCCCCTACAAAGAACCGTTATGAACGATCGCCACTTAAAAAAACTTTGTGCCTCAATGAATCTTGATGGATACACCATAAGAAATCCATTCAAAAACCGTGACATTGCTTGAACGAAAACAAATTGTTTACACAGTACATTGACACTTGTCGCGTGGGGTAGGCGTCATGTGATTGATGATTGCTTGATTACTTGAAATCGTAATTTAGTACCCTTGCTTGAGGGTCTATGTAGCTCAAATCCATGTAGATTTGAGTTCTCTGTTTTTTCTCGGGGGGTTTTTGCCAGAATCGAACTGATGACCTCGAAATTGACAGTCCCGAGCCCTGACCAACTGAGCTAGATTTACATTGTCTCAGATGGAGATCATCTCAAAATAAATCCAAAAACATCGCGGGGACACGTGTACATCCGGAGATTTGCATCCAGATTGTTTGATATCTTGAAATTAAGGTACCAAAATTAATGTCGACACAGGCAGAACTGTGCCTGGATAGCACATCCTTGACGGAATTCCATATCTCTTTCAAATTAAGAGACCTGTGATTTAAACTTTGGTACAACCACGTCTAACCCACGCGACGAGTGATCAAAGTCTGATCTGTCTACCAAAAAGATTGAAAATATAAAACGATTGAGAAAAAAAGACATGTTTCTTGGAGAATTTTCAATGGCTGAACCAAAAAACAACTTAAAACAGGGTGTGAGCGAAAAAAATTGGTGTACTCTGGACATCAAAGTCTGATCCGACAAAAAAAATAAAAAAGTACCAAAGAGATTTTTTTCTCCGTGTGAAACACGGGTTGCAGGCTCAGTAATGACATTAGCAAACCACGTTTGGTGATACAAATCAACTTCTTACCGGTGTAGAAAATCGACAAAGAATTCGCAATGAGTTGCATAAATTAAACAAGAATGATGGTTTTGGTTGTGACTCATGGTGCAACGCGCTTCTGAGCGGGAGGTCCCAGGTTCTATTTCGACTTACGGTGCTCATCAATTCGAATGTTTCATTTCATAAGTACAAAAAAGCCCTGCAAACGTGCGAGGGGAAAAAAAAGATCAACAATTTCCGCAAAGGATTGCTGTAGGTATAGAATGCGCAGTGGTGTTGTATTTGAAAGGGACGTGGTCTACACTACTACACAGGCCTAGATCATAGTCTCCTCCGCAGATCGATATGGGGAACTTATACGAAATTTGCATGATACATGAAATGCTTAGTGCTCAGCGTTTGCTGTTCCTACACCTCAAAGCGTCCTTCCGCAGATTTTTTCTGTTACAAACAGAGGAAATATTGATGAGACGAGATTAACCTCTAAATTCTACAACTTGATTGAATCCCCAGGACCTCAATTGAGCAAAAAACTACATATTTTTCTGCAAAGGTTAATGCTTCAAGGTAGGGTTGGGAAATCTCCAACAAACGCGAATTCTCGGTTTATAGTGAAAGGGAAAATTGCAAAATCTCCAGTCAAGTAAGATTTAAAATTGGGACCACAAACGCACTTGGGTGCCAAGTCCCAAAAACCGCGAAAAATGGCAATGATTATTGCACGGCACCGAAGAGGAACATGGCCCAGTGGGAAGGAGTGCCGGTGGCAACTTAGTGCAGTAAGTGAATCTATAGAACGGAAGGATGACTAATTCCTCATATACTCATTATTCCTTCTGCATTATCTCTCCCACTGTTGCGGAGTGCAGCAGTAGTTCGTGCACTGACAATACTTCCAACTGACTGTTTTTTACCAGCTTCTCCTGACTCAGATTTTTCAATCCTCCAGTTTTTCCAGCCACTTAGTTTTCAATCCAGTTTACCAGAATGGTTATGTTTGCAGAAACGAGAGCAAAATGGCTGTCTTGTTTTGAACAGCCAATAGCGCCCTCCACACGTGCTGGCATAGTGTGGTTGTAAGCGACTACTGGTTGTAGGATGATATTGCTATCCCTGCAGTAATCCACCCTCTCTTGTCAGTGAATTCTTTAGCATTATCAACACTGAGATATCGTGGTTTGCAGTCCATGTGACAATATTTTGTTCGAGTAACTCCACAGGGGTGCCACTGTCAGATGTTTTGCTGAGATAGGCAATCTAGTACTCTGTACCTTTATCGAGAATCAACAAGAAATATCAATCCAAACATGGCAGTCAGCAAAGACTGCAGGCATCATCTCAATCCATTCGAAGATTGCTATGCGGTGGAGAATGAACCACGTCTTTCTCATGATCGTATTCAGCCGAAATATTCGCACCAGGTTTTTCATTGAGATTGTGGAAAGCAACTTTCTCATCAAGTTGAAACACGACTGATACCGAAGGGTTTTGCTAACCATGTGGCAGAAGGTGTCTCCTTTAACAAAGAGATTGGGAGTAGAGGGCTTAAGGGTCGGACACTTAAACCTATGTAAAGGTGCAGTGGATTCATGGATACGTGCCAGAGATTCCGTGGTGGTAGATGCGGGATCCACACTGTCCGTAATGGAACGGAATTCGAGCGCATCCAAATCATCTGAATGGATGCCAGAAATCAGATCAGATTTCTGTGCAATAGGAAGCCAATTTGCGCTGGGTCTTGTCAGCTTTCTTCTTCTGGGTAATGTTTGGTCTTTTCGTGAGAGTGACTGTTGACTTTTTATTGTCACATTTGCCAGTAGCTGCCCTACAGGCATCGCATGACATGGCCAATAAATAGTGCTTCAAATGTTTGTGCTCGATGCCTTTAGCTTTGTTTGATTATTGGGGTGTTGGTGTGCCTGATGTTGAGTCAAGGTTTTCTTTGTGATGTTGGCACATGAGTTTGAAATATTGATGCATTCTTCCTTCAACGGGCTCTGTTGAGAGGAAATTCACTGCTTCAGCCAAAGACCCAAGGTAGAGACGAGAAACTGATCGCTTGCAGTTATGAAAACGCTAATAATTTCCTTTTCTGATTTTTGAGATGAGGGCAGACATAATTTTATGAATGGGGCTGAAACTGTGGAAGAGCCTGGTTTAGCAAACACCAAATGTGGTTCACAAACTTCCATGACGATTATAGTCAAGCCATCTGGAAGTATTAAACTGCCTCTATCACATGGAGATTCTTTTTGAACGGAACCCCGTTATCTTTTAAAACGGAAACCCATTACCGCGTTAGACAGTACTCGAAAAATGACCCCGTAGTCTGTTTCCAGAGACACTGAGGCTGTCTGACATAAATAGATCAAACACGGATACATCTAGGATGACAGGGACATATGGGATGCCATAATGGTTGACTGTTCCAGTGCTTATTAGGATGCCTGTCATCCGGCTCAGATGGGCTGCTGGCTACATAGCCAAAGTGTGTCCAGTTTTCTTCCAAATTTCGGTTCGTGCCGCATGCACCTGTAGCACCACGTTGTGCCCAAATGTCCATAACAGCTCCAAGCAGTGGGGAAAACAAACGTACTATAGGCCAGCCAAAGGTTCATTAATTGATATTTAATTAATTCACTAATAAATTAATGGATTAATTTTAAAAAAACAATTCTGAGCTGTGGTTTGTGAAAAATGAATAACATACTATATCAATAGGATAGAGTAATAATTAGGACTTAGTCAAAAAATCTGGCCTGCAGCGCATTTGGTATATAAGTCTTGCCTGCGGCGCATTTTGTTTATAAGAAACCTGGCCTGCGGCGCATGTTTTTCATAATTTTTTTTCTCAAACTGGCATGCATTTGATTTGAAGTTTGTTATTCTGTCTACATATTCATTGTGGAGAAAATGATTTGAACTCCAATACTGAGTGTTCACAACGACACAATTTATACCAAACGGTAATTAAGAAAGTGTCAAATAACAAACCCTTTGCCGAATCAGACCTCTTGAGATACAAATCGCACAACACCATTTCAATTCCAAAACAGCTTAGAAGAAACAACGTACAGCAGGGGAAATGCCTCACCTAAAGCCTACACATTTTGACGCTTGGAATCTGCTCGCTCTGTGCAGGCAATAAGTTTTTCCTGCCCAATGCAACTCTTCGTCCACAGCCGCGCCTGCCGACGCCTTGAATTAATTCACATTAATTCGGGACCGAAGATTCTGAGAAGTTATTTTCTTCGCTGGCTCCAAGTAACGTTGTGTTAGTAGGGCTTTCCGAATTAGAAGTCCTATTTTTTCTGAGAGTTACTAGTGGCCCAGTAGTAGTGTGTCTTCCAATAATCAAATGCACAGTGACTTGAAGTGCCCCTAGATACCACTTGAATATTAATTTTCCCCGACTCTGCCAAGCCCGAAAGCGACTCTGGTCGCTTAATTATACGTTCACTTTTGCGACCTAACAGCTGAGCCATAGGGTGTATCCAAAAGAGGTGTACTTGCAGGAATTGAATGTATTCCTAAGAACTGATGTAATGTGCGACTACCCCACGTCATGTATTGCAAATGGTACGTTGAGTAATCATGTATTTATATATACATCAAGATTGTTTTGTATAAATCAAAATACAAATAAGAATGATAAATATTAACAAATGAATACAAATATATATAAATATATTTGCATGATGATAATCATAATAATAGTAGCAATAATATTATTTTAAATATACATACATATATGTATGTTTATATATATGTAATTTCAAAAAAAAAAATTATAATTTTCGAAGTGAATCACTACTTCGAATTCTCTTTATTTGGTTTTTATTTTGTCTTGTTCTGTGCTCTATTCGTACATGGTGCGCGTTGGTGACTGTGTTTTTTGTTCTCTTGCTTTTCTGTTTGCCTTTTTGTGTATACGTAAAACTTTAAATCCATTGCGGGAGTGCCATCGCGCCAGGAATTCCACGGGCACCCCATTATTGTGCACCACTTGTTTGCGTTCTCAACTTTCAGAGAGAATTGGCATTGAGTCGGCTTAAGGGTGGACCTAAACCCCTTCAAAAAGAAATCAACGAGATCTTAGGTTCGAAACGTGGGGACAAATTTTCCAACCTTTTTTTTGAACTGGTACCAAAAACATTTATTGTATATTTTTTGTACCTTATTCGGCACGGAATATATGTAAGGGCCCGTGGACACTGGAAAATTTCTCGCAGAAGTGTCAGAAGATGGTCAGTTGTTGACAGTGCGCCGTTTACATTGCAGTCCTTCAATCACCTCGAATTTAGCTCATCCCCTCCGCAACCACCAGGTCTAGGCAATATGAAACTATTAATGTCTAGACCTGGTTGTTCCGGAGCCTGAGGGGATGAGCTAGGATTCGAGGTTATTGAAGGTCTGCAATATCAATGGCACACTTTCAACACCCGGCTATCTCTTGGCACTTCTGCAGGAACTTTCGCATTTTCCTCAGGCCCGTACAGCAATTATTGAGCCAAATCAGATACGAAAAACGAACTGAGTACGTATTTTGTACCAGATCAAACAGAAATGTCGCAACATTGGGCCTTTTAATCTCAAAATCTGGTGTATGTTGTTTTGAAGGGGTTCAGGTCCACCCTTCCAACCAACACCAAAATTAAAACCAGTCCGTGCAGTTTAGGGAAGAAGAAATGCAAGACCAAAAATCTTGAGAAATGGATTGGGTCACACAAAGAGTGGATTGAGATACTGAGTCGAAGTCTCCCTGGCATGTCTCCACCATTGCGCGTGACTCCGCATCCGGCTCCGCGTCCTACGTTGCGTCCACCATGTCTGTCACCATCAATACCTCCGCGTCCGCCGTGTCCTTTATTGTGGGTGCCTCTCTTGTCTTCGTTTAGTTGACGAACTTCATCCGACTTGTTGGGGCTCATAACCATTGGTAGCACGGCACTGTTCGGAGATGAGGTCAACACTGTGAGACGAACAGAGCAACGAGTATGCTTGTTTTATTGGTTAAAATCCGTAAATCAAATCAAGTTTGGTTCTGCTGGTTCGTATGTACATATCCTAAAATAGAAATGCATTTTGTCAAAAAAATGTTCAAGATGTCGTCGACTCTGCAGTCGTGAAAACTTGCAAAAGAGTCGAAACCAATCTAGACTAAACTATCTCGTTCGTGATTTAATCTTGTTCGTGAGCGGCCTGTAGCACGCAACTGCCTGGATCTGATTCGTAGGCGTGTTGTCATTACACTTTGTGCCTTGTGTGAGTTTCTGTGTGAGTCGTAGGTTTATCGAATTCCAAGACTCGGAATGACCACAGGCGCTACGTCGATTTCAGAAAATATTTTTCATAGAGGAATCAGTCATGGCATACATACTGAATGAACGAATTAGGCTTGTCACACACTGTGAAATGCAGAATGTGTTTGCAGTGGATGCTCCAATTAATTTTTAATCTGGCCAAAATTCGCCGCCAGATCTTCTGGGGGCCCACGGCAATTGGTCATCTATGATGGTCCTATATTTGGGGCCCGAAATATTGAGAGAGACAGTTTTTGTACATTTATCGTTCAGATTTATGATGTGGGATGCATTCTCAGACACACCCTATTCGGGTGATATGAGAGATCGCAGCCAAGTGGACCTCTTGTTCGATCTGTACAGGTGCTTGCTTTCTAATTTGTGTATGTTCGTGCAATATCATTGGTCACTCGCGCTGGTGCAAGCTTCAAAGTTTTGCAGCTTATCTACCAAAAACCTGCAGCATGCATAATGATAATGATTGTATTTATTATTATAAACTGTAGTTTAGGACCCCTAATTGAGGGTCTATGTGCTCAAATCCTTTTTTGGATTTGAGATGTTGGTATTACGTTCACATCTTTTGCTTTTCGTTTGAGGAGGGAAAATATGTTAAGAAAAAAAGCAGTTAGTCAAAGATCTCATCCCGCCTCCTAGTATATACATACACATGTGTACTTTGTACACATATACGAATACATGCATGCCGAGATTTAGTCCATCTGGATTCTTCAGGCCCTTCAGGTGTCTCATCCCGACCCCTGGGCTAAAATCTGAGTACCCCATGTGCAGCGTGTGAGAGTGTGTGCGTATACACACACATACACTCACATACACTCCCACCCGCATCAAAAATAGAAAAGACACAGACCACAACCATATCCTTCCTTCTGTCAAAATTTATCCCCCACGCCAAGCAACAAGTGCAATTCATAGACCAGTTGAAATCCCCAACCCTCGTCCCCCAACGCGGAAAAAATAAACTGCGCAAACATGAGCGCGTGTGTACACCCTGCAGCGAGTGTGTACGCAAATGTGTATGCTGATGTCAAAAAACCTATTTAACATACACCACCGCACATGCATTGGTGCTCAAAAACACCTGTTTAATACATGACACACTCTCCACACAAACTGCATATGCATCCGTGCATGCGCGCGTATGCAACAGTGCAGAAACTTCTTTGCTATTGAAACTACTGTGAACTATCTTGAGTCTTGTGCAAGCATCGTGCAGGCTGTCACTTTTGTTTGGCGCACACCCTGCTGCTGTCTGGAAGAAATCAGTCACCTGACGCTGCTCGCTCAAGAAAACCGTCCAAATACATGCTAGCGCATGATACAGTCACCACTGCGTTGCCGCACAAGCATCATCTGATCATCTGCGTTGGTGCAAGCCTCGTCCAGATGGTCTATGCTTCACACTTGCCCGTGGCTGCGAAGCTCATTCTCGATTAAAATGTATTTCCACCATTTATTTTGCGGACATTTTCATGCATGTACAGAGAACCAGTGACAAGAGCCTTAGGGGACCCTGCGGCACGCAGGCAGTCCGTGACACGAGCCCTACTTGCTTGCTACCCTGCCTGATGTTGCCACCTGCTGCCACTATCTGCTAAATCTGCTGCCACCGCTTGTTTTGCGAAAACCAGGCCTGATCCTACACCTGAGGTTACTTGGGTTTGGAGGCCATCCTGGAAATCAGGACCACACACGATGCACGCACTTGCACTTTAATGCCTAATAAGTCTGTGGCACTGAGTGCAAGTGCCTGTCAGGTCAGCCTGCACTGAGTGCTGAGTGCATGTGAGTGCTCAAGATTTGTTG
>Ga0209390_10007577_pt1:0-12500 | contig 13837 bp, 10 predicted proteins | sample BON01_FD_187212 | JGI IMG/M metagenome (GOLD analysis project Ga0209390, IMG submission 187212) | Freshwater microbial communities from Lake Bonney liftoff mats and glacier meltwater in Antarctica - BON-01 (SPAdes) (version 2) | ecosystem: Environmental > Aquatic > Freshwater > Ice >... | reverse complement strand
CAACTGTCCGCTTTCCTTTTTTAGGTATGATTTGGTCCAGCTCACTGCGCTGGGTATCACCGCCCTTTCCGACCAAGCGGCGGCGCGCGAGCTACAGTTTAATAGCACCAGGCTAGGTCCAGCAGAGGACAAAAGACCACTCTACCAGTTGTCCTCTAAGCGCTTAGAGGACAACTGGCAGAGTGGTCTTTTGTCCTCTGCTGGTCCAGCGAAGGTGCAGTATCCCCTTGGCTGTAATGGCGGCGGTGGTGGAGGGGACGGCGGCGATGGCAGTGGAGGAGAGGGAGGCGGCGGCGAGGGCGGCGGGGCCGATGGTGGCGGCGGCGATGGTGGCGGCGGCGATGGCGGCGGAGGAGAGAGAGGCGGTGGCGAGGGCGGCGGCGGTGGGGCAGGAGGACGAATTGGTGGTGGAGGCCGAGGAAAAGTTGAGATGTCGTCCGGATATTCCCGATGGATCGTTGGGTCAATTCGTGGTGAACGCGGATACGCCGACTTGGGCCCACCGCCGCCCTGCACCACCGCCCCCGGCAGTTCCGATCAGACGGCGGCTCGAGAATTACTGCTTCGCGTTACCCCGAGCCCACGCCGCGACGACCCAGGACCAGCAGCCCATTCACAGTCCTTCCATGCAGACCCTTCTATTCACATTGGAACCTCCGACGCCTTCCCTTCACAGTCCTTACATTCACAACCTCCTATTCACACCGCCGTCCTCCCCGCCGCCGCCGCCGCCGCCGCCGCCGCCGCCTCCGTTTCCGCCGCCACCGCCATCGCCGCCGCTTCCATCTCCACCACCACCTTCGCCGGCACTGCCCTCGGCGCCGCGGGGATTAATATTAATCCAGAAGTCCACCACCCTCGTCACCTTATTAACACAAACGAAATACCGGTGGGGTACGAGCTACTCTCGGACTGCCATCCCTCCCATTCACACCCTCCCATTCACACCCTACCCACCACGCGCAAGCTTCGCCGGATGTTCACCTACGGAGGAGAGGTCGAGGAACTCGTCCACGTGCCCCTCGCCAGTATCTCCTCCCGCTCCGCTCCCCCCTCCGGTATTGGTCCATCCGTGCGCGCTTCCCTGGGGCAGCCCTATTCGCACCTAGACCGCCCGGACTCGAACCTAGACCCCCCAGACTCGGGCCTCCGAGACACGGGAGACCGAGACACGCAAAACAGAGGCACTGGAAGCAGAGGCACTGGAAACAGAGGCTCCATAAACGATCACACAGGCCTCCAACAGGACGGACGCGCTGGGATCAAAGACACCGGACACGGGGGCGCTGGAGCCCGAGACTCTGGAACCGGGTGCGCACTACCCGCAGTTTCTAAAATCAAACTCGTGTTGTTTTATTGTAGACCTCTTGCACCTCTGCGTCGGTTACTTGGGCTATCTAGTAGCAATAAGAAAGCTGACTGCGCAGGAGGCTGTACGCCCCTGCGCGTCAGTCGGAGCGCTGAAGCGGAGTGCGGCGGGCTCATCTTCGGCCACTACCGCGCGAAGACGTTCTTGGCGATCCGAGAGGCGTTGGGCGTCGACGAGGCGTCGTTCGCACGCGCCTTCAGACGGATCGACGTGCCATTCCCCACGCAGGGCGGTGATGTGTGCCAGGTGCGGTGCATATATATTATATATAGACATACACATATATATAGAGATAGCCATGAAGAGGCATTTGGAGTCGATGAGGCCTCGTTCGCACACGCCTTTCGGAGAATCGACGTGCCATTCCCCACGCAGGGCCAGGTGCCGATATACGTATATATTCTATATAGAGACGTACACATATAGAGATAGCCATGTAGAGGCGCTGGGAGTCGGTTGCGCGCACCACCCGAAGGATTGACGTGCCATTCCCCACGCAGGGCGGCGGTGTGCACCAGGTGCGGTGCATATATATTATATATAGACATACCCATATAGAGAAAGCCATGTAGAGGCACTGGGAGTCGATGAGGCCTCGTTTGCACGCGCGTTTCGGAGTATTGACGTGCCATTCCCCACGCAGGGCGGCGGTGTGCACCAGGTGCGGATATACATGTATATTATGTATAGAAACATACACATATAGAGAAAGCCATGTAGAGGCACTGGGAGTCGATGAGGCCTCGTTTGCACGCGCTTTTCGGAGCATCGGCGTGCCATTCCCCACGCAGGGTGGCGAGGTGTGCAAGGTGCGGATATACATACATATTCTATAAAGAGATTTGAACATATAGAGAAAGCCATGTAGAGGCTGGACGTCGACGAGGCGTCGTTCGCACGCGCTTTTCGGAGCATCGGCGTGCCATTCCCCACGCAGGGTGGCGAGGTGTACAAGGTGCGGATATACATAGATATTCTATAAAGAGATTTGAACACATAGAGAAAGCCATGTAGAGGCTGGACGTCGACGAGGCGTCGTTCGCACGCGCCTTCCGGATCATCGAGGTGCCATTCCCCACGCAGGGCGGCGGTGTGTGCCAGGTGCGATACATATACATTCTATTTAGAAACCTACACATATAGAGAAGGCTATGTAGAGAGGCGCTGGGAGTCGATGAGGCCTCGTTCGGGTTAACCCGGGCGAAGTAGAGAGCCGAGCCGAGAGATTGAATTAAAAAGCTCGAGCTAGAGAGTCGAGCTAGAGAGGTCAAGTTCGAGAGAGGTTGAGTTCTCGAGAGAGCGTGAGATCCATATATAGATCTCTATGTGTGACATATATATATATCATATATCGAGGCCAAGCAGGATCCTCAGACAGATATCTCTCTGTAGCCGCAGGTACTCGTAAGCGGCTCCTCTGGCGGCGGCGTGGGCGGCGGCCAAGGCGGGGGTCCGGTTTATTTTTACCTGACTCCGTTGTATATAGATGCATACATACATACATGCATATACATATATATACACCTATCGTGCCTGTGTCTGTAGGCGCATGAAAGCGGCTCCTCTGGAGGCGAAGGAGGCGACGGCGCGGGCCGTGTCATGGTGGAGGTTGCCTCCCCTAGCCCACCTCACTCCGATGCATATATGTATATGTATACATACATACGTACGTACATACATATACATATATACATACATATCGTGCCTGTGGCCGCAGGTGCAGGTAAGCGGCTCCTCTAGATGCGAAGGAGGCGGCATAATCGGTGCCATGGCGGGGGTGGCGTCCTCCGCTCTACTTCTAGGTTATTTTGTTCTTTATATATACCATACATATATATATATACGTAAATATACACCTTTCATGCCTGTGGCCGCAGGTGCATGTGAGCGGCTCCGTTGACGACGGAGGTGGCGGCGGCGCGGGCGGTGCCATGGCGGAGGTTGCTTCGTCCGGCGCATCGGGTTCCTACTTCTACTTTACTCCCTGCCGCCGGTACATCGTCAAGACCATCTCGATAAAAGAAAAGGTGCCCTCCCGCCCTTCTCGTGTGTAGATCGATGGATGGATAGATAGATAGATGGATAGATAGACCCTTTCCTGTTGTTACCCCCCCTTCCTACTACTTCACTCCCTACCGCCAGTACATCGTCAAGAGATAAACGAAAATGTGCCCTCCCGCCCTTCTCGTAAATATATCGATGGATGGATAGATGGATGGATAGATAGATAGATAGATAGATCGAGCCTTTCCTATCGGAACCTCCCCTTCCTACTTCTACTTTACTCCCTGCCGCCGGTACATCGTCAAGACCATCTCGCGAAAAGAGAAGGGGCCCTCCCGCCCTTTATATCGATGGATGGATGGAAGGATGGATGGATGGATAGATAGATAGATAGATATATCATTTCCTGCTGTTACCCCCGCTTTCTATTTCTAATGCATGCCCTGCCGCCGCCGTCTCGCGAAAAGAAGAGATTATCTCCCGCCCTTCGCGTATATAGATCGATGGATGGATGGATATATTAATAGATAGATAGATAGATAGTTCGTTGCCTGCTGTTACCCCGGCTTCCTACTTCTACTTACTATCTCGCGAAACGAAAATGTGGCCTCCCGCTCTTCTCGTGTGTAGATCGATGGATGGATAGATAGAAAGATGGATGGATAGATATATGGATAGATATATAGATAGATAGTCACTCCCCTGCGGTTTCCACCCCTGTCTAATTCTACTTCACTCCCTGCCGCCGGTACATCGTCAAGACTATCTCGCGACAAGAAAAGGTGCCCTTTCGCTCTTCTTGTATATAGATCGATGGGTGGATAGCTAGATGAATAGATAGATGGATAGATAGACCCGTTCCTACTGTTACCCCCGCTCCCTACTTCTACTTCACTCCCTGTCGCCGGTACATCGTCAAGACTCTCTCGCTAAACAAAAAGGTGCCCTCCCGCCCTTTATATGGATCGATGGCTGGATAGCTAGATGGATGGATAGATAGATAGATAGATAGTCACTCCCCTGCGGTTTCCCCCCCCTGCCTACTTCTACTGCATGTTCTGCCGCCGGAATCTCGCGAAATGAAACGGTGCTCTCCCGCACTTCTCGTATATAGACAGATGGATGGATGGATGGATAATAGATAGATTGAGCCCCTCCTACTGTATCCTATAGATTGAGCCCCTCCTACTGTATCCGAACCCCCCTTCCTACTACTTTACTCCCTACCGCCAGTACATTGTCAAGACCATCTCGCGAAAAGGAAATGTCCACATCCACCCTCTGGGGCGTCGCGCTGCCCCTCCCCTGTGTAGAGGACAAAAGACCACCCTCGCCGACCCTTCTCTGCGCCTGCTGTGAGATCGAGAGCTGAGCGAAGCGCACGCGAGGAGCGAGCGGCGAGCGATGCGGCGCGAGAAGCGTCGCGATCTGCTGAAACAAAACCCGAACGGAAATAGCGGGGGATAATACCGGTGAGGGGCTGCTGCGAAACTCTAGCTGCAGATCTACTCGCGTCTCGCTCTCGCCCTGTGCTGACCAACGTCGGCGAACCGACTCAGCTCTCTGCCACCCCCTGCTGTGGCACCTTGCTCCCCCAGGACCGTCTTGTGTCGCTCGCCGCCGCACTCCTCGAGCACATCACCTCCGCCGGGGATGGGGACGGAGACGCGGCCGCCGGGTGAGTGGCTGTACATCTAAATATGTGTGTCCCGCCAGCTGAGTCGCTAGAAATATAAATCTTTACCCGTACAGAATCGATTCTGCGGGTTCGCACCATGGATTACCCGCACGCACTCGAGCACATCACCTTTTCCTGAGACGGAGACGGAGACGGGGCCGCCGGGTGAGTGGCTATGAATATAAATATTTATATACCGCCAGCTGAGTCGCTAGATACATAAAAATCTTTACTCGTATAGAGTCGATTCTGCGGGTTCGCACCATGGATTACCCGCACGTACTCGAGCACATTACCTCTGTCGGAGACGGAGACGGAGACGGGGCCGCCGGGTGAGTGGCTCGGGTTAACCCCTTGCGGCCTTCCCTTGACGGGAGTCGAACCCCAGATAGTCGCTGTTTTGTAGAGGACAAAAGACCACTATGCCAGTTGTCCTCTAAGCGCTTAGAGGAACAGTGGCACAACTGGTACAGTACGGCACTTGTCCTCTGCAAAGCTGGCCGTAGACGACAAAAAGTCAACTACGCCAGTTGTCTGAGCGCTTTACCACTTGCGGTCTCCCCGTGACGGGATTCGATCCCAGTGAGTCGCTGTTTTGTATAAGAATGCCAGTTGTCCTCAAAGCGTTTTGAGGACAACTGACACAGTGACCTTCTGTCCTCTACACTGGCGCCTCAGTATCTCCGTGGTAGTCCTAGAGTAGACTCTCCTAGCCGGTTGTAGTAGGTGTGCGGGTGTTGTGTTATTCTTGTGATGCAGTGTCGGGGGGGGGCAGAGCCCGATAGATCGGGATATGTGTGTGGCTTCTGCGGCTCACAGCACTATCGCAATAGCCAATCTCGGCATTTGGGGTTCAATCTGTAGAGGACAAAAGACCACTATGCCAGTTGTCATCTAAGCGCTTAGAGGACAACTGGCAGTGGGCTTTTGTCCTCTACAAAACAGCGACTACCTGGGGTTCAACTCCCGGTAGGCCGCAAGTGGTCGCAAGTGGTATAATTGAGCTTTTGTGGAATAGATGTTTGTTGTGAGCAGTCGATGCCACACATATATCCCGACATATAGATTGCTGCTTCGCCCGAGCACGCATCACAGCTGACTTTTCTGATCAGTGGATCGGTCCCCATGCCTTCATCCACGAGGCCGTGGGTTCGACTCACGGTTCTGCCACATTCCCGTTTGCGGTTTGTGACAATGGTGTTGAACTATTATGTAAACAGCTTGTTTTATCGAATTAACTCCTCAACTCGATGCGTGCCTATAGATACGTGATATGTGCCGCCCCTCCCCACCTGTATCGTTCCCGTGTGAATGTGGACACAAACTAAATAACGATTCTCTAGGTGCGCGAGTGTTCCCCTTTATGGTGTTAGCTATCGCGCCTGCTCGACCATGGATGAAGCTACTGTAGAGGAAAAGTGCCGTACTGTATCAGTTGTGCCACTTTCCCTCTAAGCACTTCAGTCTGCGGCAATCGGGTGAGCGCCTTCCAGAAAGCCGATGTTTTGTAGAGGAAAAGTGCCGTACTGTACCAGTTGTGCCACTTTCCCTCTAAGCGCTTAGCGGAAAAGCAGCACAACTGGAACAGTACGGCACTTTTCCTCTACAGCTACTTCTCTGATGGTGTGGCCTCGGCGGCTCACAACACCTTCTCCTGCTTGCAGCACGCTGATCCACTACTACGGCGCCTACTCCATCCGCGTGCCCCCGGGGCCGGTGCGGCGCGCGCTCGGGTGCGAGTTAGGGAGGCCTCTCGTTTACTACGTGGTGATGAAAAACCACATGTTTGGTATGTATTCATAGATAGATGTAGATAGATACCTGTATATATGTGTGTATATGTATATAGATATACATCGATATATATGAAGATATGTATCGCGCTTGGTTGCGAGTTCGGGAGGCCTCTCGTTTACTACGTGGTGATGAAAAACCACATGTTCGGTATGTATTCATAGATAGATGTATATAGCTGTGTATATATGTATATATGTAAATAGATAGAAATCGACATATATGAAGATATGTATCGCGCTCGCGTTCGAGTTCGGGAGGCCTCTCGTCTGCCGCATGGTGATGAAACACCACGTGTTTGGTATGTATTCATAGATAGAATGTAGATGGCTGTATATATGTGTATATGTATATAGATAGAAATCGATATATATGAAAATATGTATCGCGCTTGATTGCGAGTTCGCGAGGCCTCTTGTCTACTACGTGGTGATGAAAAACGCGTGTTCAGTACGTATTCATAGATAGATGCAGATAGCTGTATACATATGTAGAGTAAAAGTGCCATACTTTTCCAGTTATGCCACTTTTTTCTAAGCGCGTAGAGGAAAAGTGGCACAACTGGTACAGTACGGCACTTTTCTCTACAATATATATGTATATAGATATAGATAGAAATCGATATATATGAAGATTTATATCTCGCTCGTGTGCGAGTTCGGGAGGCCTCTCGTCTACTACGTGGTGATGAAAAACCACATGTTCGGTATGTATTTATACGATGTAGATAGCTGTATATATGTGTAAATGTAAATAGATATACATCGATCTATATGAAGATACGTATCGCGCTTGGGTACGAGTTCGGAAGGCTTCTCGTCTACTACGTGGTGATGAAAACCACATGTTCGGTATGCATTTATAGATAGTGTAGATAGCTGTATATACATGTATATGTATATAGATAGAAATCGATATATATGGATATGTATCGCATTCGGGTGCGAGTTTGGGAGGCCTCTCATCTGCTACGTGGTGATGAAACACCATATGTTCGGTAACACACATATACAAGCTATGTGTGTGCGACTCGCTCTTGGAGCATCGCCTCTCGTGCAGCCTCGTGCTGCTCGACCGCCTTCGGCCTCCGAGCGGGTTAACCCTTAACCCGAACTCTCGCCTAGCCTCGTGCTGCGTGGCGACCTTTGGCCTCTGAGCAGAGCGCGTCTCGCGCAGCGCTCCTGCTTTCTACGCTAGGTTTAGAGTTAGGGTTAGGGTTAGGGTTAGGGTTAGGGTTAGGGTTAGGGCTAGGGTTAGGGTTAGGGTTGGGCTCTCCTTCGGCCTCTGAGCAGAGCGCGTCTCGCGCAGCCTCCTGCTATCTACGCTAGGGTTAGAGTTAGGCTTAGGGTTAGAGTTAGGGTTAGGGTTAGGCTTAGGCTTAGGGTTAATGTTAGAGTTAGGGTTAGGGTTAGGCTCTCCTTCGGCCTCTGAGCAGAGCGCGTCTCGCGCAGCCTCCTGCTTTCTACGCTAGGGTTAGAGTTAGGCTTAGGGTTAGAGTTAGGGTTAGGGTTAGGGTTAGAGTTAGGGTTAGGGTTAGGCTCTCCTTCGGCCTCTGAGCAGAGCGCGTCTCGCGCAGCCTCCTGCTTTCTACGCTAGGGTTAGAGTTCGGGTTAGTGTTAGAGTTCGGGTTAGGGTTAGGGTTAGGGTTAGGGTTAGGGTTAGGCTCTCCTTCGGCCTCTGCGCAGAGCGCGTCTCGCGCAGCCTCCTGCTTTCTACGCTAGGGTTAGAGTTAGGGTTAGGGTTAGGGTTAGGGTTGGGGTTAGGGTTAGGGTTAGGGTTAGGGTTAGGGTTAGGCTCTCCTTCGGCCTCTGAGCAGAGCGCGTCTCGCGCAGCCTCCTGCTTTCTACGCTAGGGTTAGAGTTCAGCCTTAGGGCTAGGGTTAGGGTTAGGGTTAGGGTTAAGGTTAGGGTTAGGGTTAGGCTCTCCTTCGGCCTCTGAGTAGAGCGCTTCTCGCGCAGCCTCCTGCTTTCTACGCTAGGGTTAGAGTTAGGCTTAGGGTTAGGGTCAGGATGGGGGTCAGGGTTAGGCTCTCCTTCGGGTTAGGGTTAGGGTTAGGGTTAGTCAGCAGAGCGCGTCTCGCGCAGCCTCCTGCTTTCTACGCTAGGGTTAGGGTTAGGGTTAGGGTTAAGGTTAGGGTTAGGGTTAGGCTCTCCTTCGGCCTCTGAGCAGAGCGCTTCTCGCGCAGCCTCCTGCTTTCTACGCTAGGGTTAGAGTTAGGCTTAGGGTTAGGGTTAGGGTTAGGGTTAGGGTTAGGGTTAGGGTTAGGGTTAGGATTAGGATTAGGCTTAGGCTCTCCTTCGGCCTCTGAGCAGAGCGCGTCTCGTGCAGCCTCCTGCTTTCTGCTGCCTTCGGCCGCCGCCGCGCCGCTCGCTCTCGGAGCAACGCTCGTGCGGTCTCGTGCTGTTGACGAACGGCGCCAAACTTGACGGCGTGACCGCCGACGACGCGCGCGACTCGCTCAACGGCAACGGCCGGCGTGTCGACGGCAACGGCCGGCGCGTCGTCGCCTTCAACAACACCACGACCAACAGCTTCTTTAATATTTGTCGTCGTCAACACCTACCTACCCCACACCCATAGATGATATGCGGCGCCTTGCGGCCCGACACCGAGGCTGTACGGCATCTCACCGGCTCCGCCAAGCTGAAGAGCGTCGCCGCCATCGCCGATGCGTCGGCGGCGCAAGCGTGCGACATGCTCTGCATGTAGACCCTTCGACGGTCTTGATCAAGCCGTGCGCCTCCTGGGTCGCGTTGCGCGCGCCTGGAGGCCAGCCGCTGCCGAGGCGCTGCTCGCGGTGGACGGTGTAACTAGAGGTCTGTACCATTGCGGTCTCCATCTGCATCCTGCTCCCGCCGTCGCCCAGCAGGAGATAGCGACGCCGGTTTCTTGCTAGCGCAAGCGGCTGCGGTGGCGGCGTGTCTTGGCGCGTTGGCGTAAGTGACGTCGTCGGCTGCAGCGCAGGCGGCGGTGGTGGCTGCTAGGTAGATGTAGGGATTCGATATCACGAAGCACTCGCACGCCGCAACACGTGCGACTCCCCCCTTTGAGATCCCAGCATAGAGCTGTCGAGCAAGCAGAGCGTGTCGGTGGCCAGGCACGACAGCTTTGAGCCGTCGAGTGCAGCGACGGCGCAAGCGGCGTCGACGGCAGCACGCCCCGGGGGTCAACCCTAACCCGGGTTAACCCGAGTGCATATATATATAAGTGTATCTATATCTATGTTGTATATGTATATATATAGACCTCCTGACCCCCGGCGTCCTCCCGCAGGCCTGCCCAAGCCGCACTTGACGTTCGACCTAAAGGGCGCCACCTTCAACCGGAGGAGGATCACAAGTGTATATAGATAAGTGTATCTATATCGATGCTGTATATGTATGTATATATAGACCTCCTGACCCCGCAGGCCTGCCCAAGTCGCACTTGACGTTCGACCTAAAGGGCGCCACCTTCAACCGGAAGAGGATCACGAGTGGCGCGACGCTGGCGGCGGTGGGGGATGCGTTGCGCGAGGGCGAAGCGCCACAATGGTGCGCTTTTGAACAAGAGAGATCTCAGTTAGGGTTCGGGTTAAGGGGTTCCGGGGTAAGGCAGTGGTAAGGTTACGTTAGAAACGAAGGTACCTAAAGATGAAGAAACACAGACCAGCTGATCGGAAACTCACTAGCGGTTTGCGTAGTAGCGCCGCGACCTAGGAAGGTCGGGCCCTAACCTGGAACCTGGGACGATGGGTTCACCCTAACCCCTAACCCCTAAACCGGAGGAGGATCAAGAGCGACGCGACGCTGACAGCGGCGCGGGATGCGTTGCGAGAGGGCGAGGCACCGCAATGGTGCGCCTTGTAGAGGAAACGTGCCGTACTGTACCAGTTGTGCCACTGTTCCTCTGAGCGCTTAGAGGAAAAGTGGCACAACTGGTACAGTACGGCTCTTCCTCTACACAACGCGTAGAGGAAAAGTGGCACAACTGGTACAGTACGACACGTTTCCTCTACACGTCTTTGAATAATAGAGAAGATCTTGGTTCAACCAACGCATACACACACACAACCAACGAACACTTACAGGCGACGCTGGCGGCGCTGCGGGATGCGTTGCGCGAGGGCGAGGCCCCGCAATGGTGCGCCTTTGAATGAACAAAGCAACGATTCCGTTTGCACAGAGCCGTTGTGTCGTTGTCGGGGGTGTTGTTCTCTGTCGGTGTGTGTAGGGGGGGGACCTGTTGATCTTTTTACAGAGCTGTTGTGTAGAGGAAAAGTGCCGTACTGTACCAGTTGTGCCACTTTTCCTTTAAGCGCTTAGAGGAAAAGTGGCACAACTGGTCCAGTACGGCTCTTTTCCTCTACAAAACGCTTATAGGAAAAGTGGCACAACTGGTACAGTACGGCACGTTTCCTCTACACGCCTTTGAATAATAGAGAAGATCGCAGTTCAACCAACGCACACACACACACAGCCAACAAAAGGGCGAGGCACCGCTTTGGTGCACCTTTGAAGAATAGAGAAGATCTCAGTTTAATCAACGCACACACGCACACAACCAACAAAAGGGCGAGGCCCCGCAATGGTGCGCCTTTGAATCATAGCGAAAATCTTGCAGAGGACAAACGACCACTCTGCCAGTTGTCCTCTAAGCGCTTAGAGGACAACTGCAGAGGACAAAAGACCACTCTGCCAGTTGTCCTCGAAGCGCTTAGAGGACAACTGGCAGAGTGGTCTTTGGTCCTCTACAGATCTCAGTTCAACCAACACACACACACACACACAGCCAACAACCACGCACAGGCGATACATACGCACACACACACACCACGTGCGCGCGTACACACACGCGCCGGGATGCGTTGCGCGAGGGCGAGGCCCCGCAATGGTGCTTGGCCTCTACAAGATATTCGTTTGTTTATTCGGGGATTGTGCACTGGTCAGTACTATTCTTGGGAATTGACACCTCTTCTACCCCCCCCCCCCGTTGTATGGTGCAATGGGATTGCGCAATATATGGTTTTCCCCCTGTCCCCCTGTTTTGCCATTCAGCATACATGATTGGTAATGTCAATGTCTTGTTAAGGCCAAAATCCTGTGCCTTTGAATAATAGAGAAGTTCTCACTTGAACCAACGCATACACACAGCCAACAAAAGGGCGAGGCGCCGCAATGGTGCGCCTTTGAATGAACCCGGCAACAATTCCGTTTTTCACAGAGCCATTGAGCCCGATTCCCTGATCGCGGTTCTCTGGCACTTTTCTTGCTTCGCCAATTGATTTTTATTTGCCTAATAATTTAGCCTGGAACGATTAAGAGAATTCAACCGTTACAGGCAGCCGAATGACACAAATGAAAAACAGTACCAGAGAACCGCGATCAGGAAATCTTTCTGAACGGCACTGTAAAATCGAAATCGTTGCTGTGTTGATAACAGAGAAGATCTCATTTCAACCAACGCACACACACACATAACCAAAAACATGCATAGGAGGTGACATATGCACGCGCGCACACACACCACGCGCGCGCACACACGCGCGCGCGCACGCACGTACAGACGACACACACGCATACATACACACACAACACGTGCCCACGCACACGCATGCATACACACACACGCACGCACGCACACACACGCACACGCCACACGCACACGCACACATGC
>Ga0209390_10007569_pt1 | contig 13854 bp, 14 predicted proteins | sample BON01_FD_187212 | JGI IMG/M metagenome (GOLD analysis project Ga0209390, IMG submission 187212) | Freshwater microbial communities from Lake Bonney liftoff mats and glacier meltwater in Antarctica - BON-01 (SPAdes) (version 2) | ecosystem: Environmental > Aquatic > Freshwater > Ice > Glacier... | reverse complement strand
TCAGGGGCACCCAAGAGCGACGCGCGCCGCGGTGCAACCCAGCGCCCAACACCCGGCGACAAGTGACCAGCGACCAGCAACCAGCACACCGCGCCCAGCGGCCAGCGACCAACGACCAGCGCCCCATCGCCCCATCGCCCCATCGCCCCAGTGACCCAGCGACCCAGCGACCCAGCGACCCAGCAACGCAGCGACCCAGCGGGCAAGGTGGGCAACGAGGACCTGGACTCGGCTTGGACACAGTCAACGCGGCACCTTCTGTGGGGGTTGCGTTCTAATTCGGGGTCCCACTGGACGCTTTTCGCTTCGCTCTGTGGGGGTTGCGTTCTAATTCGGGGTCCCATTGGACGCTGTTCGCCTTTTTTGCTTCGCTCGCTTCGCTCGCTTCGCTCGCTTTGCTTGCTGAACCCCGCCAAGGACTGCCCCTGAAGGGAGCGCCGAGCGTAGCGGGTGCAGCGAGCGCAGCCAGACGCAACCCAAGGCACGGCTGCGCGCGCTGCACCCAAAGCGAGCGCAGCCAGCTGCAACACCAGACACAGTCGCCCGCGCCTGGGACCCAGCGGCAAGGGGGTCGGGTGCGACCACGAATGGGCGTGCACAACCTATGGGCACGGGCGCACGTGCGGCCAGGAGCTAGAGGTGTGGACAAGACTCGAGTTGGGTCGTGCACGCACCCCCCGCAGCTCTAGCCGCGCGCGGCGCCGTGCCTTGGTGTGCGCCTGGCTGCGCTGGCTGCGCTGGCTGCGCTCGCTCCACTCGGCGCTCCCTTCAGGGCCAGTCCTGGGCGCGCCCCCCTCGAGTCGAGTCCACAACTCTAGCTTCTGGCCGCACATGCCCCCGTGCCCCTGGGTCGTGCACGCACCCCCCGCAGCTCTAGCCGCGCGCGGCGCCGTGCCTTGGGGTGCGCCTGACTGCGCTCGCTGCGCTGACTGCGCTGGCTCCGCTCGGCGCTCCCTTCAGGGCCAGTCCTGGGCGCGCCCCCCTCGAGTCGAGTCCACAACTCCAGCTCCTGGCCGCACATGCAGCCGTGCCCCTGGGTCGTGCACGCGCCCCCCGCAGCTCTAGCCGCGCGCGGCGCCGTGCCTTGGTGTGCGCCTGGCTGCTCTGGCTGCGCTGGCTCCGCTCGCTCCCTTCAGGGCCAGTCCTGGGCGCGCCCCCCTCGAGTCGAGTCCACAACTCTAGCTCCTGGCCGCACATGCAGCCGTGCCCCTGGGTCGTGCACGCACCCCCCGCAGCTCTAGCCGCGCGCGGCGCCGTGCCTTGGGGGGCGCCTGGCTGCGCTGGCTGTGCTGGCTCCGCTCGGCGCTCCCTTCAGGGCCAGTCCTGGGCGCGCCCCCCTCGAGTCAAGTCCACAACTCCAGCTCCTGGCCGCACATGCACCCGTGCCCCTGGGTGGTGCACGCACCCCCCCGCAGCTCTAGCCGCGCGCGGCGCCGTGCCTTGGGGTGCGCCTGGCTGCGCTGGCTGCGCTCGCTCTGCTCGGCGCTCCCCTCAGGGCGAGTCGTTGGCGCGCCCCTCTCGAGTCTAGTCCACAACTCTAGCTCCTGTCCGCACACGCACCCGTGCCCCTGGGTCGTGCACGCCCCCCCGTCCCCCTGGCCGCGTTAAGTCCTTGGCGCGCCCCTCTCGAGTCGAGTCCACAATTCTAGCTCCTGTCCGCACACGCACCCGTGCCCCTGGGTCGTGCACGCCCCCCCCCCCGCCCCCCTGGCCGCGTGGGCCCAGGCGCGCGCAGCCTTGTCTTTGGTCGCGCCTGGCTGCGCCTGGCTGCGCTCGCTCCGCTCGGCGCTCTGGCAGCCCTGGGTGCGCCCCAGGGGCACGGCTGCATGTGGGGCCAGGAGCTAGAGTTGTTGACTCGACTCGAGGGGGGCGCGCCAAGGACTGGCCCTGAAGGGAGCGCCGAGCGGAGCGAGCGAAGCAAGTGCAGCGAGCGCAGTGAGCGCAGCCAGGCGTAGCCGGGCGCACCCCCAAGGCACGGCGCCGCGCGCGGCTAGAGCTGCGGGTGGTGCATGCACGACCCAGGGGCACGGGTGCATGTGCGGCTAGGAGCCAGAGTTGTGGACAAGACTCGAGGGGGGTGCACCCAGGCCTCGCAGAGCGCCGAGCGTAGCCAGCGCAGCCAGCGCAGCCAGCCCAGCCAGCGCAGCCAGCCCAGCCAGGTGCAACCCAAGGCGCGGGCGCGACGGGCCTGAGCGACCAGGGGGGCGGGGCGACCAGGAGTGCGTGCGCGACACAGGGGCACGCGTGTGCGGCCAGGAGCCAGAAGCGGCGACTAGACTCGAGTGGGGCGCGACCAGGACGGATCGAGCGCCGAGCGCAGCCAGGCGTAGCCAGCGCAGCCAGGTGCAACCAAAGCCACGGCCGAGCGCGCCTCGGCCCAAGCCGACTGAGCGGCCCGCTGGTGGCCGGGCACGACCCACGGGCACGGGCGCCGGGGTGGCTACGAGCTAGAGCTGTGGACAAGACTTGAGGGGGGGGGCAACCAGGACTCGCCGAGCGCCGAGCGCAGCCAGCCACAGCCAGGCGCAACCGGAAACTCGCACACACGGCCAATGGACCGCTTCCCAGTGGCCTTCCCATGGCGTCGAGCCTACGGACACACAACACAGCCACGCCGCGGGGCGCCCGCCACGCGACCCAACAACCACCCGACGCGGCGCGACCGACACACCAACCACACACCACCAACCACCCCAACCCTCAGCACCACAGCACAGCACAGCACCCGCTCGCTGCCAGCCTCGCTAGCACTCCCGACCAACCATCGACCGGATCACACTCCAACGCAACGGCTTCCGCCGGGAGTGTACCTCACCCCACTCGGAGCATTCCCCAGCAACTCCAGCACACCCGCACCGCCAGATGCCGCGCCGGGGCAGGGCTAGTTGCCTGGCCCGCGGCTAGCCGACGCCGCCTTCATTGCCTCTGCCCAGCGCATCGACATCGCAACCAGCCGCTCCTGGCACCGCTGCAGCTCCAAAAAGGTCGCCCTCGACTCAGCCCGGCCATCGGACAACTGACGAGTCGCCTCGGACAGGCGCCACTTTAGATCGCGCGAGCGCGGCTTGGCCTCGCCGGCCGACGCAGCCGACGCCGACGGAGCCGACGCCGATGGAGCCGACGCCGACGCAGCCGACGCAGCCAACGGAGCCGATGGAGCCGATGGAACCGACGCAGACGGAGCCGATGGAGCCGACGCCGACGGAGCCGATGAAGCCGACGCCGACGCAGCCGATGGAGCCGATGGAGCCGGCGGCGACGCAGCCGACGCCGACGGAGCCGATGGAGCCGATGGAGCCGATGGAGCCGGCGGCGACCGAGCCGACGCAGACGGAGCCGATCCAGCCGATGGAGATGGAGCCGATGGAGCCGGCGGCGACCGAGCCGACGGAGCCGACCGACCCAACCGACCCGACTCCGACGCCGAACCAGCCTTCGGCGCGCGAGCGCCCGCGGAACCTTTCCTGCGCTTCGACTTGGACACCGCCTGCACCGTCGACTTGGACTCCTGCGACGCCACCGCCGAGAGAGGCTTCTTCGCGCCCTTGACCTCGGACTCGTCCTTGCGATGGGACGCCGACACCGCATCGACCGTCGACTTGAACTCCTGGGACGACACCGCCGAGGGCGGCTTGATCCAAGGCTTCTTCGCGCCCTCGCCCTCGGACTCGTCCTTGCGCTGCGGCGTCGACACCGCCTGGACCGGCGACTTGGACTCCACCGGGGAAGCCACCGCAGAGGGCGGCTGCCTACAAGGCTTCTTCGCGCCCTCGCACTCGGACTCGTCCTTGCGCTTCGACTTGGACGCCGCCTGGACCGTGGACTTGGACTCCACCGGGGAAGCCACCACCGAGGGCGGATTCCTAAAAGGCTTCTTCGCGCCCTCGCCATCGGACTCGTCCTTGCGCTTCGACTTGGACGCCGCATAGACCGCGGACTTGGAATCCTCCTGGGGCGCCACCTCCGAGGGCGGCTTGGCCCAAGGCTGCTTCGCGCCCTCGCCATCGGACTCGTCCTTGCGCTTCGACTTGGACACCGACTGGGCCGTGGACTTGGACTCCTCGACATGAGACTCCACCTCCGAGGGCGGCTTTGCCCAAGGCTGCTTCGCGGCCTCGCCATCGGACTCATCCTTGCGCTTCGACTTGGGCACCTTGACGACCGGCTGGGACGCCTCCTCGGCCTGGGACTCCACCGGCTGCTTCGCGCCCTCGCCATCCGACTCGTCCGTGCGCTGGGACTTGGACACCACCGGGACCGACTTGGACGCCTCCTCGACCTCGGACTCCACCTCCGAGGGAGGCTTGATCCAAGGCTTCGTCGCGCCCTCGTCCTCGGACTCGTCCTTGCGCTGGGACGGGGGCATCTTGACCCGGGACTTGGACTCCTCGACCTGGCACTCCACCTCCGAGGGCGGCTTGATACAGGGCTTCTTCGCGCCCTCGCCGTCCGACTCGGACCCGTCCGACTCGGACCCGTCCGACTCGGACCCGTCCGACTCGGACCCGTCCGACTCGAACTCGCCCTCGCCCTCGACCTCGGTAACGCTCTCGCCCTCATCCCCGCGAGCGGCCTCGGCCATGGCATCGGCATCGCCGCTGGTGGCATTCGAGGAGGTCACCTCGCCCTCCATGGCGCGCTTCTCACGATGGCGCTTGTTCTCGGCCATCTGCACTGCGCGGCGGGGGCCTGGCCAAGGGTGGGGAAAGGCGGGGGGGGGTCAGGGGCACCCAAGAGCGACGCGCGCCGCGGTGCAACCCAGCGCCCAACACCCAGCGACCAGTGACCAGCGACCAGCAACCAGCACACCGCGCCCAGTGGCCAGCCACCAGTGCCTCAGTGCTCCAGCGCCCCAGTGCTCCAGCGCCCCAGCGCCCCAGCGACCCAGTGACCCAGCGACCCAGCGCCTAGCGGGCAATGCGGGCAGAGCGGACCTGGACTCGGTTGGGAAAAGTCGACGCGACACCTTCTGTGTGGGGTTGCTTTCTATTTCAGGGGCAGGTCTGCGTTCTAATTCGGGTTCCCACAGAACGCTGTTCGCTTCGCTCGCTTCGCTCGCTTCGCTCGCTTCGCTCGCTTCGCTCGCTTCGCTCGGGTTAATGGTTACCCCGCAGAGCTCGCTCCACTCGCTCAACTCGCTCCGCTCGCCTCGCTCGCTTCGCTCGCTTCGCTCGCTCGGGTTAACCCTTAACCCGAGGGGCACGCCCAGGACTGGCCCTGAAGGGAGCGCCGATCGTAGCGAGCGCAGCGAGCGCAGCCAGGCGCAACCCAAGGCACGGCCACGCGCGCAGCCAGGGGTGCGGATGTGCGTGCACGACCCAGGGGCACGGGTGCATGTGCGGCCAGGAGCTAGAGTTGTGGACTAGACTCGAGTGGGGCGCGCCAATGACTGGCCAAGCACCGAACGCAGCGAGCACAGCGAGCACAGCCAGGTGCAACCCAAGGCATGGGGGCGCGCGCCTGAGCGACCAGGGGTGCGCGTGCGACCAGGAGTGTGTGCGTGACCCAGGGGCACGGGTGCGTGTGCTGCCAGGAGCTAGAGTTGTGGACTAGACTCGAGTGGGGCACGCCCAGGACTGGCCGAGCGCCGAGCGTAGCGAGCGCAGCGAGCGCAGCGAGCGCATCCAGGCGCAACCCAAGGCACGGCCGCGCGCGCCTGGGCCCAAGCGGCCAGAGGGGGCGGGTGGGCGGGCACGACCCAGGGTGCGGGTGCGACCAGGAGTGCTGTGCCCTCGGGTCCACGTGCTCAAAGACGATTGCTTTGCCGGGTCCAGTTTCGAAAAACTTGGGTTAGCCATTAACCCGGCGCTGCGCCGCATCGGCAGGGACGGCACATGGGCACAGTGCGGCAGGGACTGCACATGGGCATAGTGCGGCGTGTTCACCGGACCGCGCCTGTCGTCCAGCCCCAACCCCCGTTCTAGTCGCTGCCCCAGTGAGAAGGCGGCATCGCGACGCCGCGTCCTGAACAGCGCGACGGGCCACCGACCGCACTATCAGCGACAGCGCTGTCGGCGACAGCGCCACCAGTCACCAGGCGCGCCGGTTGTGCACCCTCCAACGGCCCCAGAGGGCGACGAGGGCGGCGAGGGCGACCAGGGCGGCGAGGGCGACGAGCCTCGCGGGATCGGACGGGTTCACGCGAGCCATGGGACGCAAGGACCTGCGGGGGCGCTGCCGGTGGCGGCCACCACGCGCTGCTGCAATGGGCGCGCGCCCATGGCGCCCCTTGGGACGACACCACGTGCAGCTTTTTCTCGATGGTATATCAAGCCACTGCAACACCCGCCCACTCGCCTCGTAATGTACACAACCCTTCTGAGGCTCCTCTGTCTTGTCGCCGTGGCCGCCGCGGCCGGGCCACCGCCGCCGCCCTACCCGCCCATGCTGCCAGGGGGCGGCTACGACACCAAGCTCCTCTGCCCACCCAATGCGCTCTACGTCAACCTGAACCACGCCGAGATGCTGGCGACTGGCGCCGCCGAGGCCGGGCCGTGCTGGGACCTGAGCGCCGCCCCCTTCTTCCGCACGGCAGACAACGTCGCCGGCCTCTTCCGTGGCCGGGCGCCACCCGATGCGGCCACATTTGAGATGGCCAGTGCCACCAACCTCGATTTCACGTTTGCCGACGGCCAGTTCAACCAATCCGTAGCATTGACGGGGCTTGGAAACGTCGTGAGCACCGAAGGGATGTTTTCGACTGCCAACCATTTCAACTCACCCATCTCACTCGAAGGGCTGGGCTCCATGGGCAAGTGGACCAACGCGTTGTGGATGTTTGATTATGCCACTTCCTTCAACCAGCCGCTCGTATGGGACACGTCGTCCGTGACCACCATGGCGTTTATGTTTCATTGGGCCGACGCTTTCAACCAGCCGCTCGTATGGGACATGTCGTCCGTGACCGACATGACTCAAATGTTTATGGATGCCCATCGTTTCAACCAGCCGCTCGTATGGAACACGTCGTCCGTGACCAGCATGGCAGTAATGTTTAACACTGCCAGCGATTTCAACCAGCCACTCGCATGGGACACGTCGTCCGTGACCAGCATGTCAGGTATGTTCATATTGACCAATTTCAACTATCCGCTCGTATGGGACACGTCGTCCTTGACTGACATGCGTGGCATGTTTTACTCTGCCTTTGCTTTCAACCAGCCGCTCGTGTGGGATACGTTGTCCGTGACCGACATGGATTCCATGTTTAACAAGGCCGGCGCTTTCCACCAGCCGCTCGTATGGGACACGTCGTCCGTGACCGACATGGGTTACATGTTTGGGAGTGCCAACAGTTTCAACCAGCCGCTCGTATGGGACACGTCGTCCGTGACCAACATGAATAACATGTTTTACGCCAACACGGCGTTTGCGCAGGAGCTCGAGATGTGGAACGTGTCGTTGGTGACCAACTTTGCGAGGATGTTCAAAGCCTCGCGCATGGCCTCCGATGCGGTGTCGGGCGGCCCTGGCTTTGGCCGCGCCTGCCGCATCCACCACTCGTGGAAGGCGCAAACCGACGACTGGGACCCAGTGGCTGCCTATCTCGTGGCCGACGCGGCCGAGCTCGAGCGGTCGCTGTGTGCGCCCCACCTGGCGTCCGGAGCGAGCTCCACTGGCGACCCGCACCTCGCGTTCGCGCACGGGGGCACGGCCGACTTCCGCGGGTGCGAGGACTGCTACTTCAACCTGCTCAGCACACAGGACCTGCTCGTCAACGTGCGCACGTTGTTGGCCACGTTCGAGCTCAAGGGCAGCACCGTGCACGGCTCCTTCCTCACCGAGGTGCACCTTGCCTGGCACGACGCCCCCGCGCAGCGCTGGCTCAACGCCTCGTTCTGGGCCGCCGAGGTGGGCGACAACAACTTTGGCTGGCACGCCGTCAACCTGACGTGCGGCTCCGATCCCGACGAGCGGGCCAAGGCCATGCACTTCAAAACGCGCCGCTCGTGCGGCGCCGCCAACCTGACACGCGGCTACTCGTCGCTGACGGTCGAGCTGCCCGAGTGGCGCGTCTCGGTCACGCCGCAGCTCGTGTTTGGCCACCTCGAGGGCCCGCGGCACCGACTGGACCTGTCGCTCGTGCCCCGCGTTCCCGAGGCCGAGCTCGCCGTCTGGCCACACGGGCTAATCGGCCAGTCGTTCGACGGCGACGGCGCACTGCTCAGCGGGCGGGTGGACGACTACTCAACCCGCGTGGTGCACACCTCGGCCATGGCCGAGGACGCCATCGAGGGCACGGCCGACGACTACCGCGTGCCCAGCGCGTTCAGCGCCGCGTTCCGCTACTTGCGGCTGGGCGCCCTACCCGGCCAGACCCGGCCGCGCAACGTTGCGGCGATCGCCGCCTCCATGGGCGCACATGGGCGCGGCCCTGTCGCGCAGGCACGCGGCCCGGCCCCCCTGGCAGCTGGGGTCACGGACTGAGCCTCGGAGCCGTCCCAAGGGGCCGTTCACGTGGTTAGGGGTGGGGGTTCTCCAAGTGGGCACCGCCCATGCGCATCGACCGAGTCCACAGGGGAGCGCATGCAGCGACCAAGCCCAGAGCGAAGCGAGCTCAACACACACAGCGACAGAGTCCAGAGCGCAGCGAGCTCAGCGCACGCGCGGAGCGAGCCACGCGCGCAGCGAGCCAGGAGCGAAGCGAGCCACGAGCGGAGCGCGCCGTGAGCACAGCGAGCCACGAGCGCATCGAGCCCCGAGCGCAGCGTGTCACGAGCGGAGCCGGTCACGCACCCCCAGAAGGGGAAACCTCGGTCGATCGTGACACGCAACGGAGCGGCCAGACGGCGAGCTCCGCCTCGGGGGCACGGGGAACGAGCGACAGGTCCAGTCGGCGCCGCGGCCACGGGTTCACTGCTTGCAAATGGGACACGGGATCTTCGGGGTCGTCTTCTGCCAAGCCAGGACGCAGCCGGCGTGGAACTGGTGGTTGCAGATCAGCACCAACACGCCGCCGCCACCGCCACAGCCACAGCCACCGCCGGCCGCCCGGCGTCTTGCGCGAGCGACTCGAGGCAAATCGAGCAGTCCGTCTCGATAGTCCTGCCCATCTGGACGAAGAGTAGGTTGAGCCGCGAGCCACGCCCGGCGCGGGGGCGCTTGGGGCCATCGACACCGAGCGCCGACTGCGTGCAAAGGTGGGGTTAACCCGCGGTGGATTCGGCGAAGAGGGCTGCGGATTCGGTGTGGAGCCCTACCCAGGCCAACCGCGTTTCCATCGCCCTGGACTTGGACTGGCCTCCGCTTGCGGTTGGGTGCAACTTCTCCCCCTGCTGGTCAGCCACAGGGAGCAATGGGTTACGGGTGTGCCGGTGCGGATGTCTGCCACATGCGCGTCGTCAGCCGGCTCGTCCATGTGCAACAGCGTGGCCATCACGGGCTTGACCACCGTGCTCTTCTGGGGTTCACCCACCCCCCCTCTGCGCTCAGTTTCCCCAGGAGACCCCCCAGTTGCAGCATGCGGGTACTTGACAGTGAGCCCTCTCGGGCCCCGGACCCGACTCGCATGTCGCCCCCCGGCCGACTGTCCAGTGGCGGCGCCCCGGCGGATGCTCCATTCCTCGACCCACGCACCCAAACACCCGCGCCACCCGAGGACGACGCGTTACCCCCGCTGCTCGAGGACCCCTGGGACCTCGGCGACGACAGCGACGACACGATGCCGCCCCTGTTGGACGAGCACAACGTGCCCGCCCCCCCCCCCCCCCCCAGCCGGCAACTGGGTGAGTTACGGTGCCCCCGGCTGGGGCACACCGCCGACGTGCACGCGTGGAACGGATGGCGGGGAACCGCCCTGATGGGAGGCGTCACGGGAGTTATTTTTCGGTAGAGCTATCCATGCTCACTGAAGCTGTCTACCGTGTTCGAACCCTTCCTATTGGCCAGAGCTCAAGAGGCCGCGCCCGCATCCCGCACATGTCGCCCTCGCGCTCTGAGCGATGCACAAGTCACCACGCTGTTACGCTGGCTTCTTCGAACCGGTTGCCAATGGCGAGAACACGAGTGCGGCACTGCATAATTCATGGCGGTGTACCGTCGCTTGCAGCTGTGGGAGCGGACACCTGTCATCGAGGATGCATACAAACGACCCTCGCCACCACCACCCTCGCCACCGCTGCGTTGGCCCTCGCCACCGCCGCGTTGGCCCTCGCCGCCACCGCTTGGGCCCTCGCCACCGCCGCCTTGACCCTCGCCGCCGCCTGGGTCGCAACCGAATCTGGCGCGTGAGCGGTCGGTGACCCAATCAGACCAGCTCTCTGCATGTCCGCCATACGAGGAAGGCGTTGTAGAAGCCAAACACGACGGGCATCTGAATATGCCACAGAATGTGGGTGACACGGTACAGCTCCAAATTCTGGTTCGCCGCTCGATTGTCCCACCCTTTGAGGAGGACTCCAAGACCGATACCAAACCCCCATGTCCACACCTTCTCCTGCCATGTGATCCACGGGAGAAACAGATAGCAAAATTTGTATATCTGAAGCAGGAAGAGCAGCGGAGCTGTGGAACGGTCTGCGACATGCGCCCAGGAGGGAGCCCCCACATACAGCCCGTCGGAGCAGTACGAAATGACCCCCTGGAGAATCACCCAGGTCGCTTCCGCGGTACCGTGCGGGGAGGCAGGCCACCCGGGCGCAGCGTCCGGGCACCAGATATTTCGGCACATCATTTGGATGCCAAGGACGACGATGCAGAACGAGGAGAGTGCGTACGGTGAGAACGGCGAATACAGCTCATACCGCCAACCAGGTGGCAGCAAAGATTCACGGTTGAACATCATTGTGCACGCTTGCAGTGGCAGCATGCAAAGAGTCGTGGACGGACAGATGCAGCAATTCGACGTCGCTGATCTGCTCTGCATGGCAGGCTGCTGCCGCATGTTCCGTCGGAGCTGGAGACCAGTCATGACCGCGCTGCGACCATCAGGGATGCTCATTCAAATCTGACAATTCTTCGATCCGGATTCCGAAGAGCGTGGGTCACCCAAGCGCTGTGCGGCCCCGAAATTGGGGGGCCGGTATCCGCCATGTCCGGGGTTGTCAGGGGGCGAGTCGGGTGCGAGCGCAGCGAGGCGCCGCGAGCGCAGCGAGGCGCCGCGAGTGCAGCGAGGCGCCGAGAGCGCAGCGAGCCGTGCGAGCGCAGCGAGGCGCCGCGGCGGGGCCGTGGCCATCACCGCCGCCGCGGTGCAGCGCCTCGGCACTGGGGCTGTGCCGGGTTAATCTGCGTACACGCGCATCGTCTGAATATGCGCCGCATGTGCGCGCGTGCCCCCCCCCCCCCCCCCCCCTACCTACAACAGGCGCCCGGCAAATGCCCCGATGCGAAACGGCGGGGCCGGCCCCTAGGGCCCATGGGCCTGGGTCGCGTCGCACAGCCACATCAGACCCGCAAGCTCTGGCGGGCCCTGGCCCGGGAGCGCCCGGAGGCGCTGCGCCGCGTCCTGGAGCTCGCGTCGGTTCCACGGGCACGGGGGCCGCTGCGCGCGCGCCCAGCGCAGCAGCGCGAGGTGCCCCCCCTGAGCGGCCCGGGTGCAGGTGCCCTCGTCCCAGGGGCACGGCGGCCGCTGCGCCCGCGCCCACTGGAGCAGTTTGAGGTGGCCACCGCCGGCGGCGGCGTCGCAGGCGCGCGCGTCCCAGTCGCAGCCGCGCGCGTGGGCCCAGCGCGCGAGCTCGAGGTCGCCCACGGCGGCGGCGCACTCGCAGGTGGTGCCGTCCCACGGGCACGGCGGCTTCTGGGCCCGTGCCCATTGGAGCAACTCGAGGCACCCGCCCAGCGCCGCGGCGGCGCAGACCCGCTCGTCCCACGCACAGGGCGGCGCCAGCGAGCGCGCCCATTGCAACACCGCGAGGCGCCCGCCCCGGGCGGCGTCGAGGCACACGCTTTGCAGCGAGTGCGCCGAGCCCCCTTCGCGCGCCGGTGGGCCGGCCGCCGGCAGGGGGAACCCTGCGCCCAAGGGGGCGCCCATCCGCGCGCCGGTATGCGCGTGGGCCCACCGCAGCACGCCGAGCTGGCCGCCGGCGGCGGCGGCGGCGGCCGCGCGGCGGGTCCATGCGCCGCCGTGGCGCAGCGCCCACCGCACGACAGCCAGTTGCCCGTGCTCTGCAGCGCTCACGCAGAGCTCGCCCCCCCAGGGGCAGCCGTGCCGGTGCATCCAGCGCACGGCCGCCAGGTGGCCGCCCTCGGCGGCCGCGGCGCAGCAGCCGGTCGGGCTGGCGCCCCACGCGCGGGGTTCGGGTTAGGGGTTAGCCCGCCGCGCCGACCGCGCCCACCGCACGACCGCGAGGTGGCCGCCCCGCGCCGCCTCGGCGGTGGTGCGGCGGTCCCAATGGCAGGGCGGCTGCCGAGGCGCCGCCCGCGCCCACCGCAGCACGCGCAGGTGGCCGCCGCCGGCGGCCGCTGCGCACGTGGCGGCGCCCCACGCGCACCCACGCGCGCGCGCCCAGCGGAGCAGCCGCAGGTGGCCACCCGCGGCAGCTGCCGCGCAGGTGGCCTCGTCCCACGCGCACCCACGCGCGCGCGCCCAGCGCAGCAGCCGCAGGTGGCCGCCGCCGGCGGCCGCCGCGCACGTGGCCGCGTCCCACGCGCACCCGCACACGCGCACCCAGCGCAGCAGCCGCAGGTGGCCGCCGGCGGCGGCCGCCGCGCATGTGGCCGCGCTCCACGGGCACCCCTGCGCCCGCGCCCAGCGCAGCAGCTCGCCGTGGCCGGCCCGCGCGGCGCGCTCGCAGGTGGCGGCGTCCCAGCCGCAGCCGTGCGCGCGCGCCCACTGCAGCAGCTCGAGGTGGCCGCCCGCGGCCGCCTGGGCGCACACCGCGGCGTCCCAGGCGCACGGCGGCGCGCGCTCCGCGGCGCGCAGCCACTGCAGCGTCGAGAGGTGGCCGCCACGTGCGGCCGCCGCACATGCGCCGTGGCCCCACATGCCGCCCGATCGGCGCAGCGCTGGGAGGAGGCCGCGGTAGCCCAGCCCGGCCGCGTATGCCAGGCTGCCGAGCCGGCCGACACGCGCGCGGTACGCCGCCACTGCGGCGTATTGGAGCGGCAGCTCGCCGACCAGCTGCCAGCGCGGCCGCGCCCCCAGCTGCAGCCAGGCGCCGAGCGTGGGCCAGTCAAAGCGCCCGGCCACCGCGCGCAGCACGTCGCACGGCAGCTGCAGTAGCGTCACGGCCGCCGCGTCCGCCGCGTCCGCCGGTGGGGTCGGGTCGGGTGCGCGCACGGGGGCCGCCCCGGCGCCGGCCATGCGCTCGCTTGCTCCTCCGCGCTCAAAAGCGCAGCGGCGGCGTGGACACACGTCGCCACCCCCCCCCCCTCGAAGGACTCCGCCTCCGCGGGCGACGCCGCCATCGCCACCGAACACCTGCCGCGACCGCATGCTCACCGTCCACGTGGGCGGCGCAACTGCACCCGAAGAGTGCGCCGTTGTCGCGCGGTTGGCGCCGCACGCGCGCGTTGTGTGCAGGTACAATGGGAAGCCTCATGTGGCAGCTCAGCGTGCACACCGTTAGTACTAGCGGCGCCGCGCGGGCGCGGCCCGCCTCGATGGCCCCGTGTGGCACCTGCCATAGCGCGCGTCAGGGTACAATGGGAAGCCTCACGCGGCAGCCCAGCGAGCGCCCGCGATACGACACCGGGGTGTGCGACGGGCAGGTTGCCCGCACCCAGCGTGCACACCATTACCACTAGCGGCGCGGCGCGGGCGCGGCCCGCCTCGATGGCCCCGCCCCGTGTGGCGCCTGCCATATGTCGCGCGCGGGTCGCGCGCAGTGCGGTGCGCCGGTGGTGCGCGGGTGGTGCGTGGGTGGTGCGCGGGTGGTGCGCGGGTGGTGCGCGGGTGGTGCGCGGGTGGTGCGCGGG
>Ga0209390_10007566_pt1 | contig 13859 bp, 11 predicted proteins | sample BON01_FD_187212 | JGI IMG/M metagenome (GOLD analysis project Ga0209390, IMG submission 187212) | Freshwater microbial communities from Lake Bonney liftoff mats and glacier meltwater in Antarctica - BON-01 (SPAdes) (version 2) | ecosystem: Environmental > Aquatic > Freshwater > Ice > Glacier... | reverse complement strand
TGCAGCCCGTCTCAGGGTTCGGGTCGGCGCCCATGGCCGCGCGCAGCTCCGGGTTGACGACATCGCTGACGGCAGGGTGCACGTTGGTGTTGGCCACGGCCACGCCAAAGCCCGTGGCCGGCATGAAAAACTCCTTGATGATGGCCTTGAGCAGCTCGTTGTCCACGCACACGTCCTCCAGCTCCTCACCCGCCAGCACCTTGGCAGCCGCCGCCTCGCTTCCCGCGCCTGGGCAGTAGATGTTCATCTCGTGCCAGAGCACGTTCGCGTCCGGCAGCGCCATGGGCTCCTCTGCCGGCTCGCCCTCCGTGAGTCCACCCAGGCCCGCCGCCATAAGCCCCATCGTATTGGCAGACTCAGGGAGAGTCAAAGGCGCCGAAGCCGCCGTGGCGGTCTCCAAGGCCGTGGTGAGGGAAGGAGCAGCAGGGCCCGAGTCGGCCGCGCAGCTCTCGGCCGATCGGCAGGCGCCCACGCCGTTAGGTCGGTCAGTGTCGTTGGAGACGTGGTCGGCGGTGGTGCCCGGATAGACAGAGCAGAGGAAGCAGTCGGTGTTGGCGGGGATGGAGAGCATGCCGGGATTCTCGGCGTCCTCAACGGCCACGTCGCTTATGATCTTCATCTCCTCCCACAGGCCCGTGGGCTTGGTGGACGACCAGAAATCGACGATCGCGTTCTGGAAGCCGTCGGCGAGCCGGTTCATCCCGCTCGTCTTGCCCGTGCCCAGGTTGGTTTGGAAAAGCTTGGGGTTGAACTCAGTCATTACGTCGGAGCTGCCGCCGGACTGCGGGCCCTGGGTGTTCTTCTCAAAAGCGGAGTTGATAGCCAGGACGGAGGTCTTGGTGAAGGCGTTGGGGAAGGCCTGACCGATGGCGCTGGCGAAATTGGTGGTCCCGCTCGCGTCCTGGAGAGAGCGGATCTTGTTGTCCTTTTCGATGGCGCGTGCCGTCTTGTTGATGGGGCCAGCGGGGGTCTTCTGATTGGAGGGGCCCAACTTCTTCAGCCAATTGTCTCGCGCCTTGATAAAGGCCGTGTTATTGCTGAGGGGAGGGAGGGAGGGAGGGAGGGAGAGATCGAGGTCAGGGGGCGGCTGTGGTCGCTTGCAGTGCTTAACGGCAGCTGCAGCTGCTTCTGTGACTTGACTGCCACTCTGCCCGCTTCAACTGAGCGCCCTAAACGCAACAAGTGGCGCTGCCTCCCACCCTCCCTTCCCCTCTCCTTACCTATAGCGTCTGCTGGTCGAGGCGTTATTGGTCAGAAACTGGTTGTAACCGTTCACGGGGGCGGCACCGATAGCACGGCCGCCGATCCAGATGGCGCCCTGCTTGCGGGCAACCGGACGGGCGAAGGCAATGCGGCGACGGTTGAGCGAGAAACTGAGGATGGAGGGAGGGAGGGAGGGATGGAGGGAGGGAGGCAGGGAGGGAGGGCTGGTCAGAAGGACGAGTGGAATGGCGCCTTGTTTGGAGGCGATCGAAAGAGGGTGAACAAGACGAGGGAGGACACAATGGACGGAAGGAGGGAGGGAGGGAGGGAGGGAGGGAGGGAGGGACAGGAAGACGTACCTGTTCACCAGATTGATCGCGCCGGTGCCAATGAAGGTAGAGCTGCCCAGGCCAAAGAAAGCATTGACGAGCTGCGCGTTGAAGCGCTTGAAGTTGATAAAGTTGACAATGCCCGCGCCAAGGAAGACCTCGCCTCCGAGGAGGAACTGGGAACGGACCATGTTGACACTGACGAGGGGCATCCGATGAGGTTCGTGTAGCCGGCCTGGAAAGCGAGGGAGGGAAGGGAGGGAGGGAGGGAGGGAAGGCATTAGTATCCTGAATAAGCGTCCATCCAGTTATACTCTCAGCGACCACTATTTCTCCTATTCAAGGGGTCGCCCCCTCCCTCCCTCCTTTTCTCTCTCCCTCCCTCCCTCCTTTCTCACCCCGTTGAAGTAGATGCCAGCCACACCGAACTGGGCGGTGGTGAGGAGAGTACGCGTGCTAACCACACCCATCCAGTAAAGCTCGCCGCTGCCCACGAAACTGTTGCCGCCTTCAAGAGAGGAGGAAGGGAGGGAGGGAGGGAGGGAGGGAGGGAGGGGTTAGTGTACTAGAATGGGTAGATGCGCGGGAAGAGGGGAGGGAGGGAGGGAGGGAGGGAGGAGAGACGTACGTACCTGCACCAGCGAAGATGAAGTTAAGGTTGGCCGTGATTAGCGTGCCCCCCAGCTTCTCCAAGATACCCGCGCCCACGGAGTCTGTCAGGGAGGGAGGGAGGGAGGGAGGGAGGGAGGGAGGGAGGGTCAGAATGTCAGTATGTCAAGCAAGCAAGTTGAAAGGAGGTGAACGCGTGACGTGACGGAAACCAGCTTTGTCCATGATGTTGAGAAAGGGGGGGAGGGAGGGAGGACAGCGTATACTTACGGGTCTGTCCAGCGTTAAACACCCCAGCCACGCCCCAAGCACGGACGTGGATGTGGCCGATGTGGATGAGGATGCCCGTGCCGACGGCCTGGGTGGCAAAGCCCGAACGAAGAAGACACATTTGGGTACCGATGTTCTGGTAGCCGACCGTGATGAGCACGCCGGCGCCCACGAAGAGGTTCATGCCTGGGGGGAAAAGTAGAAGGGAGGGAGGGGTTGGTGAGTGTGACTGAGAAGCTAAATCAAGCAAGAGAAAGGCAACCCCACCCCTCAAGCCCGAGAGAGAGATACACGCTATTACCCTCCCTCCCTCCCTCCCATTCCCTTCCCTCACTTACCCGCGCCAAGCTGGTTGTTCACGATCGCCGCATTGATGTTCCCGCCGCCCACAAGCACCGTGGTCCCCGCCAGAGTCGCGCACATATTCCCCACGTTCACCGCAGAGAGCAGGGCCGTGCCCACCATGTCAAAGTATCCAATCAAGAGGGCATTGCCCCCCACCACGCACAAGTCACGGCCGATCTGCACCACATTCACGACCGGGCTGCCCAATGGCTGCCAGCGGAAGACCTGCGAGCCAATCATCTGCACATTCCCCCCCAAAATCAACACGTGGCCCCCCAAAATACGGACACGGTCCACAGGCAGGGTGGTATCAAAATCACTTAAAAAGCTCGCAAGTGTCTGGGGCTGCAACAGGAAAATACAGGCCGTGCAGGTCAAGGCCCCCCCGAGCTGGACTCGGATGGTGGAGCCGGCAAAGACGCGGAGGGTCCCGCCCTGGAACCTCTCGGGCGGGGCACGGTAGAGGCGGACGGCGCGGATATCCAGACGCCCACCGGGGAGGACGTCAAAGAGGCGGCGGATGGTCGTGCCCGTGGCGTTGAGCTTGGGAAGATCGATGGGGTTCCTAGTGGAAGGAGGGAGGGGTGGAGGGAGGGGAGGGAGGGAGGAGAGGTGAGAGAAGATAAGGTAAAAATAGTGCGAAAAATAGCGAGAAAGGGAATGGTCGTCGCGGTGGTCATGATAAGCGTGCGTATGCATCCAGGAGAAAGAGGAAGGGAGGGAGGGAGGGAGGGAGAAAGGGGGGAAAAGGGCGAGAGGAGAGACGTACCCGACAATGATCTTGGTGGAGGAGATGTTCATTGTCTGGGTGATGTCGTAGGGCTTGCGCCCGCTATTCGTCAAGACAATGACCATGCACTTCTTGTCGCTGACCATCGTCACGACTTCCTTGCCGTCCTTCGGGTAGCAGACTTGGGCGCCTCCGCCCTCCATGCCCACGGCCGCCCAGGTCTTGGTGATGGCCTTGCTCACGAGGCCTCCCGCGGGGACAGCGGCGTTTTCAAAGGTATTGGTGGTGGTGGTGTTCTTGATGGGTGCAGGCACGGCCACCACCTCGACGGGCGTGATGGGACCGGTGGCCACGGGCTCGTTCTTGTTGCCCACCAGCAGGGCGGTCATGACATCGTTGTAGGAGACCTTGTTGCCGCCGGCGGTGACGCCCCCGGCCGAGACCGAGGGCGTGGAGGCCTTGTTGCGTTGCTTGGACAGGGGCACCAAGACGGCGGTCAGGACGACGGCAAGCAGCACCGTCGCGCCTAACAAATAGCGGCCACGGCGAGACGGAGTTCCGCCGGAAGAGGACGCCGGAGCCATACCTGGAAGGGGTGGTCGCGTACTGGGACGAGGCTGTGATTTGGTGCGGGGCGAGGGGGCAGGAGGGAGGGGGGTGGCAGTGAGTTTGAGTGGTGATTTGACAGCCATTGTGCTATGGGGTACTGCAAGTTTGAAAGCGCAAAGGCGCGAAGCGCAAGCAAGGGGGAAGTGCGGGAATGCATCAGCGCTGCACTTGAGGGGGCCATGGCCTGAAGGGGGGAGGGCGGCCCACGCTGGCCTGGCCTGGGCAAGCGCGGCAGGCTTGGTTGCACTTCATTTGAAGAGCACATACAAGCAAAGGGTGGTGGGTGTTAGCGGCCGGTGAACGAGCTTGGCTGTTGCTGTTCTGTGGGGTTGCTGCGCTTGCATTCAAATGGGCGTGGCTGGTTGATTGCCTTCGGCCATGGAAAAGAAGGTTAAAACCAGGCACACACATGGCCAGCTCTCGCCAATCGTCAAGTCCAAATTGAGCGACCATGCAAGGCCGTAATAGTAGACCGATGAATAGTTGCTAGCAAGCGGCTTCATCTTGCATTCGCGTGTCAGCACAACTCGTGTCGAGTGCTCAGCGCCGAATAGTACTCGCTCGGAAGTAAACGAGCACTCCCCAGGACCAGCCTTCGGCCGGGGGAGAGAACAGAAGACCAACTTTCGTGTACCGCGCACGACGCCCATGCCCTGCTAGGGCGTCCAATGGAAGGGGGGCAAAAGACATGAAAAGGGCCTTTGCGTTGCAAAATTGTACGCGCAGCCGATTAGTTGACTCGTCTGTCAGCTTTGGGTGGTTGTTGATCGCTCTCTTTTTCTTCATTTTTATTTTTTTTGATGCTGTGGGGAATGCAAATGGTGGGACAGGAGCATTGCAGCTGCACAAGAATTGAAGCATATAGCGAACACCGAGCATCACCTGCTTCAATTCTTTTTCGAGCGAAGGGCCATGCCTACCCACGCATGTTTCCCCAATGGTGGCGTGCACCACGTGCTCAGGGCGTGTGGTTTTCCCCCATGCCATTGCGCCTATTGTATGGCGTGATTTCTGGGTTTTGGGGTAAACTAGGTCCCGGCGCCGGGGTGATGAAGTGATGACCGGCCTCCAGGACGTGGGGACCTCGCCAGTTCGTTCACTTTTTGGGGGACGCAACGCCCGCGCCCATTTCCAACTGACAGACCACCCCTCCATGGACGTTGACTCTATGCCTGCCTACTGCACACATAAACGCAGAGGTGGGGGGAAATGTCGCCTTTTTTGAGAGCCCAATTGCTAGTGCACGGGACAGACCGGATGTCGCCAGCCAGAACCGCCAAACAGAACACCCCCTCGCCTCTTGAAAGTGTTTGAAGGCACTTCTTTGGACCACCCCCCTACCACTCAAGGCACACCCATACTCACAGTGGGTTTCGAGGGTGGGATGAGGAGGCCCAGGTTAATGCCATTGTGATTGGGAGATGCGACGACGACCTCCCTCCCTCCTCCCCCACACCACCGCCACCCCCAGCGTCCACGACGGCCCGTCAAGAGTGCTAGAATATACACTGGCGGGCTTGCGTTTCAAGGGCCAGCGCGTCTGCTTGCATGCGAGAACAACGTAGCACCACCCCATTCTCAGTCACACTCACCTCACCCCACACACCCACACTCCACCCGAACCACAGAGACGTGCTGTCAAATCAAGGCCGCCTTCCCCCCTTCCCTCTGCCTAATCATGCGGCGCGCTTCCAGCGTCTTCCTCTGCTCCGTCTTGCTCCTGGCGCCCCTGGCCGTCCACGCTGCTCCCAAGCGCCGCGGGCTCTTTGAGCGCATGGCAGCCGCCGTCAGTGGCCGCGAGACCCAGGAGAGCGGCATCGACGTGATTTCCGCCAAGGCCAGCGGGCTCGCCGACGCCCTGGGCGCCGTGGTGGACAATGGCTCCCGCGAGGATTCGTGGGCGGAGGACCGTGACTTGATCATGATGCAGAAGATGCTGAATGGCGAGTCCCTCTCCATCTTTGACAGCCTGGCCAACGCCGACGGCTTGGAAGAGGTGTGGTCGAAGCCCAAGGTCATCTTCCGCATGCTGCAGGCGTACCCCATCATGGAGGGGATTAAGGGCGTGAAGGAGCTGATGGCGAAGAAGGAGGAGGAGCTGACGAGCGAGGACGGGAAGAACGTGTTGGGGTCGATCCGGAAGCTCGTCGCGGCCTACGCGGCCAAGATGGCGCAGATGGGGAAGGCGGACGGGTTGAAGGAGATTTTCACCTCCTACCGCAACGACGAGGCTTTCAAGCCCTTGTTCGCCGCGGTGGACGCGGGGGGGGATGGTGCGCAGGAGGCGTCGTTGTTGCTGCAGCAGAAGGTGGCGGATGATGTGTGGGGGGGGCTGATTGACCTCAAGGCCTTTGGCTTGGACGGGACGGAGCCCCGCGGGATCACCGAGGCGCGTGACCAGGTCATGAAGAACGACCCGAAGGCCTGGAATTTGATTACCCAGGACAACCCCATGATTAAGTCGCTGTTGGAGAACCCTTTGAAGGCGGCAGAGATCTTGACGGAGGGCTTGGATCCGACGGGCCAGTTCCAGCTGCCCAAGTTCCGATAAGGAGGAGGAGGGGGGGGATGGGGGGTGGTAAAGTGATGATGATGATAATGCTAGTATACTTTTCTCCTTTTTCTTTCTCTTTGGATAAAGTAGTATATTAAGGAAGGCATTTGATTGTTTCAAAGAAAGAGGTGTTCAAAGAAAGAGGTGGGGGAAGGGGAAGGAGGGAGAGGGGTGGAGGAGGAGAGGAAGAAGGAAAGTACAACAAAAGCACACACAGCAAATGTCATGAGGCCGGGGGCCAGGGATTAACCCTGGGTTTATTCTCCCAACGACGACGCGAAACATGACAAAAAGGGAACAAAAGAATCAACAAATGGGCTGTAATAACAATTTTACACGGGTATGTGTGCAAGTGCGGCTAATGCAAATACTTTTGAATGGGATGGAGACTGTATTTTTTCCCTGTTCTGTTTCTGGTATTTTGAGGATAGCCTTGCAAAATTCTCTGTACTAGGAAACGGTGGATGCTCCCTCAGACCTACCTGATTGCTAATAAGGAGGCATGGGGCTTTGATTGTGGGTGTGCAGGGGTTGACTTCCATAGCTAGCTATTGTTTTCCTATTCCTTTTTTCTTGCACGCTTGACGTCTTTTTAGATGAAGGCAAAAATACAAGGAAAAAGGCAAGAAGCGGCCAACAAAGAGCATCATATGCGAGGCACATGGGTATGCTTCCTTTCACCTGTGGCGGAGCAGTCTATTTCACTAATATTGGCTTTCTTGCTTGCTAACATCGACAACCTCCCCTTGGCCATGAAAGATCAAGCAAGGCAACAAAAAAGAGACCTCTGACGCGCTCCTCTTGTGGTGCTGGATGCAGCCCTGTGCTGCTTGCAGCAGTGACTGAAACTCGCGGTCTAGACTGTTTGCATGTCGATAGTGGGTTGGTATGGTGCCTTGCCGATATTGCCCCACAAAAACAGACGACGAAGAAGAAGACCAAGTCAACGGCAGGCAGCGTCAAGCAACGGCATTCGTCGAAGGAGAACTCGTTCGAAGAGATTGCTCCTGTGCGTGTGTGGCCCCTACTCCACCATGCCCACCCTGCCTGTGTGAGTGCATCCATCGTCCGTATATCTCACGGCCTTCCCCTTATCCTTCCATTCCCGCTCACAGGCCTGGTTGCTACGCTCAACACCGACTACGACGCATCGTCTCCTCCCACCAAGGGATCCACAAGCAGAGTCGTCACCGCTCACTCCTCCACGCGCCCTACCCACTGCGCCCTCCACCTGCACCAGCACGAAGACGACGCAATCAAACACGGAGAAGTAGCCGGTAGAGTCGTCGTTGCTTCCCATGTCTGATCCACAAGCAGCCGCCGCCGCCCTCCCCTCCCTCAACCTCAATCAGGAGGCCGCTGCCCTCGCTGCCGTCGCGGCGACCGCCCTCCCCTCCTCCTCTGAGATCTTAGCCTCTGGCCAAGCCGTCTTGAAAGACGTGACCAGCACGATGGGCGACGCGTTCCCGCAGCAGCAAAAGCTGCTTTTCGATCACGACGACGTGGGCGTCATCCTCGATCTTTCTCCATGGCCCATCGTGCACGGCACGCGTGGCTCCGCCGACCACACCATCCTCAAGCAGCCCCACGGTGACCCGCACGAGGGCTTTTACCTCTTTAAATCTCAACGCGTCCAAGAAGACGAGGAGGCCAATGGCTTGTACATGGGGCAACTGCTCATGCAAAATGTGGGCGGGCCCTTGGGGAGCCGGGCGGAGGGGGTGGCGGGGCCAGGTTTTTTTGACGAGGCAGGAGCAATGATTGACTTTAAAGTGGACGACGCCAATGCCGTTTCCGTCATTACCGAGCGGGTGTCGGACACGGAGATGCGCCTGTGGACGTCAACGATTGGGAACGTGGTGGTCTTTCGGCAGCTGCGGGGGGCAACGGGGCTGCAGCGACTGGCAACGCTGAATCATGGCCGGAACACGCGTTTTCACGGGTCGTACGCTTTTGTGGCGTCAAATGGGACGGAGAACGGCTTCTTTACGACGATGGAGGATCAGGTGGTGCGCTTTGTTTTGCGGGGCAACGACAAGGAGGGGTGGCACATCCTTCAGGCGGGTGAGGTTGCCTTGCCCACGCCGATGCCGTCCCTCACCGCGGTTGCCGGAGGCAAAAGCGAGGGTGGGGATGACCATCTGGTGGGTCTAACTTTGCTGGATGACGGCACCATCATCACCAGCTCCAAGAAGGGCGTCGTCATGGCGGTGCGTCTGAATTCGCAGGGAGAGGTGATCTACAAGGACCATTTGGCCTTGAACCCGTTTGCCCAAGGCGGGCCTTCCTGGGTCTCCAACTCCATCTCCTCCACAGGCCAATCCATCTTTGTTGTCACCCACCGTGAGCTCATGCGCGTCGACCTCGACCCGACGACGCACAAGCTCTCGTTTAAATGGACGGCGCTCTACCAACCTGACGCCGCCGCGGCGACCAGCTGGTTCATAGGCCGGCTCGGAGCTGGCTCGGGCTCCACCCCTACCATCACGACGTGCGAGGGGCGGCAGCTTGTGGTGATTACGGACGGGGTTTTGCCCATGCATCTGCTGTGGTACGATGTGGCCACAGGCGAGCTGGCTGCCAAGCGCCAGGTCCAGTTTGGGCCGGACGCGGATGGTAATATCCCCACCACGAGCGAGCAGTCGGTAGCCGTGGATGGGTGCAGGGCCTTTGTGGTGCAGAACTACATGGGTACGGATCGCCTGAATGACGACATTATGTGCGCATCCGCCCCGAGGCCTGAGAGTAGGCTCCGACGCCGGCTGGCGGAGTATTGTTTGTCGCGCAACGACGCAAAGAACCCCCAAGATCTCTTTCCCACCAAGATCTGCCCGGTGCTCTTCGGTTGCTCCGCGTTTGGCGCCGCGGTGTACGAAATTATGGGGCCGGGCCAAAAGGACGTGGCGCGTGTTTGGGCCCGCGAAGACGTCAGCTGCGGGACTTCTATCCCTCTCCTCTCCACGCATGACAACAGCCGGGTGGCGTACTGCGTGGGCTTGAAGAAAGGCAGCAGTCAATGGGCTTTGCTTGGCATGGATTTGGATACGGGGGTGGACCGCACCAATCTCCAATTTTACGAGCGGAATCTGGCGCTGAATGCGCTGGCGAACCCTTTTTATGCCGGCGTGGAAGCCACGGGGGACAACATGGTGACCATTGGCTCGATTGGTGGCGTGCTGCATCTCTCGCCTGAAGGCAATCATCATGCTGGAGGACTCTCAGTGCTATCTACAGAGATAAAAGGCAGCGAGACGGCGGGGGTAGCTGAGGGCGGCGGGGTGGGGGAGCTGCGGTTAATCAGGGACAGGACAGGAATGACGGTGGCCGCGGAGGGCTCGATGGCGTCCAAACTGCAGCTCGCGGCCAGGAACACCTCGGTCGAGACAAAGATTATTGCTGCGGTGGTCTCCACCGTGGTGGTGCTAACCGTCGTGTTTCGCCTGTGTAAGAAGCACGTGGTGCCATCCCCGCGCATGCCCCGGTAATATATATGATGTTAGAACGTCAGCAATATATAGTCAGTTACTAAATGTCAAAGAAATAAGTGAAATGAATATGGGCTTGTATCATTAACAAAGCTACTGTCGTAGGGATTTTCTTCGCTACATGTATTTTTGTGTCCTTTTCTTTACTTTGTGCGCCCCATTTGTCATCATTTACTCGTTCATTCCTAATCACTACAAGCCTACAATCCCAAATTTGCCAGCAGTTCGGCAATATCGCTCCCCTTCTGTCTCTTGCGCAAGATGTCTGAAATGATTCGGCGATCAAGTAGCAGCTTATGCGAAGGGAAACGCAGCAGCATGTTGTAGACTCTGTGGCAGATATAGAAGTCCGGGCATTCCAGTGCCTCGACCAACTCAGCTAAGGACGCTTCCAGGACCTCAAACGGCAAGAGCGCCAGGCCATCCAACACAGAGAGATGCGGTTAACCAGATTCCTTCAGCAGATTCAGCTGCCCCTCCACAATCAGCCGGCACTTGCCCTTCATGAAGCAGGGCTCGCAAAGGCATGTGCGCGAGAACTGTCAAAAGTCTGGTTCGATGTGTGGGTGCGACGGCGCGCGACGCCGGGACCAACAAGCGACGGAGGACTCGCAGCCCACCCAAGGTAAACGCCGTATTTTGTGCCTCGTTCCACACGCCCAGCGCGTATACATCGCTCTTAAATTCAGGGTCTACCAACAGTGCGTAAACGGCGTCGGCCTGCGCCACGAGGGTAGGCCCAGGCAAGCGACTCAGCATGCGACCGAGATCCTTTCGCAGAGCAGTGCCTGCCGGGGTCCTCTGCCACTGACTGAACGAGGCATATCTGTAGGCCGGCAGGCGGCGCAAGTGGGCAACTAGTGTACGAAACAACACGGCAATGTTGATATTGTTGCCGCCGTCGTCATGATTGGTATAATTATCCTCGAGTTGACGGAGCAACAGCTCGAGGCTGGACGAGGCCAGGTGGTGATCATCTAAATACCCGTCGACATCTTGCCTTTGGCAAGTGCGGACGGAGCGTTGTAGGCTTCATATTCTGGAGCAAGGTGGAGATGTAGGGGACCCGGTCGGAACGCATCGATAGGAGTATCTCCACGACTAGCTCCGCTATGGGTTCTCGGTCAAAGCACCGAACGAAGGCATCTGTGCTGTGCGTCAATCGATCCATTCCTGCGCTTCGGACACGATCGACCGCCGTTGCAACATGAGATAGCAAGTCGTCCGGGTCAAACTTGCTCAGGAGCTTAAACATGGCGGCAATGTGGCGGTGTGCCTCGGTCCGCGAATACACCCAGCAGGAGTAAAGTAGGGAGACGAGCGCCGAAAGATGTGGCTGCAAATCTTTTGGAGGCGCACATCCTTCAACAATGTTATCGTCTTGGGCGTGCTCTCCAACCAAGGCAAGATCTGAATGATTGCTTGCATGTGGAAAGCATCCCCATCTTGATTGACCGTCAGTAATGCCGCAAGGAGGGGCGCCAGGTCGGACGTAGCAGGAGGGACCTTTGCCGCCACGACTGCAGCGTGGAGATGCTCAGCGCAAAAATGCATTACGAGTGAGACAATTAAAGGCTTGCGGCAGGGGGCTGGGCAGATGGTGGTTTGATCCTCCGTGCCCCGCATCGCTTCTGTGGGTGCTTCCTGTGGGGTGCTGGAGGGTGCAATGCTGGCAAGCAAGGAGCCGTGGGTGATATAAGGTGTGGCCTTGAATGTGGGCGGCAGAGGCAGAAATTGATACACGGCCACGATCGCGAAGCAGGAGCGATAAGGAGACTGGCGGGGTGTCGGGGTGGTGCTTGTGTGCTTGCCTGTGTGTGTGATGGGCGTGGCAAGGAGAGCTTTTGTGGGCCCCTGAGAAGGTGGGAGGGTGGAGCAAGGAGAGGGACGTAGAGTGCGGTCAAGAGTTGCCAGATGCCGCCACCGCTTCAGGCTCAGCCTCCTCCTTATGCTGTGCGTGTACGCGGTCGTCGTAGGGTGCCTGTGCGTGTGGTGGGAGTGAGAGCAGGGGTCGAAAAAGATGTACGTCGGGGCACGTAATTTTTTTTACCTACCTTCCTTGCCACCCTGTACTGGCGCTGGCGCCTCCCGCCCGCTCATTCCACACGACCGTCCTCTCTCCAAATGGATGGCGATAAAAAGCGTGCGTCGCGCGGCGTTCTTGTGTTTGCCAAGTGCCGTGTGTTTGGTGGTTTGGGATTTCATTTGCTTTTTGCTTCCTCGCTCGTAATCATCATGCCGCCCGATGCCGCCTTCTCACGCATCTCCATCGCTTGTTATCTCTAGACAAACACAGCGCCCCCATTCCTTCTCCATCCATTCACCATGGCCTCGCCTTCCTTCCCTCGCCCAGCCGTGTCCTCCTCCTTCTGCCCTTCCTCTTTCTCGCCCCCCCGTCCTCTCCCTTTCAAGCGTGCCGCCTCCACCTCAACTTGCGTGACAACGAGCTGGGCGATCTAGGAGTGGAAAGACTGGCAGCACTCTTTGAAGAACGAGGAACAGGAAGGGAGGGTGGGAGGGAAGGGAGGGAGGGAGGAGGGGAGGGAGGGAGGGGGATTGAGTCTTTGGTTTCAGGTTTTAATGATGTGGGAAGCAGGAAGTTGGAAGCACTGGGGAGGGCGATGAAGAAGATGTGCCTGCAGCGGCTGCAGCTTTTGGAGCTGTCTGCGAATCGACTGGTGAACCGGCAGGAGGAGGAGGAGGAGGACGGGGATGAGGAGGAGGAGGAAGAGGAGGAGGTGGATGATGGGGGGGTGTGGGCTCTGACTGCAGCACTTGCAGATGGTGCTTGTTCTCGTCTCATGACCCTTTTGTTAGATGACACGGATTTGGGGGAAGCCGGTTTGTTGCTGTTGGCGCGCGCGATGGAGAGCGTGGCCTTCCCTCCCTCCCTCCGTACCTTGAACCTGTCTGGTGTGGGCTTGACAGACGAAGGGCTAGGAGTGTTGGGCTCAGCATTAGAGAAGGGAATAGTGGGGAAATCGCTCCAAAAGCTGGTGTTAGACGATGGAAGGTATCACAAGGTGGGAAAAGAAGCTGTGCTTGCCTTCCTAGATACCCTCCTTCCTTCTTCTGCTCCTTCTCCTGCTGCTGCTGCTGCTCCTGCTTCTCAGGGTGGCTCCTCGTCCTCGTCCTCGTCTTCCCTCCCCCCCTCCCTCCCGGTGTGTGGTGGAGAGTTGATTCATTTGAGTCTGCGGGGCTTGCCCCTGGATGATGAGGGTGTGAAACGTTTTGCTGCTGCCCTCCGAGGAGGACGAGGGAGGGAAGGAAGGAGGGAGGGAGGGATGGATTTGGGGAAGTTGGAGGTTTTGGATCTGGCGGATACGTTGGTGGGTGAGGAGGGGTATGAGGGATTGATGGAGGGCGTGGGGGAGGGATGCCCGTTGCTGCAGACGCTGTCGGTGGCGGGGACACAGGTAGGGAATGAGGGGGTGTTTGCGCTGGTGACGCGCATGGTGGGGGGGAGGGGAGGGAGGGAGGGAGGGAGGGAGGAAGGGGGGGCTTTTCTCCCGGCCTTGCGGGTGGTGAATGTGAGTAGCACGAATGTCGAGCGGAGTGAGGAGGTGCGACGAGCTCTGGTTAGTTTGGCTCGGAAGCGGCCTAGGGTGGCTCGGAAGCGGCCGGGGATTGAAGTGAAATTGACTGATTGAGAGAAGGAGGGAGGGAGGGAGGGAGGGAGGGAGGGAGGGAGGGAAGGAGGGAGGGAGGGGGGAAGGAAGGTGAGG
>Ga0209390_10007565_pt1 | contig 13860 bp, 15 predicted proteins | sample BON01_FD_187212 | JGI IMG/M metagenome (GOLD analysis project Ga0209390, IMG submission 187212) | Freshwater microbial communities from Lake Bonney liftoff mats and glacier meltwater in Antarctica - BON-01 (SPAdes) (version 2) | ecosystem: Environmental > Aquatic > Freshwater > Ice > Glacier... | reverse complement strand
CATTTTAGTGGGCGCATCGGGTCACCCATCGTCGCCGGTTCGGCGAGGCTCTGCAGGTCGGACACCAGCGTCGCATCAAGGTCAGCGACCTCGCGCCGCCCTCCGCCCTTGCGGCGCACTCGACCATCACCTGGCCCTGACGTATCAAGATCGTTGAGCCCCCGCCCGATGGTCGAGCGCGCGAGACCGGTGATCTCCGCTACTGCAGCATGCCCGCCGCGGCCCGCCGTTCGGGCTTCCGCTGCAGCAAACAAACGCCTGCCACGTTCGTCGAGCTTCGAGCCGAAAACCTCCCATCGCTGCCTGATTGCTTCCCGTGATACCATGAACAATAATTACCATAACAAGCACACGCTGAGAATCCCCCGGGCCGAGTCATACAAACGCAGGCACCTCGGCAAGCGATTCAGTTATTGTTGAAAGTCTCCTTAGTTACCACCCCAAGCAATCGGGGGATCGCATATGCTGCAAGTCAAATCCGTAAGCCGTTTGTTCGGCCAAAAAGCAGCCGTGGATAACGCCAGCTTTTCAATCAACGGGCCAAGCTTTGTCGGCATCATCGGCCGTTCAGGTGCAGGCAAATCTACGCTGCTGCGCATGATGAACCGGCTGACCGATGTCAGTTCTGGTCAGATCCTGTTCGAGGGGCGCGACATCGCCGCGTTAAATGGGTCGGACGCCCGCGCGTGGCAAGGCCAATGTGCCATGATCTTTCAGCAGTTCAATCTGGTGCCGCGCCTCGATGTGGCTTCGAACGTGCTGCATGGCATCCTTAACCGCCGCTCAACGATGCAAACAATGTTCAATCTGTGGCCCCGCGCCGATATCCTGCGCGCGCTGGAGATTCTTGATCGGCTTGGCATCGTCGAGCAGGCGCCTAAGCGGGCCGAGGCACTGTCAGGGGGCCAGCAGCAGCGCGTGGCCATCGCGCGTGCGCTGATGCAAGACCCCAAGATCATTCTGGCTGACGAGCCCATCGCCAGCCTTGACCCGATGAATGCGCAGGTGGTGATGGACACGCTCAAGCGCATCAACGTCGAAGACGGTCGCATGGTGATTGCCAACCTGCACACGCTGGATACTGCGCGCCGCTACTGTGACCGGGTGATCGGCATGCGCGATGGGCGCATCGTATTTGATGGCACCCCTGACCAGCTTTCCACCGGCGTTGCCCGCGACATCTACGGCGCGGACGCCAGTTTCAACGAGGACGCGACCTCGACCGCAATCGCCAAGGACACCTCGGCAGACCGCACCTATGCGGACCTGATGATGTCCTGACCCCTTTACCCAAGTGCCCCACCCCGGGGCTCAAACCATGGAGAGACCATGAATAAGCTGCTGACTGCTACCGCACTTGTCGCCCTTCTTGCCCCCGCTGCCATGGCGCAAGAGATCACCGAATTCAACATCGGCATCCTTGGCGGCGAAAATGCCCAGGATCGCCTGACCTCGCAGGAATGCTACCGCGCCGCGATTGAAAAGGAACTTGGCGTGCCGGTCAAACTGTTCACCCCCGCTGACTATGTTGGCGTCATTCAGGGCCTGCTGGGCGGATCGCTGGATATGTCTTGGCTTGGCGCGTCTGCCTTTGCCAAGATTTATTTGACCGACCCAAATGCTGTTGATCTGGCACTGACCAAAAAGAATATCGACGGCTCCACCGGTTACTTTTCAATCGGTTTTGCCCGCGCCGATAGCGGCATCACCTCGATGGATGATGCCAAAGGAAAGGTTTTCGCCTTTGCCGACCCCAACTCCACCTCGGGCTATCTGGTCCCGGGTGCGGAACTGCTGGCCAAATATGGCCAGTTGGACCAGTTTTTCTCAGAAGTCCGCTTCTCGGGCGGGCATGAGCAGACCATCGTCGGCGTCGCCAATGGTGATTTTGCGGCGGGCGTGACCTGGGCTGATGGTCTGGGCAATTGGGAAGATGGCTACAACTCGGGCGCGCTGCGCCGTGCAGCTGACTCGGGCCTTGTGGACATGAATGATCTTGTGCAGATCTGGCAGTCGAAGATGATCCCCGAGGGCCCGATGGTTGTCCGCTCTGGCTTGCCGCAGGACGTAAAGGACCGTGTCATCAAACTGACCGCTGACCTGCACGAAACCGACAAGGTTTGCGCTTACGGTGTGGCTGCGGGTGACGCGCTGGATTTCGTGCCGGTGACGCTTCCTGAATATGAGGGCGTCATCGCTGCCCGCAAACTTCAGACCAACTAAATTTTCATGACGCACAGCCGGGTCCTCAAAACGTGAGGGCCCGGTTATATTCATGCGCGGGGGTAAGCGATGGCCGATGTGACACAGACCATTTCCACGGGGATGCGCCCCGCATTGGATACCACCACCAGCGCCTATCTGGATATGGTGCGCCGCAAACGCATGTATGGTGGTATTCTGATCGTGATCTTTGTCGCCATGATGGCCTCGGGGTTCATGCTGGCAGACGAGCGTAACGCAGGCGGGTTCTGGGAAGGGCTGCACATGCTCGGCTCGTTTCCGTCCGAGGTGATATCCGAGGCATGGCAAGACCGGGCCAACCTGCCGGGGTATCTGTTGCAATTCCTGCCATCCCTGATCGAGACGGTGAATATCGCTGCCGTGTCCACGCTGATCGGTGCGGTGTTGGGCGTGTTCCTTGCGCTTTTGACCACACGCGGCCTTGCACGCTGGCCGCGCGCTGTAACCACGATCCGCCGCGTAATGGATGCAACGCGCGCCATACCGGAGATCGTGGTGGCGCTGATCCTGATCTATATTCTGGGCGGTGGCCCGGTGCCTGCAATGATCGCCATCGCCATCCATACCGCAGGCGCATTGGGCAAGCTGTTCTCCGAGGTGGCCGAAAATGCCGACCTGAAACCGGTCGAGGGGCTGGCCTCGGTTGGGGCCACATGGGGCCAGCGGATGTGGCTTGGCGTGATCCCGCAGGTGGCACCGAACTGGCTGTCTTACGCGCTGCTTCGGTTCGAGATCAACGTGCGGGCAAGCGCAATCCTTGGCTTCGTCGGCTCTGGCGGTATCGGGTATGATTTGAAAATCGCGATGCAATGGGGGCAAGGGCGTTACGATCAGGTCGTGTCGATCTTCCTTTTGCTGTTCGCGACCATCGTGATCATCGACCGGATTTCCGATCACTACCGCACCCGCATGACCAAAGGGGCCACCCAATGACCGCCACAGCTTCCCGCGCCATGACTCCCGATCTGACCCAAGACGTGATTGCCAGGTTTGACCGCAAGCGCCTGCTCGCCTTTGCGGCCCCGGCGGTGATTCTCGCCTATCTGACCTATATCTTTTTCGCCTTTGACATCCTTGGGCTGGCCGACCGCGCGCGAATGGACAATGCCCGTATCCTGATGTCGGACTTTGTCAGTTATAAAACCCATGTGGAGCGCGACAACCGCAGCGGTGATATCACCGTGGCCATAGAGGGGGAAAGGCGGGGCACTTATCCGCCCGGCATGCTGCCGGATTGGGTAACAAAGACAGACGGGCAGACGGTTATCGACCTTGGCTCGGGCCATACCGTGACTTATGCGGGGGACGCTATGAATTACGTGCTACCCGGCTATGGCACCATTGACGTGCGCCCGGGTGCAGGCGGGCTGGTGCTGACGACGCCCGATGGCACCACCCCCCCGTGGATCAACGCCAGCGCTACCCGCGTGACCCTGACCACAGATGCGGGCCGCGTGACCTATACCCGATCACGGATCGAGACTTTCAAATACACCGCCGGGTGGGAGTTGTTCTTTTTCACCCTCGACAGCCCATTCTATGGCAAATCCCCCCTCGCTTTGTTGCAGATGGCAACGCTTGGTCCCCGGGTGGACGCTGAACGGGCCAATATCTCAGGGATGGTCCATGATTTCTGGACCAACCGCATGTGGCGGCATGGCGATGTGGCTTGGGCGATCTTTGAGACGATGCTGATGGCCTTCCTCGGCACTTTTGGGGCGGCAATTGTCGCGCTTCCCCTCGGGTTTGTAGCCGCGTCAAACTTCATGCCCGTGCGACTGATCCGGGGCGTCACACGCCGGGTGTTCGATTTCGTGCGCGGGGTGGATGGGCTGATCTGGACCATCATCCTGAGCCGCGCCTTTGGACCCGGCCCGATGACCGGGGCGATCGCAATTTTGATCACCGACACCGGGTCTTTCGGCAAGCTGTTCTCGGAAGCACTAGAGAATATCGACGAGAAGCAGGTCGAAGGCGTGCGCTCTACTGGCGCCAACGCGGCGTTGCGCGCGCGCTTTGGGGTGATCCCGCAGGTCACACCCGTGCTGCTGTCGCAGGTCCTGTATCATCTGGAATCCAACACCCGCAGCGCCACGGTGATCGGCGCCATCGTCGGCGGTGGCATCGGGCTTTTGCTAACCCAAGCCATCCAGACCCAGAAGGATTGGGAGGAGGTCGGCTATTACATGACCCTGATCATCCTGATGGTGATGCTGATGGACACATTCTCGGGCTGGCTGCGGCGCAAACTGATCAAGGGAGCATGAAGGTGCGGACACAGCCGCGCGAGGCTGATGCCCGACTTGACGGACCGCCAAAGACACGGCTTTCGCCTGATAGTCCGCTGATCCATCCCGGCTGCATCCTTCATGCGTCAACCTTCGAGGGCTGGACTGAAGTGGGCGAAGGCGCGCGCGTGGTCAATTCCACCTTTCACGCCTATGCCTATTGCGACCGTCTGGCAGATATTGCCAACAGCACTGTGGGCCGCTTTGCCAATATCGCCGTGATGACCCGGATCGGCCCAACCGACCACCCGTTCACCCATGCGGCACAGCATCATTTCTTGTATCGCTCGTCCTATTATTGGGAAGACGCGGCGGACGATCCTTCGTTTTTCGCCGCTCGCGCCGCTCGACGCACAGTTCTTGGCCCCGATTGCTGGATCGGGCACGGGGCGATCATCAAGCCCGAGGTGACGCTTGGCGCAGGCGCAATCGTGGCGTCAGGCGCAGTTGTCACCCGCCATGTGGCACCCTTCACGATCGTGGCCGGATGCCCCGCCACACCCCTGCGCGCCCGCTTTGCGCCGAGCGTGATTGACCGGCTACTGGCGCTTAGCTGGTGGGATTGGGACCATGCCCGCCTCCGTAACGCGCTGAGCGATTTTCGCGCATTGCAGGCCGAGGCTTTCCTGGAAAAGCATCACGGTTAATCAGGGGCCACTGTCAGCGTTACCTTGTCGCCTGCAAACCAAGTCGTGCCGAATTCCACCGGCACCCCCGCCGCATCGACGTTGACCGCAACCGACCGTAAGACCGGGGCCCCCGGTTTGATCTGCAACGCCAGCGCCAGAACCGCATCGGCCAGCCGGGCCGTTAGCCGCGTCTGATCGCGCGTGTAGTCGGTCACGCCACAAGCAGCGAGGGCTTTGGTCACCGAAGGCTCATCCGCCAGCACAGCCAGCAACCCCGGCAGGCGCGCGGCGGGAAACACTGACCGGAACGTGGCGATGGGCTGTTCGTCCGATAGCGACACCCCCTCGACCACATGCACCAAACCCGCATCTCCAAGCGCAAGCGCCTGCCGTTCGGGCAGCGATGCCAGCCGCGTCTCAAGCCGGGTAAGGCTGCGCGCAGGCGTGCGCCCCGATGCGCTGATCGCCTGATGAAACCGCACCCGCCGCCCCAGCGGATAGTCGGCGGGTGCTGCGGTCACAAACACGCCCGCGCCACGCCGCGCATGCACGATCCCTGCGTCTGCCATGGCCGCCAGCGCGTGGCGAACCGTATGGCGGTTCACGCCGAACCGCGCGGCAAGGGCGGCTTCGGTCGGCAATTTGTCACCCGGCCGATACAGTCCTTGGGCAATCTCGGATCGCAGGGTGCCTTCAATCGCAGCCCACAGGTTCGGTCGTGGCAAGGGCGGGGTCCTGTCATGAAAAATTCATGCAGCCGCGGTTGTGTAGCGCCTGCGTTCAGACTATGATTTGTATAGTTGTATAGATAAAGCGACAACCCCCAAAGATGTCGAGGACGTGATGGCCTGGAACTCCCGAAAAGACTGGATGGCGGTGCTGGCCAAAGCCGATCCCGCTCGGTTGGCGGCCCTGATGCCCGACCTGCCCGACCATAGCTTTCTGCGCAGCCCCGAGGTGGGGGCTGTAATGGTTCAGGGCCGCGCGGGCGGCACCGGCGCACCGTTCAATCTGGGCGAGATGACCGTAACGCGTTGTTCGGTGCAACTGTCGGTTGGTCCGGTCGGCCACGCATGGGTGCAGGGCCGCAACGGCCGCCATGCCACGCGCGCCGCGATTGTCGATGCGCTGATGCAGACGCCCCAAGCTGCCGTGCTTGGACAGGGCGTGCTGGACGTGTTGCAGCACGAAGCGCAGGCCAAACGGCAGGCCCGCGCCGAAAAGGCCGCCGCCACCAAGGTCGATTTCTTCACCCTCGTGCGCGGAGAGGACGCATGAGCGCCCACACCCTGCAAGGTGGCTTTGCCGATGGCCCGATCCAGTCCGCACAGGCCTTTCGTGCCATTCTGGATGCCATGGCCCGTCCCGGCAATATCACGACCCTGCGCGGGGCCGCCCCTCCTGCCCCGCTGTCCATTGCGGCGGGGGTCACCCTGCTGACGCTGACCGACGCGACCACGCCGCTGCATCTGGCGGGTGCTGCCGATTGCGCCCAGGTGTGCGACTGGGTGGCCTTTCACATCGGCGCACCGCTTGTGGGGCCCGAGGATGCCGCCTTTGCGCTTGGCACCTGGCCTGCGTTGCAGCCTGTGTCGCGCTTTGCCATAGGCCAGCCCGACTACCCCGACCGCTCGGCCACCTTGATCGTCGAGATGGACCGCTTGACCAAACATGGCCCCGTCCTGACCGGACCAGGGATTGAGACTGCCACCTGGCTCAGCCTGCCCGAAACCGCCCCGTTTCGCGCCAACCGGGCGTTGTTTCCGTTGGGGTTTGATTGTCTGTTTACTTGCGGTGATCGCATCGCGGGCCTGCCGCGCAGCACAAAAGTGGAAGCGATCTGATGTATGTGGCCGTAAAGGGTGGCGAGCGCGCCATCGACAATGCGCACGCCTGGCTGGCCGAGGAACGCCGGGGCGACCCAGCGGTGCCCGAACTTTCGGTAGCCCAAATCCGTGAGCAGATGCGGCTGGCGGTCAACAGGGTGATGGCCGAAGGCTCGCTTTACGACCCCGATCTGGCGGCGCTGGCGATCAAACAATCGCGCGGCGATCTGATCGAGGCGGTGTTTTTGCTGCGCGCCTACCGCACCACGCTGCCCCGTCTGGCATCGTCAAACCCCATAGACACCGCGGCCATGGCGGTAGACCGTCGCATCAGCGCCACGTTCAAGGATCTGCCGGGCGGGCAGGTGCTGGGCCCGACCTTCGACTACACCCACCGCCTGCTGGATTTCAAACTCGCGGCTGAGGGCAGCGTGCCGCCCGCACCGCAATCCCCAGCCACCGCTGCCCCCGTGCCGCATGTGATAGATATTCTGAACCGCGACGGATTGATTGAAGCCGCCACCCCAGACGATACCCCAGACAACACCCCGCCCCCTGATCTAACGCGCGAGCCGATGGAGTTGCCCGCCGCCCGCGCCCTACGCCTGCAGGCGATCACGCGCGGCGATGAGGGGTTTATCCTGTCGATGGCCTATTCCACCCAGCGCGGCTATGGGCGTACCCATGCGTTCGTGGGCGAGTTGCGCATCGGCCATGTCGCGGTTTCGGTCGACATTCCCGAGTTGGGCTTTGCGGTCGAGATTGGCGAGATCGAGCTTTCCGAATGCGAAACGGTCAATCAGTTTTCTGGCAGCCGCACCCAGCCCGCGCAATTCACCCGCGGCTATGGCCTTGTGTTTGGCCAATCCGAGCGCAAGGCGATTGCGATGAGCCTAGTCGACCGCGCCCTGCGCTGGAAGGAGTTGGGCGAAGACGACACCGGCGCCCCGGCTCAAGACGAGGAATTCGTGCTGATGCACGCCGACAATGTGCAGGCGACCGGGTTTCTGGAACATATCAAATTGCCCCATTACGTCGACTTTCAGGCCGAGCTGGAACTGGTTCGCCGCCTGCGGGCCGATGCAATCACATTGCAGGAGGCCGCCGAATGAACGACGCCACCCCCGAGCCCGCCTATAACTTCGCCTACCTGGATGAGCAAACCAAACGGATGATCCGCCGCGCGATCCTGAAGGGCATTGCCGTGCCCGGTTATCAGGTGCCATTCGCCAGCCGCGAGATGCCGATGCCCTACGGTTGGGGCACCGGCGGGGTGCAGGTTACGGCGGCGTGCCTCGTGCCAGAGGACCGGCTGAAGGTTATCGACCAGGGCGCCGATGACACCACCAACGCGGTCAGCATCCGACGCTTCTTTGCCCGCACCGCAGGGGTCGCCACCACCACCCGCACCACCGAGGCCACGCTGATCCAGACCCGCCACCGCATCCCGGAAACACCGCTGCACGCGGGCCAGATCCTCGTCTACCAAGTGCCGATCCCCGAACCTCTGCGCTTTCTGGAACCGCGCGAGACCGAGACGCGCAAGATGCACGAGCTGGAGGAATATGGGCTGATGCATGTCAAACTCTATGAGGATATCGCCCGACACGGGCAGATCGCCACGTCTTACGCCTATCCGGTCAAGGTGTCGGGGCGCTATGTGATGGACCCGTCACCGATCCCGAAGTTCGACAACCCCAAACTGTCGGGCAGCCCGGCGATCCAACTGTTCGGCGCGGGGCGCGAGCAGCGGATCTATGCCCTGCCACCTTATACGAAAGTCGTCAGCCTCGACTTTGACGACCATCCGTTTCAGGCCAGCAAGGCCGCGCATGACTGCGATCTGTGTGGGGCCAAGGCCAGCTATCTGGATGAGGTGATCACCGATGATCTGGGCGGGCGGATGTTCGTCTGCTCGGACACCGATTTTTGCACCGACCGTCAGGCGCATGGCAAGCGGGGCCGGGTGTCGGCACCCGTCTCGGGGGATGCAGCATGAGTCTGATTGAAAAAGTCACAGCCACGGATACGCCGCTGCTGACCGTGGCGGGCCTGACCAAAAACTACGGCGCGCGCATCGGCTGCGCGGATGTGTCGTTCGATCTGTTCCCCGGCGAGGTGCTGGGGATCGTGGGCGAAAGCGGGTCCGGCAAATCTACCCTTTTGTCCTGCCTTGCGGGGCATCAGCGCCCCGATCTGGGACAGATCATCTATGACGGGCAAGATGTCATTGCGATGAGTGAAAGCGCACGCCGCCGCTTGGGGCGCACCGACTGGGCCTATGTTCACCAAAACCCGCGCGACGGGCTGCGCATGGGGGTCAGCGCGGGCGGCAATGTCGGCGAGCGGCTGATGGCCGTGGGCGCGCGGCACTACGGCGATATCCGCGCGGCGGCCACCGACTGGCTGGGCCGGGTGGAAATTGACGCCGACCGCATCGATGACCGTCCCCGCGCCTTTTCCGGCGGCATGCAACAACGCCTGCAAATCGCGCGCAATCTGGTGACAGGCCCGCGCCTTGTGTTCATGGATGAGCCGACGGGGGGGCTTGATGTGTCGGTGCAGGCGCGGCTTTTGGACCTGCTGCGCGGGTTGGTGCGCGATCTGGGGCTGTCTGTGGTGATCGTGACGCATGATCTGGCGGTGGTGCGGTTGCTGGCACACCGGCTGATGGTGATGCAGGGTGGGCGCGTTGTGGAACAGGGCCTGACCGATCAGGTGCTGGATGATCCGCAACACGCCTATACGCAGCTTCTTGTCTCCTCCGTCTTGCAGGTATAGCCCCATGATCCGCATAGAAAATCTGTCGAAGAGCTTTACGCTGCAAAATCAGGGTGGCGCTGTGATCCCGGTGATGGCGGGGGCAAATCTAGCCGTCAGCCCCGGTGAGTGTGTGGGTCTGATCGGGCCATCGGGGGCGGGGAAGTCCACGCTGATGCGCCTTGTCTGGGGCAATTATCTGGCCGCAGGCGGGGCCATCCATATCGGGGCCACCGATGTGGCACAGGCCACCCCACGCGAGATCATCGCCCTGCGCCGTGACCGTCTGGGCTATGTCAGCCAATTTTTGCGCGTGGTGCCACGCGTGCCGACCCGCGATGTGGTGGCAGAGCCTTTGTTGCAGCTTGGGGTTAGCCAAGGGGAGGCGCGCCTCAGGGCCGAGACACTCCTCGCGCGCCTCAACATCCCGCAGCGGCTGTGGGATCTGTCGCCCACCACGTTCTCGGGCGGCGAGCAGCAGCGCGTAAATATCGCGCGCGGCTTCATCCACGCCTATCCGGCGCTGCTGCTGGACGAGCCAACCGCCAGCCTTGATTCCACCAACCGTGCGGTGGTGCTGGAGCTGATCAATGAGGCCAAGGCGCGCGGCGCGGCTATCTTGGGCATCTTCCATGATGAGGACGCGCGAAGCATCGTCTGCGACCGGCTAGTCGATGTGACCGAGTTCACCCCACAGGCCGCCGCATGATCTTTGCCATCGTCGGGCCATCGGGGGCGGGCAAGGACACGCTGCTGGCGGGTGCGCTCCGGGCGCGACCCGACCTGCGGCTGGTGCGCCGCGTCATCACCCGCCCGTCGGGTGCAGGCGGCGAGGATTTTGAGGGCGTGACCGAGGCCGAGTTTACCCACCGCCGCGACCGGGGCGAATTCGCACTGGACTGGGCCGCGCATGGCCTGCGCTACGGTATCGCGCATAGCCAGATTGCAGGCCCCGGCGATGTGGTTTTCAACGGCAGCCGCGCCGCACTCTTGCGGGCGGTAGGGGTCTTCCCGGACCTGCGGGTGATCGTGATCACCGCGCCCGACGACATGCTGGCCACGCGCCTCGCCGCTCGCGGGCGCGAAAGCGTGGATGACATCCGGGCCCGACTGACCCGCGCCGCCTTTGAGCTGCCGACGTCAATCGCAGCCACCACCGTGATGAATGACGCAACTCCCGCCATCGGCGTGACCCGCCTGTTGCAGTCCCTTCAGCCGGTTAGCGGGTAGCGATGCAACAGATGGAACGCGCCCGCAGCATCCTCACCAAACAGGCACAGGTCTTCGACGCGGAAGGGACGCGGCAAGACCGGGTCGAAATGGGCCTGCAACACGCGCATCACTTCCGGGGTCTGTTCCGGAGTCAGACGGTCGGTCAGTGTCAGGTGAAACTCGAATTCTTCCATCACGAAAGGATACCCCCAAGCGTTCATCAAGACGCACTGCCGGGGTGTCAGACTGTCGGGGCGCCGGCGGGCGATCTCGGCTTCGGTCATGGGCGCGCGCAATTGGTTCGTGGCCTGCACCACACTTGCTGCCAGATTTGCCAGCGCGGCTGTGTCCCCCGTCGGGGTCAGTGCCAAAAACCCACCAAGGTTTTCAAGGTGCAGACCGGTGCATTCCACAGGGTGAAGACGCGCGGCAAGGGCGGCGACCTCGGTTGCGATGCGCTCGGCTGTTACATCGCTGGCACACCGAAACGGCGCGCGCAATGTGCCGTGAAAGCCATAGCGCCGCGCGCCAGTGGTCATATCCTTGGCATCGGCAGCCGGGACACGAATGTCTGCATCGCCGTTCAGCCAACGGGCGGCTTGATCCGAAAACGGGCCACGTCGCGGCGCGTAATAGACAGCATAGCGGCGCATGGTTTCCATCCCCTGAAGCGTAGAGTGCTACTGTCACACGGATGTGACAGGGCAGTGTCATTGGGCACCCATTCCAGCCCATCCTCAAGTCCGGACCACACATCATGACCGAAACCATCCTTGCCAATGCCACACTTGTTCTGCCCCATGAAACCCTGCGGGGACAGGTGCGCCTGGTCGATGGAAAAATTGCTGACATCGCCACCGGACTGGAAATTCCGTCAGGCGCGGTAGACTGTGGCGGCGATTTAGTGCTGCCCGGCCTGATCGAGTTGCACACCGACAATCTTGAGCGTCACATCGAGCCGCGCCCCAAGGTGAACTGGCCCCATGCGGCAGCTATCATCGCGCATGATGCGGAATTGGCCAGCGTCGGCATCACGACCGTATTTGATGCGCTACGGGTCGGGTCGGTCGTGTCTTATGCAAAGGCAAATTACGGCGAATATGCCCGCACTCTGGCCGATGAGATTTTGGCCCTGCGTGCCAGCGGTGCGCTTCGGATCAGCCATTTTTTGCATCTGCGCGCCGAGGTCTGCTCTGAAACCCTCTCGGCCGAGCTGGATAAGTTCGGCGCGGATGACAGCATCGGCATTGTCAGCCTGATGGACCACACCCCCGGTGCGCGGCAGTTTCGCGATCTGTCAAAGCTGAAGGAATACTACATCGGCAAGCACGGCTATTCAGACAGGGAGTTTGACGATCTGGTGGCCAATCAACTTGCCTTGTCGCAGGAATTCGGCGCCCGGCACGAAGCTGCCGCCGTTGCTGCTGCCCTTCGCTATGGCGCGGTTCTAGCCAGTCATGATGATACCGAGGCGGGCCACGTCGACCAGTCTGCCCGGCACGGCGCGCAGTTTGCCGAATTTCCGACCACGCATGAGGCAGCACTTGCCTGCCGCGCGCTGGGCATCAAGATCATGATGGGGGCGCCGAACCTGATCCGGGGCGGTAGCCATTCGGGCAATGTGGCCGCCAAATTTCTGGCAGAGGATGGGCTGCTGGACATCATCTCATCGGACTATGTGCCGTCATCGCTGCTTTCGGCGGGGCTACTGCTTGCCGACGTATGGGGCGATATGGCGCGCGGCATTGCCACCATCACTTCGGCCCCTGCGGCGGTCGCAGGCCTGACCGACCGTGGCCAGCTCGTGCCAGGCGCGCGGGCCGACGTGATCCGCGTCACCACACATGACCGTGCCGGAGCCGTGCGCGGCATGTGGGTGCAAGGCGAAAGGGTGGGCTGAAAGGCCAACGCCCGTTACGCGCCGAACGCAGGCACTGCAAGAGCGGAGTCGCTCCTTGCGCAAAGTCGGCCCCCCGTCTCTGGCAGGTCAGCGGACATGCACGCAGCGAGAAGCAGGTATTGCGCCAGCGATGCCCCAGTCTCACCTTGGCAGCGTAAGTCCACGACATCATAATCACGATCTGGCCTCGTTTGTGACTACTGAAGATTGCGGCAAGCGTACTGGATAGCCAAGGATCTGGATCGACTACCTTCATCTTCCCGACCAGTCAAAATGCGCGACGGCCTGCTGAAAGAAGACGCGCTTGAACGCTTTGGTCTTGGTCAAACTAATGGCCCCGTGCTCCTGAGCGTATTGCAGCGTCAACAGCGCCGCGCGCAGTAACGGCGAGTGCGCGAGATCAGGGTGGCTATGGGAAAGGGTGCGGAACTCGATCATAGCCCGATGGTGCCACAAGGTTTTCGGGCGTGCCAGACGCAAAAAGGCCCCCTGTTTTAGGGGGGCCTCGTCAAACGTTGACAAGGCGTTGACAAGAATTGGAACGCAGAAATCCCGACTGATTAGGTCGGTCTCTAAGTAACTGTTATTACGGAAGAATTTGGTTGCGGGAGTTGGATTTGAACCAACGACCTTCAGGTTATGAGGCCAAATCCATGACTAAGCACTCCATGAACATCCTTTGAACATATGGCCAACCCCGTGTCGCATGGGTGTTGCACGGAGGAAATGGGAACGACTGTAAGGGTTTGGAATCTTTCGGTAATATGTTGTTCTGTGTTGCAACGCAAGAAATGCGCCCATTGGGCGCCCTTCATTGGCCTAAGCCTTTGGTATCTTGCTAGATTTTTTGGTTGCGGGAGTTGGATTTGAACCAACGACCTTCAGGTTATGAGCCTGACGAGCTACCGAGCTGCTCCATCCCGCGACGCTTAAGTCTTGCGCAATTATCGCAAGGGGGGTTTCGGACCCCAACATATACTGGTCAGGGGTTTTGTTTCATC
>Ga0209390_10007563_pt1 | contig 13864 bp, 13 predicted proteins | sample BON01_FD_187212 | JGI IMG/M metagenome (GOLD analysis project Ga0209390, IMG submission 187212) | Freshwater microbial communities from Lake Bonney liftoff mats and glacier meltwater in Antarctica - BON-01 (SPAdes) (version 2) | ecosystem: Environmental > Aquatic > Freshwater > Ice > Glacier... | reverse complement strand
TAGTTGAGCTATTAGTTGGTAAATTCGGAGCTACAACTAAATGTTAGTAAAAGTAAAGATAATTTCTAAATTTTCCTACTTTTTTCTATCTCTTTAATCTCGATTACTCGATCGAGTAATAAGTAATAAGTTCGTTGTCACAGGAATTTAAACCCCAGCTCGACAACTGTCTGCCTTTGGGCATTGGCTCTAGACCCTTGTTACTCGATCGATATAAACTGCTAAATTAGTCTCGATTGCTCAAGTGGGTTGTCATTAAATTGATGACCTATTTTTCGTATTTTTTTTGATTTGGATGATGATAAATGCATTGAATCTAGATTAGATTTAATTATCATTACTCTAATTTAAATAACTAAAGTTTATCTTAAAATGGTAGCGATTGATACTGTTTTAAATTTCAGTATTTTAGGACTCTAAAAGCTAAAATTTATCAAATTTCTATTGTCAATCGGTAACTAAAATTACAGTTTTCTAATTAATCAAAAACGACAATAGAGGGAAGTAAATGGTACTATTCAATTTTAGTGCCCTAAATATAAAGATCGATCGGTAAATAAATGAGTCAGTTTTCCAGAAGAAAGTTCATGCTTGCGTCAGGTATTACTGCCGCAGCTAGTATCTTGACTAATGCCTGTAGTAAAAAAGTCGAAGCCGAGAAAGGCTCAACAGCTACCACTGCCGCAACTAATGTTGCCGCCGGAGATGCACCAGAAGTCACTACAGCAAAACTAGGATTTATTCCTCTTACCGATGCTGCACCATTGATCATCGCTCAAGAGAAAGGTTTATTTGCTAAATACGGCATGAAAGATGTCGAAATTCTCAAACAAACTTCATGGCCAGTTACCCGTGATAATTTAGAAACTGGTTCTGCTGGCGGTGGGCTTGACGGAGCGCATATTTTGTCCCCCATACCCTATTTCATGACGATGGGCATGACGAAAACGAAACAACCCGTACCAATGTATATTTTGGCACGGTTGAACACAAATGGGCAGGCAATTTCGGTCGCAAATACCTATAAAGATGCCAAAATTCAACTCAAAGGTGCAGGATTTAAAGAAGCCCTAGCAAAATCTAAGTCTAGCGGTAAATCAGATCTAAAAGTAGCAATTACTTTTCCTGGCGGTAATCACGATTTGTGGATGCGGTATTGGTTAGCAGCCAATGGTGTCGATCCTGCTAAGGATGTGTCCATCGTTCCCGTACCACCACCACAGATGGTATCGAATATGAAAACGGCAAGTATGGAAGCCTTTTGTGTTGGCGAACCTTGGAATGCTAGATTAGTAAATCAAAAGCTGGGTTATACGGCATTAGTAACTGGGGAACTGTGGAAAGATCACCCCGAAAAGGCTTTAGCAATGCGCGCTGATTGGGTAGATAAAAATCCTAAAGCAACCAAAGCAATCCTCATGGCAGTTCAAGAGGCTCAACAGTGGTGCGATCAGCCAGAGAACAAAGAGGAGATGGCTAAAATTATTTCCCAACCCAAATGGTTTGATATTCCTGTTACAGATATCCTTGGTAGGATTCAGGGCAAAATCGATTATGGCGATGGACGAACTGAAGCTAATTATCCCTACTCGATGAAATTCTGGGCGGATAATGCTTCCTATCCCTATCAAAGTCACGATTTGTGGTTCCTAACTGAAAATATGCGTTGGGGTAAGATCCCCACTGATTTTGTTAAGGCACAAGAGTTGGTGAAAAAGGTTAATCGTGAAGACTTATGGAAAGCAGCAGCTCTAGCTCTAAAAGTTGATGCGACACAAATCCCCAGTAGTACTTCTCGCGGTGTAGAAACCTTCTTTGATGGAGTTAAATTCGATCCGGCAAAACCTGAAGAATATCTCAAAGCTCTCAAGATTAAGACAGCTTAAACAGTCAAGTCATCAGAGGAGGGATTTAGCTCCCTAATTTTTGTTAAGTCGAACAAAATTATCTAAAATCTAGCTGGTGGGCAGTACCCACCCTACGGCTAGGCTTTGTCACAAAGCCTAGCTATCAATTATCAATTATCAATTATCAATTAATTTAATAGCTAGGAGAATTATGGCAGTAAGTAGTAGTCAGCAGGTCACCAAAAATCGCCGAGGTAGTAGTAATATTAACTCTTGGATTATTAAACAAGCGCGGGGGATTCTCCCGCCAGTCGTTGCCTTACTGGTATTTTTAGCGATCTGGCAATTACTCTGCCCTCCTGGTTCCGAGGGCTTACCTGGCCCGATTCAGGTAGTTCAAGGTGCTTGGGATCCATTTATTATCAATCCATTTTTTGATAATGGGGGGAACTCTAAAGGGCTAGCTTTACAGGTATGGGCGAGTCTGCAACGAGTATTTGTTGGCTTTAGTTTATCGGCAATTGTTGGTGTAGGATTTGGAATTTTAATTGGTTCTAATAAGTTAGTATATCGATCGCTCGATCCAATTTTTCAGGTATTAAGAACTATTCCACCTTTAGCCTGGCTACCGATTGCCTTAGCAGCTTTAAAAGATAACGGACTAGCAGCAATTTTTGTGATATTTATTACTGCTGTCTGGCCGATTTTAATTAATACGACTGTCGGAGTCCAACAGATTCCGCAAGACTATATCAATGTCAAGCGGGTACTGAAATTATCTAATAAGACTTACTTTTTCAAGATTCTACTACCAGCATCATTACCATATATATTTACTGGTTTAAGGATTGGGATTGGCTTGTCATGGCTAGCGATTGTGGCTGCGGAAATGCTCAGAAGTGATGTAGGCATCGGCTTTTTTATCTGGGAATCTTATAATAATGCTTATCTCGATCGCATCATTCTCGCACTGATTTATGTGGGAATTGTAGGATTTTTACTGGATCGATCGATCGCATTTATCGCGACTAAGATTGTTGCTGAAGACTAGTAATAACATAGTTTTAGTTTTAGTGAGAGTGGGCGAATTTGAATTAGATTTCTGACGAGCAAAATATCGATTTCATAAATTCACTATAATAACCGCAAATATTCGTAAAATTATTATGTTTGTTCAAATTGACCATGTAGACAAGGTATTTCCCCTAGCTAATGGGGGGAGCTATGTTGCGCTCAAAAATATTGAATTGGAGATTAAGCAGGGTGAATTTGTATCTTTGATCGGTCACTCTGGCTGTGGCAAATCGACGCTATTAAATATGATTGCGGGACTCGATCGAGCGACTGCTGGCGGGGTAATTTTAGAAGGGCGAGAAATTACCGAACCTGGCCCAGATCGAATGGTGGTATTTCAGAACTATTCACTTTTACCGTGGTTGTCAGTGCGTGAAAATATTGCCCTCGCCGTGGATGAAGTCTACAGTAGAAAACCCAAAGGCGAACGCAATAGTATCATCGAACATCATATCGCGTTAGTTGGCTTGCAGCATTCAGCTACAAAGCGGCCGAACGAACTCTCCGGCGGGATGAAACAGCGCGTGGCGATCGCTCGTGCCCTAGCTATCCGCCCTAAACTGTTACTATTGGACGAACCCTTTGGTGCCCTCGATGCCCTCACTCGTGGCGGCTTGCAGGAACAATTAATGCACATCTGTGAAGAGAGCGGTGTCACCGCCGTAATGGTCACGCATGATGTAGATGAAGCTTTACTATTATCCGATCGAGTGGTGATGCTCACCAATGGGCCAGAATCAAACATCGGGCAAATTCTCACCGTCGATTTACCTCGTCCCCGCCAGCGTATGGAAGTAGTCAAACACCCCGACTACTACCCGATGCGGAGTGAGATCATCAACTTCCTCAACCAGCAAAAACGAGTCAAACAACGCCAAGCAGCCAAATCAACCCAAGTCCCTCAAACTAAAAAACTCGAACAAACCACCGTCAATATCGGTTACATCCCTCTCACCGACTGCGCCCCCCTAATTGTCGCTAAAGAGAAAGGCTTCTTTGCCAAATATGGGATCGAACAGGTGAACTTATGCCAGGAAACTAGCTGGGACGCGATCGCCGACAATCTCGTCAGCGGGGAAATCCACGCCGCCCAAATGGTCGCAGGGCTGCCCCTAGCCCTCACTCTCGGTATGAATGGAAGACCTTCCACCCCGATCTCCGTTCCTTTAGTTCTGTCCCGCAACGGTAACGCCATCACCCTCAGTACCGACCTGTATAACCAAGGTATCTGCACCCTCCAACACCTCAAAGCCGCAATTAGTAATGTCACCAGCGATCGCCAACTCACCCTCGGCATCGTCCACTCGTGCTCCATGCACAACCTGCTGTTGCGTTACTGGCTAGCCTCCGCTGGCATCGATCCTGACACCGAGCTGAACCTCGTCGTCGTCCCACCCCAAGAAATGGTAGATCTGCTCAGATCTGGTGAAATTGATGGCTTCTGCGTCGGCGAACCCTGGAATACTCAAGCCGTCCAAGAAGGTATCGGCTTCGTAATCGCCACTGACTTAGACATTTGGGCAGGCAACCCCGAAAAAGTTCTCGGATTCACAGAAACCTGGGTAGAACAACACCCCAACACCCACAGCGCGATCGTTCGAGCCATCCTCGAAGCCTGTGAATACTGCGACGAACCCCGCCATCGCCCAGAAATCCTCACCCTCCTCACCAAGTACCTGACCATCGCCCCTCAATACATCCACCCTGGCTTAATCGGACCATTCGATCGAGGTGGCAATACCCTCCCCGAAAACCTCCCTCGCTACCACCAATTCCACGTCGAAAACGCCAACTGCCCGCGCCGCGTCGAAGGACTGTGGATACTCACCCAACTAGCCCGTTGGGGCATCGTTCCCTTCCCCAAAAACCACATCGAAATCCTCTCCAGAGTTCGCCGCGTAGACCACTTCCTCACTGCCTGTCAACAACTAGGATACATCGGCATCGAACCCGATCGCGACCCCTTCCAGCTCTTCGACGGACAAGTCTTCAACCCCGAAGACCCACTCAACTACCTCAAAAACCAACCCATCCACCGCGAACTAGAAATCAAAGAAATCACCCTAGCCTAAACCAACCTCACCCCCCTTGCGCTCTCTGCGGTTAACCCCAACCACCTACCCCAAACAGTAATACCCCCTCCGCGCCCTCTGCGTTAAACAAAATACCATGCTCGCCCAACCCAAAACCCCATTCCTCACCCTCGATCGAGTCACCAAAATTTACGGCACTACTACCATCCTCGACAGTATCGATCTCACTGTCAACGAAGGTGAATTCATCTGCCTGATCGGTCACTCCGGCTGTGGCAAATCCACCCTCCTCAATATGGTATCTGGCTTCAACACCCCTACCAGCGGCACCGTCACCCTCCAAGATCGCCAAATTACCGAACCAGGCCCCGATCGGATGATGGTCTTCCAAAACTACTGTCTCCTCCCCTGGCTCACCGCCTACGATAATATTTATCTAGCTGTAGATTCTGTCTATCCCACCCACACTGAAGCCAAAAAAAAAGAAATCGTCCGCGAACATCTAAATATGGTCGGGCTAACTGAATCCGCCAGTAAAAAGCCAGGACAACTCTCCGGTGGGATGAAACAACGAGTGGCGATCGCCCGTGCCCTCGCCATCAAACCTCAAGTATTAATATTAGATGAACCCTTCGGTGCCCTCGATGCAATTACCAAGGAAGAATTGCAAGATGAACTACTCGCAATCTGGCGTGAAAACAAGGTAACAGTATTGATGATTACCCACGATATTGACGAAGCACTATATCTAGCCGATCGATTAGTAATGATGACCAATGGCCCCGCTGCTAAAATCGGTGAGGTGTTGGAGATACCATTCGAGCGACCTCGGAATCGGGAACAGATGATGAACAGTCATACTTATATCGATCTACGCAACTATGCCCTTGATTTCCTCTTCAATCGCTATGCTCATTTAGATGATTAATTAATATGATTAGGTATTTAGACCTTCATTTAAATTACTCATACTCAAATTATGTACAGATATATTGCTAGATTGAGTACTGGCAAGACAGTACTCTGGTGCTATCTAATTTGGTATGTGGTTGCTGTTGTCAACAACTTTGATTCATCAGCATCGATCTGGCTCAACTCCCTGGGTATTAGCGCACTGATTGGCGTCGCACTGATACTAAGTATTGGTGCTAGTATCAGCCCGACAGATCCTTGGCAGACTATTCGCCTCTTCATGATGCCATTTTGCGTATCAAGTTTTTCCGCTCTGACTAAAGATAAAGGCTACATTTTAATCTTCCCGCCGCTAGCTTCTAAAGCTGCAATACCGATCGGATTGTGTATAGCATTCGTGGTGTTTGTGATTACTCTAAAGTATATCGATAAGTAACAATGGGCATTACTGAATATGGGTATATTTTTTGTAGGGGTACCCCGATCTTGTCGTTTTTTTATGCGGGGAGAACCCCCGCATAAAAACGCCGCTTATGGGTACCCTAAATCGATATAAGGTATCCGCAAGCGGCATTACCCCTACAAAAATTATTTGTACGTTTCATACCTCAATTCAGCAATACCGAATTTCCGCTTGCTCAATCACGATACCAGGTACTAGGACTGCCAGCTTTATCGATGACGACAATCTTATCTTCGGTCAATTGAGCGCGGATGCGATCGCTGGTTGCAAAATCTTTATTCGCTCTAGCAATTTGACGCTCGGTGAGTAATGATTCGATCGCTTCATCACTCAAACCAGTTTGCTCTACTTTCAATTCATCGGGATTTACTTCCAAACCTAACACTCCTGCTAATTCTATTAATGTTTGCCATTTATCTCTAAGTAGATTGGGATCTACTGTTTGTTCGCTATCGTGGGTGATAATATTGCCCACTTTCCGCAATTCTTTGGCGAGTTCAAATACTACCACTAAACCTTCGGCAAAGTTGAAGTCATCATCTACGGCGGTACGAAACCTATCTACTTCCTCAGCAGTAGTTGATATAGCTCCCGAACGAATCGGAGCTACATTAGCCCAGCCTAATCGCTCCCCAAACTCATAACCAAATAACAAGCCATCCTTGATTGTTTGCCAACTTTGTCCAGCAGCGGTAATCGACGCATCGCTAAAATCCATCGGTTTGCGATATTGAGCGGTGAGGACAAATAATCTCACTGTCATCGGATCGATCTGATGGTCATTACCATCGCGATAATCGTCGAGTAATTTGCGGATCGTGATAAAGTTGCCCAATGACTTGGACATCTTCTCACCACTGAGCTTGACCATTCCATTGTGCATCCAATAAGTGGATAATGGCCGCTCGTGAGCGCATTCTGATTGAGCGATTTCATTTTCGTGATGGGGGAAAACGAGATCGCTACCGCCGCAATGGATATCGATCGTTTCACCCAACTGTTTTTGGATCATCGCAGAGCACTCTATATGCCAGCCTGGGCGACCACTTCCCCAGGGAGACTCCCAGGAGGGTTCGCCCGGTTTTGCTGCCTTCCACAAGGCAAAATCGAAGGGATCTTCTTTTTTGATTTGGTCTGGATCTGTGGATTCGATACGTTCGCCAGCACCAGCGCGGAGATCTTCGAGGTTGCGTTTGGAGAGTTTGCCATATTCATCAAATCTCCGCACGCGGAAATATACGTCGCCGTCTACGGCATAGGCGAAGCCTTTGGTTTCGAGATCGGCGATTAAGGTTTGGATTTCTTGGATGTGCTTGGTGGCGAGGGGGTAGCTATCTGCGTCGCGAACGTTGAGGCGATGGAGATCTTCAAAGTAGGCAGCAGTATATTTTTCGGCTACTGCTGTCATCGAGCTGTGTTCGAGATCGGCGCGTTTGAGAATTTTGTCGTCCACATCGGTAAAATTTTGGACGTATTCAACAGCATAGCCGCGCCATTGCAAATAACGACGGACGGTATCCCAAACAATATACGATCGAGCATGACCGAGATGGCAGTAGTCGTACACAGTCACCCCACAGCAATACATTTTCACCTGGTTGGGTGTCAAGGTTTGGAACGGCTCTTTAGTTTTGGAGAGGGTGTTGTATATGGTTAGACTCATGGGTGCGACTGAATTTATGACGGAAATTGAATTGACTTCGGCTGAGTTGGTGTTACCCCCCAACCCCCCCCGATCGAGGGCTGGGATGGGATCGAGATCTCCGCAACAACTCAAACAGATCGACCGACAGATAAGATGTAGGGAATTTAGACTCTCAAATAAAGGTTAAAATGACTAGTGACTCATCGGAGCAGGACAATCTCTCTACTCTAAGTTTGCCATCGATTGACTGCGAATTTCTGTATCATCCCATCGTGTATTTTTATGACATCAACTACGATCGCTCCTACCCTCGAAATCACTGATGTAGACCAGAAGCTAGTACCTGTAACGATTATCACCGGATTTCTCGGTAGTGGGAAGACTACGCTGCTCAATCATATCCTTCAAAATCAGCAAGGTATCAAAACAGCCGTACTCGTGAATGAGTTTGGCGAAATCGGGATCGATAACGATCTGATTGTCGCGACTAGTGAGGATATGGTAGAGCTAAATAATGGCTGTATTTGCTGTACGATCAATGAGGATTTGGTGAATGCAGTGCATAAAGTATTGGCTCGATCGGAACAGATCGATTATCTAGTCGTTGAAACTACGGGTTTAGCCGATCCGTTGCCAGTTGCGCTGACTTTCTTGGGGACGGAATTACGAGATCTGACTCGACTTGATTCGATTATTACTTTGGTAGATGCGGCGAATTTTAGTCTCGATTTATTTAATAGTGAAGCTGCCCAAAGTCAGATTACTTATGGCGATATTATTCTGTTGAATAAGACCGATCTCGTCGATGAAGCAGATGTAGATCTATTAGAAGTTCGCCTGCGGGATATGAAAGAGGGCGCGAGAATTATTCGCACGAGTAAGTCGGTGGTATCGTTACCGATGATTCTCAGTGTGGGTTTATTTGAGTCTGATAAATATCTGGATGCTCCAGCTACACATGATGAACATGACCATGCACACGACCATGCACACGACCATGCACACGACCATTCACATCATTTAGAGAATGATGGATTTACATCGTTATCTTTTGTAAGCGATCGACCATTCTTACTCCGCAAGTTTCAGCACTTTTTAGACAATCAATTAACTGTCAACATCTTTCGGGCGAAGGGATTTTTATGGTTTGATGAAAGTGATAAATGTCATGTTTTTCACCTATGTGGCAAACGGTTCTCGATCGATGATGAACAGTGGAAAGGCGAACCTCAAACTAAGTTAGTAATTATCGGTCAAGATCTCGATCGCGAGAAAATTATCAAACAGTTGGAGAAGTGTTTGGCTACTGCTAAAATAACTGCGGGGAAGGGTTTTGGGAAGTAAGATGTGGATTTAGTTTGAAATGGTGAGCAATGCCAGCCATACTTTTTTCTCGATCGAACCCGCCATCCCCACCGACCGCAAATCGCATGTTGCAGTCAATGTACACCCATCGTGTGCATTTTAGTGGGGTTGGGCGGGTTTGCTTTATGCCTTCTTGAATTCCTCGTAGTTATTTGTATAAACAAAGCCAGCTAGAGGTGATGTCCGATTTAATAAGATCGACCCATAATATTTTCATCGTAATTATCATCGAGACAACCACGGATCAAAAACATACAACCCATGCTAGTAGATGGTGCATGGATTGAATTGGGATACGATCGAATGTAGTCTCCAGCTCGATAAATCTGCCCATCGATAATTAGTTCACCTTCTAACATATAAATTTCCTCAATGCCCAGCAAATCGTACCTCATCATAACGGGAACCGCTGTAGTTACTACTAGTAAAGGATTATGACTAGCTACCGCTTAGAGGATATTGTGAAGAAATAATTACATCCCGATTACCGAGCTAAAAAAGGAATCTATGGTCTTCAGGCGGCAAGGGAGTATCCTACTTAGGAGTGAAAATCGTCAAAAGTTTGATAGCATTTCTCAGGATCGTAGAGATGACAATTATCGGTTATCGCTACGATTAAATTCCAATTAAACTGCCGCTCCTTGATATATTCCCCCCAATTATCTTTAATACTCGCGTGTGCTGTGCGGAGATTGTAGGCAGGAATTGCCGTTGAGATATGGTGCGGAATATGAACATTAATATCATGACAAAGAACTTCCACCCAGCGCGGATAATCACAGTGAATCGTACCTCCTAACTGAGCCATTGCTTCATTCCATTCACTGGCTGGTGTAAACTGAACATCTACATCTGTATGGTGAACGAGGGTAAACGTACTCATCCAAAAATGATATGCCAGCCAAGGCATCAACCAGAATTTCACTAATCCCCACCAACCAGTAGTTAGCGTCAGTAAAGTTAAACCGATCCCACCACCAATTATCACAAATAAAGCCGAGAATTTTACTTGTTCCCGTTGTTTGCCCTCAACCCGATCCCAGCTAAAGTGCAACATCACCCAATGGACGATCGATGCCAGCCACCATAATCGCCCCCGCATGGAGCGATACACCATTTGCATGAAAGATCCCGCCGTGTTGTATTCATCGGATGTCCATGGCTGCCAAGCGTTGTCTACACCCAGCTTATTAGTGTGTTTGTGGTGATAGTTATGGAGGATGCGCCAGCCGTGGAAGGGATAGAGCAGTGGCAACATTAAAATATGTCCCACAGTATCATTGATGCGCCGATGATTAGAAAATGAATGATGAGCCGCATCATGACCAATTACAAAAAAGCCAGTTAGTGCAGTTCCAGTAAAAATCCAGATTGCTGGTAATAAATACCAAGGGGAAATCGCTAAACCTAAATAACCTAAAGCCACCATCGCGACGCTAAAAATGACTTGTTGCCAGGCTTTGCAGTGATCTTTGATAAAAACTGATGGTGGTAAAGTTTTAATAATATCTTTCAGTTTCAAGTCAATCTGACGATCGATCTTTGGTTGCTCTACTGGTTCTGAAGTGATTGATAAAGTCATGTAGATATTGGATAAAATTGATATTCTGGCATTACTAAATTCAGAATTCAGAACTTGCTATTGTTTGTCTCGATCGATCCGAATTATTGCCAGAGCAGCGGCTGGGGGCATTGTCACATGATGCGCCAGTCCCACAGATTTGAGCAGCCAAATTACCCACCAAGTCATATCGATTTCCCACCATCGCCAACCAGCTTTAGCGACATGGGGATAGGCATGATGGTTATTGTGCCAGCCTTCGCCATAGGTCGCAATTGCAGCCCACCAGAGGTTACGGGAATTATCATCGACCTCAAAAGTCCGATAGCCCCACAGATGTGTCACCGAATTGATAAACCAAGTACTATGCCAGAGTAAAACCGATCTCAAAAATATGCCATAGACCACAAAAGACCAGCCACCAAGGGCATAGAGCAGTAATCCTAACGGGACTTGCAGCAATAGAAAATATCGATCGAGCCAACGATAAAACCCTTGCCGGGCTAAATCCGGCGCGATTTTCTGGTATTGGTTGTAATCGAAAAATTCTGGATGGGGATAAAAAATCCATAACATATGACTCCACCAAAATCCGCGTTTGGCAGAGTAGGGATCTCGATCCCTGTCTTCAGTATGGGCGTGGTGGAGTCGATGTCCTGACACCCAGAAAATCGGGCCACCTTGCACGGCTAATGCGCCCAGTAGGGCGATCGAATATTCCAACCAGCGCGGTACTTGAAAACTCCGATGACTTAGGAGACGATGGTAGCCCAGGCAAATACCCACACTACCAAATAACCAGTGGAGCAATAGGGTGACAGCCACAGCCTGCCAGGAGAAGCACCACAGCGACAATATTGCTAGGGCATGAATTGCTGTGAAAAAGATTCCCGCCGCCCAATTAAATGGATATTGGTTTGGTGATGTTCGTAACGATTGAACGGTCATGAGTATAAATTTTGAATGTTTGATTAGTTATCTGCGGCTGATTTTTGGAATGGATAACGCATTGGTATACCTAGTTCGCGTTCTAGGCGATCGCTAAACGCTTTTAACTCTTGAGCTTTAACTCGTTTGAGTTGTCTGGTCAGATCGGAATATGTAGTGGGCAAATGATTTCCGCGTGCTTCTAACTGATGAGTTAGAGGTTGAGGGCGCGTCGGGGTATTGAGTTGGATCTCATCTGGACGTAATACTTGCATCCGACTGATATATTCAGCCCGATTTCGATAGTAAGTATGGGGTGAAAGTTTAGCTCTAATATTGTGGCTTACATAAAGTGCAATCAAATTGCCTTGGAAAAAGTGCCCTTGGCCCAATCGCCTAAATAGGCATCAAATACGGCGGCAATATTGCGAATTAGTAACCGTCCGCTCGGTGTCACTTCAATTCCATCGCCCCAACGGTGGAGCAATCCATCAGCTTCTAAGGCATCGAGTTTCGGTAATATCTCAGCAAAATAGTCATTGAAATCGAGATCGAAACCGAGATGGTATTTTGCTTCCAAATCTTGAACAGAGAGTTGGAATTGACACATTAATTCCATAATTACTGTACGTCGAATTAGATCGTCCTGATTCAACTGCACTCCACGCCCGATCGGTAGTTCTTGAGCATCGATCGAGTGATAAAAATCTTTCAATTTCTTGTGATTTTGGATATAGACATCCTGCAACATACTAATTGAAGTCATCCCAAAGCCCAATAGATCGGATTCTGGTTTAGTTGTATAACCCTGGAAATTCCGGTGTAATTGTCCCGCTTGTTGAGCGATAGCGAGTTCATCATTTGGCTTGGCGAAATGATCCATACCAATAAACACATAACCATTTTTAGTTAGTTGACCGATCGTTTGTTGCAGAATTTTTAGTTTAGTCGCAGTACTCGGCATTGCTGCTTCCGGCATTCGTTTCTGGACTGGGAGGATCTTAGGGATATATGCAAAGTTAAACACCGCAATTCGATCGGGATTTAGTTGTAATATTTTTTCCACAGTTTCCCGAAAAGTATCCAGAGTTTGGAACGGTAAGCCATAAATCAAATCTACATTTACACTCTCAAATCCGGCTTCCCGAATCCAACTCATCACGTCAAACAGCATCGCCTCCGGCTGTACCCGATTGACGGCTACTTGGACTTGATGATTGAAATCTTGAATGCCAAAACTAATCCGATTAAAGCCTAATTGCCGCAAGAATAGAATATACTCGCGATCGATAAAACTCGGATTAATTTCGATCGATACTTCCGCCCCATCAGCCAAATTAAAATACCTATTTAACTGATCCCAGAGGAACTCTGCCTGATTTTTCGAGAGATAATTTGGTGTCCCCCCACCCCAATGCAACTGATGTACCTGGCGATCGGGACTAATTAAACTAGCCACTTGATGAATATGTCGCGCTAGATAGCCTAAATAGGGTTCGGTAACTTCCTTCCGCTGAGTAATTACCGTATTGCAACCGCAGAAATAACAAGGAGTTTCACAAAACGGAATATGACAATAGAGGGATAGGGGGATTTTTTTATAATTCCCCGTAGCGATCGCCGATCGAAATCCATCTACCTCAAATTCATTCGTTAACTCTGTCGCTGGCGGATAACTAGTATAACGGGGTAATGGTTGATTATACTTATTAAGTAATACCGCATCAAATTGAATATTTTGGGATATGTGTTTCACAAATTAAATTATTTTTCTCTATTAAATAAATTCGGATCGACAACTTTTTTACTTTCTCTTGTTGAAGCTGTCTTCTAACTTTGAGAACCAAGCCAAATTGGTATGAATCCCCCTCAGTCCCGCTTTTTAAGGGGGTTTGGGGGGATTTAGACCTCATAACGTAGCAATTAACCTGCAACAACCTCCCGATCCCCATGTCGATGCCGCTCCGTACTCCCAGGACGATCCTGACGAGTCAGCAAATCAAAAGTATGCTCCCCAATCGCCGCCTTCACATCCGC
>Ga0209390_10007561_pt1 | contig 13868 bp, 8 predicted proteins | sample BON01_FD_187212 | JGI IMG/M metagenome (GOLD analysis project Ga0209390, IMG submission 187212) | Freshwater microbial communities from Lake Bonney liftoff mats and glacier meltwater in Antarctica - BON-01 (SPAdes) (version 2) | ecosystem: Environmental > Aquatic > Freshwater > Ice > Glacier... | reverse complement strand
CGACTGTCAGACAACTGTTTATCAATTGAAGTATGGTTTGCTAAGTGATTATTTGCGCACGCAACTGACCCGGCCAACTATTAAATTCGCATGATTTGCGAAAGTCCTATTCAATTGTAATTTTTGTAAAGGACTAATGGAGAAAGGGAGGAAAGGAAAAGGGAATACGTCATTCACTCCTTTCATCCTCTCTCCTTTTATCCTTTTATCCTTTCATCCCATAAATTTATTCAAACCGCAAACTCTTCACCGGGTTCATCAGCGCGGCTTTGATGGATTGGTAGCTGACCGTTACTAGTGCGATAAGGAGCGCAAGTCCCCCGGCTAGCATAAAACTCCACCAGCTAATCGTGATTCGGTACACAAAATTGTTGAGCCACTGCTCCATGAAGTACCAGGCAATCGGACTCGCTATGAGCAACGCAATAAAGACAAGTAATAAGAAGTCTGTGGATAGTAAGCCAACTATGCCGTAGACACTGGCTCCTAGTACTTTTCTAATCCCAATTTCCTTGGTCCGTTGATAGGCCGTTAGGGCAGCTAGGCCGAATAATCCTAGGCAACTGATTAGAATAGCCACGGCGGTGGCCAAGTTAATGATCTTGGAAAGTGTGCGCTCCGACTCATAATAATTCTCGATCATATCATCGTAGAATGTGTACTCGAAGGGTGCATCCGGATAGGTACTTTTCCAACTAGACTCCATTTTCTGAATCCCTGCCTGCCAGTCGGAGGGCTTTCTGGATGCTAACTTTACATTAAAAGTGCCGGTTCTGTCTTTTTGGGTCGTAAGGGCAAGCGGGCTAATGGCTTCATCGAGGGTAGCCGAGTGAAAATCAGATACCACACCCACAATCTGAATGGGCCTTCCTTCCCCGTTTTCGGTTAAGAACTTGCCAATGGCGGCGAGCGGACTTGCAAAACCGAAAGCTTTCACGGCGATTTCGTTGAGCACGTACTCCTTTACGGTGTCGCTTGGTACTACATTTCGTCCAGCAATTAGCTTCATCCCGTAGGTATCGAGGAGCTCAGTATCAACGTATTTTTGGTATAGGTTACGCTCTATCTCTCCTTTCGGACCAGCATACATGTGCGAATTACTCGTAAAAGAGTTAGTGAAGGGCGAATCTCCCAAGCTCACGTGTTCTACCTCAGCAAAACGCTTCAACTCTTGCTTTAAAGTAAGGTGCTTGCTCTGATAGGCCTGGGACTCTAACAGTCGGTACGGAACATGAAACGTCAGAATCGCCTCACGGTCAAACCCCAGATCCTTTTCGAGAGCATAGTGCAACTGTTGATTGAGGATAATAGCACCAATAATAAAACCCTGCGCGATGACAAACTGAAATACAATCAGAATTTTACGGAATGTGAACCGGTTTTGACCAATGGAAAAACTTAACTGCCCGCGCAGTACCTGAGTAGGTTGAAACCGGGTAATGAGTACACCCGGATACCAACCAGACAACACGCTCACCACCAAAACAAGCACAGCCATAAAGAGCAGACTTTGCACCGGGTTTTGATTCAGAGTAAGTTCTTCGGGAAAGAGCTCGCGAAAACTAGTCCAGAACGCTAGCATCCATACGTAGGCCACCCCACACGCTAGGCTAGTAACCAGGAATGTTTCGCCAAAGAAGTTTACCATCAGATGAGTACGCGAACTTCCGAGTGCTTTCCGGACCCCAATTTCGCGGGCGCACTGAGGTACCTGAGCCGTAGTGAGATTGATGTAGTTAATGACCGCCAACACGAGTAAAAACACAGCTAACCCCAGTAATCCATACAGAACTTTTTTATCCACGGTCCGGTCCCGGCCTTGGTATTCGGTCGCAAAGTGCACTTCCGCCAAGGGTATCAATTTGTGCTCGCGGCCATAGTCGCCCCATTTCTCCACGTCAGCCTTGGAATATTTGGTAGATAGAGCGTTTATGGTTTGGCTTACTTTTTGAACGTCAGTATTTTCGTTCAATAGCACATAAACCTGATCGTTGGAGTTGGTACTTCCCCATGAACTTGCAAACTGCTCGGCCAATTTACCTTTCTGAATGGTCGTTAAGGATAGAAATTCTTTTCCGGTAAAAGAAGTAGAAGTACTTGCATCCGCCACAATGCCGGTCACGGTCACCGCTATGGTATCTCTATAATTGAGTGTACTTCCCAGTATTTGTTCGGGACTCAACCCCGGAAAGTACCTATCGGCGCGAGATTTAGTCAGTACAACCTGATTGGGTTCAGTGAGTACCTTGTTAGGCGTACCGGCTAGCCATTGATAAGGTACCAGCCGAAAGTAGTCGTCTGTGGTGGCTACTACATTTTCAATATCATTGAATACCTGCAACTTCCCCGAAGGCTGCTGCACTTGTAATGTTGACATCCATTGACTATAAAGCCCCACAGCTAGCCCTATACCACCTACCTCCCCACGGAGTGCGGCGGCCAAAGGCTTGGGAGTACCTGCATTGCCGGACTCCTCCCCTTCAAATATGAAGTGGGAAACTACCTTATAGATACGATCGGCCTGTGGATGATCGGTGTTGAAGTTAAGCTCAAAGTTTACGAGCTGGAAAATCATCCAACACGACGCCAGCCCAATGGAAAGTCCGCCGATATTCAATAGCGTAAACAGTCGGTTACGCCAGAGCTGACGGAAGGCTATTTTGAAGTAGTTATTGATCATGGCTTTTTTTTAAAAGGATTAATGGAGAAAGGGAGGAATGGAGAAAGGGAATTCGTCATACGTTTCTTTTATCCCTTCCTGCTTTTATCCTTGCTCCATTTCTTGCTTGAATTTTATTCTAATTGTAATTTCTGTAAGTGATTACTGGTGTAAGAATGAAAAGAAATAGGTAGGGAGTTCCCCATTTCTCTAATCCTTCCTCCTTTCATCCCTTTCCTCCTTTTACCCTTTTCTCCCGTAAATTTATTCAGACCGTAAACTCTTCACCGGATTCATCAGGGCGGCTTTGATACTCTGAAAACTCACCGTCAGCAGCGCAATGACAATAGCCAGTACCCCCGCCAGCGCAAACATCCACCACTGCATGTCAATCTTGTAGGCAAACTCACCGAGCCAGGCATTCATGCCGTACCAAGCGAGCGGCGAGGCAATCACGATGGCAATGAGCACCAGTTTGAGAAAGTCTTTGGAAAGCATGGCCGCGATATTCCCCACGGAAGCCCCCAACACCTTGCGTACCCCGATTTCCTTGGTACGTCGCTCAGCGGTAAACGCGGCTAAGCCAAACAGCCCCAGGCACCCAATCAGAATCGAAAGCAGGGCAAAGGTGATAAAGATACTTCCCACGCGTGTTTCGGCCCGGTAGGTAGCGTCAAAATCCTTGTTCATGAAGCGGTACTCAAAGGGTTGACCGGGGGCCATTTGCTTCCAAGTCGCTTCGGCCTTTTTCACGCTCGTGAGTACATCGTCCGTTTTCAGCCGAAAGGCAAACATGCCCGGACTATTCTCCAGCGTCATACTAAGAGCACCGATGTTTTTTCGGAGGGATTCGTAATGAAAGTTTTTCACCACACCCACCACGGTATAGACGATCTCATTATTGGCCTGTGGGCCGTCCAAAGTCACGATACGCTTGCCGATGGGATCTGAAAAGCCGAACATACGCGCGGCCTCCTCGTTGAGTACCATCGCCAGCGAATCGGAGGGGAATTCTTTGCTGAAAAAGCGTCCCTTGGTCACTTTCAGGCCCAGCGTTTGGGCGTAGTCTTCGTCTACCTCCCATTTTTGCATATTGAGTCCCTTTTCTTTCAGGGATTGCCCTTCGGGAAAAAACGTATCATCGCTTCGGGACGAGGGGGTAGGCATGTAGGAGGACACCGTGCCACTTTCGACATTGGGCAAGGATAGCATCTGCTGTTTAAAAGCCTTCGTTTGGGTACCCAGCGCGTAGGCATTGTCGATAATCAGCACTTGCTCCTTATCGTACCCCAGGGCTTTGGATTGTATATACCCCAGCTGCCGATAAATGACCAGCGTACCGATGATGAGCATGACCGATATCACAAACTGAAACACCACGAGGGAATTGCGAAGGTACCCCCCTTTACCCTCGACGGCCAGCCGCCCTTTGAGAACTTTGATGGCCTGAAAGCCCGATAGAAAAAAAGCCGGGTAGCTCCCCGCCAGCAGCCCCACGACTCCCCCGGTACCCAGTAGGATAGCCCAGAATAAACCCTCAGAAATCGGAAAGGTGATTTCCTTCCCGGCCAGTTGATTGAACAACGGAAGCGCCAGAAACGCCAGCAGCAGAGACAGACCGAGGGCTATATAGCTCAGGAGCAGGGATTCGGTCAGGAATTGCGCCATCAGCGACGACCGCTCCGAGCCTAGGGCCTTGCGTACCCCCACCTCCCGGGCGCGGTTGGCCGAGCGGGCCGTAGCCAGGTTCATGAAATTGACACAGGCAATCAGCAGCAGAAACAACGCCACCACCGAAAAGATGTACACGTACTGCATGTTCCCGTTCACCCCAAGCTCGGCCACGCGGTCGGAGTGCAGGTGGATGTCGGTCATCGGCATCAGGGAATAGCGCAGGTAATTGCCGGATTTTTCCAGATCATCCATCGTCGCCCCCATCACGCCCTTCACCCAGGGGCCTACGTACTTGTCGAGTATGGTATCAAAGTTTTTTTCAAACTGCCGGACATCCACAGCTTCCTTGAATAGCAAATAGGTATTGAAATTGTGGCTTCCCCAGCTGTTGCGGCGGCTTTCTTCCCGAGACGCCATGGCCAGCAACATATTCAGTTCGCTCAGGTGGGAGTTGGCCGGAATGGTCTGCATAACCCCCGTGACGCGGTAGGTATGCTCGTTGTCGAGCAGCAGCGTTTTGCCGATGGGGTCTTCCTTGCCAAAGTACTTGATGGCATCCCGCTCCGAAAGTACCAGGGTGTTGGGTTCGGTAAGGGCCGTTTTGGCATCGCCCGCCAGTAGGGGGATGGAAAACACCTGGAAGAAGGTAGAGTCCGCAAAAGCCACGTTGGCTTCGGTCAGGTTTTCGGCCTTCTCGTTTCGCCGTACCAGGTAGTTGCCATTGTCGCGCAGGCGCGTCACGGCCTCAATTTGGGGATAATCTCTTTTGAGCGTATACCCCATGGGGTCAGAAGACACGGCCAGTTTCATTTCCGGCCCACCAAACTTCACATCGGCATCGATCCGGTAGATGCGGTCGGCCTTATCAAAAAAACGGTCGTAGCTGAGTTCTTCGAGCACATAAAGGGTTATGAGCAGGCAACTCGCCAGACCCAGCGACAGTCCGAAGATGTTCAGAAAGGAGTAGAAGGAGTGCTTTCGCAGGTTCCGCCAGGCGATTTTGAGGTAGTTTTTGATCATGGCTTTTTAAAAAAAGGATTGATGGAGAGTGGAGAAAAGCAAATGGGAGAGCGTCATTCGTAGCTATATACCTTCCTCCTTTTACCCTTTTCTCCCATAAATTTATTCAGACCGCAAACTCTTTACCGGATTCATCAACGCCGCCCTTACACTCTGAAAACTGACGGTAACCAAAGCGACCATCATAGCCAGACCGCCCGCCAAAGCAAATACCCACCAACTCATATCAATTTTGTAAGCAAAGTCCGCCAGCCACGCGTTCATGGCGTACCGGGCGATGGGGCTGGCGATCACTATGGCGATTAAGACCAGTTTCAGGAAATCCCTAGAAAGCAACGCGACGATACTGCCAACGCTCGCACCCAATACTTTACGAACGCCGATTTCCTTGGTACGCTGCTCGGCGGTGAAGGTGGCTAGGCCAAAGAGCCCAAGGCAGGAAATGAGAATGGCGATGCCGGAAAACACGTTAAACAACTGACCTGCTTTGCGTTCTGACTGGTAGAGATGGTCAAAGCTTTCATCCAGAAATGTGTACTGAAAGGGCGTTTCCGGAAAGTACTCGCCCCAAAGCTTTTCGGCTTTGGCTACCGCCTGCCGGGTTGTTCCGGGTTGGGTTTTAACATAAATAGTGGATTGCCAACTAGCGCTACTGAACAGTACCATGGGTTCGATGAGCTGGTGCAGATTCCGAAAATGAAAATCTTTTGCTACCCCAATAATTTGTCCACGCGCCCCCTGAAACTCGAACCACTGGCCCACCACGGGCTTTTTCAAGCCAAGTTTCCTGACGGCAGTTTCGTTCAGAATCACGTTGGCCGAGTCGAGTTTTATACCGCGCTGAAACCACCGTCCTTCCGCAAGTTTGAGGCCCAATACCGCCTGTGTTTCTGGCTCGACCGAAAACTGCGCTACGGTAGGGGTAAAATTTTCTGGTTTACCTTCCCATTTGAGACTGCCGCTGTGAAAACTTTCTAAATCAACGATCGACTCATTGGTGGAGGTAACCCCGGCTACTTCACTCGTCTGCCGTAAATTCTGTTTGATAAAATCGCGAGCACCCGCTTTTCTGACATCCCTCGTGAAAGGTACCTGGAATGAAAATATATGTTTTCGCTGATAGCCGCTGTCCATGTTCTGGGCATAGCGGAGTTGCCGGAAAATAACCAACGTACTCACAATCAAGATGAGTGAAATGGCAAATTGCACCACGACTAGGCTCTGCCGAAAGCCCGCATTCGTTGAAGCTAACATGCTGCTACCTTTCAGAACTTTGACAGGCTCAATGGAAGACAGCAGTAAAGAAGGATAGATTCCCGATAGTAGCAAGGTTATCCCCGAGCTGAGAAAAAGCAACAGCCAGAGGGACGCATTTCCCACTTCAAGCACGAAAACGGTACCGGTAAAGTCGTTCAACTCGGGTAGACAGAGGCTTATTAGTCCTAACGCCAATACCAAAGCCAACAAAATAATGAAGGCGGATTCGCCAAAAAATTGCGTAAACAAACGTCCTCGGCTTGCCCCGATGATCTTTTTCATTCCTACTTCCTTTGCCCGACGACTAGCCAGCGCCGTGGACAGATTGACGTAGTTGATACTCGCAATGATCAGAATGAGTAATCCAACAAAGCCGAGCGTAGTAACGGTTTGGCGGTTCCCTTTGGGCAAACTATCCGACTGGAAGGTAGTATCGAAGTGAATATCCCGCAGGGGAATCAAACTTGCCGTGATGCTGGAATCTTTTTTGTAGGTATGGTATAGTTGCGTTAATTGAGGCCCAATTTTTTCGGGGTCTACGCCTGGGTTCAATTGGAGGAATAACTGGTAATTGAAATTATTCCAATTCTCCTCGTTTTTACGGTCGTCGGGGTTTCGTACGGATGCAGGAATGGGTAGCAAAACATCGTAGCGAAAACTAGAATTACTGGGATTATCCCGTACGACGGCCTGCACGACCATGGCCACCGAATCTATACGCACAATTTTGCCCAGTGCGGCCTCCGGACTCCCAAACCACTGGTGCGCCTTGGTTTGGGTAAGGATTATGATGGAAGGGTCAGCCAGTGCCTTGTCAGCATTACCCACCACAAATTGGTAGTCAAAAGCCGCAAACCAGTTTGAATCAACATAGGCTACCTTTTTCTCGCGAATCAACTCATCCCCTACCCGAAAAACCAGTGCTTGCCAGGGTGTTTTGAAGTTGGCGATGCGTTCGATACCAGGTACCTCATTCCGGGCCGTCGCACCGAGTTTCAGCGGAGAGCTAGCCCATACCCAGGGTTCTTCCTGTTCAGTAAGGGTGTTGGTAACGCGATAGGTACGATCTGCTTTATCGTGGTAACTATCGAAACTCAATTCATTCTGTACCCACAACAGTACGAGGATCGAAGCCGCCATACCCACCCCCAATCCAACTAAATTAATCAAACTGTAAAGTCGATTGCGCCAGAGACTGCGGACAGCTATTTTTAAGTAATTCCGAATCATATGAATATCTATTTCTGGTGATATACTTTTAGAGGATCATTTGTCTTGTCCCACAATTATGTGTCAGTATCGCTCCGTTTTCACTCGCTCCGCAGCGACTTTACCGGGTTCATCAATGCTGCCTTTATACTCTGGAGACTCATTGTAATCAAAGCGATGCCCACGGCCAACCCTCCCGCCAAAGCAAATACCCCCCAACTAATGTCAATTTTGTAGGCAAAATCCGTAAGCCACTGATTCATGGCGTACCAAGCAATGGGGGCGGCGATAACGATGGCGATCAGCACCAACTTGATAAGGTCCTTGGAAAGCAATATTACGATGCTGACGACCGATGCCCCCATGACTTTACGGATACCAATTTCACTCTGTCGTTGGGTTGTCGTTAGCAACACAAGTCCGAATAGTCCTAGTGATGCTACACCAATGGCTAGTAGTGTAAAAATACTCGTAATTCGGGCAAAGCTTTGGTCGGATTGATACTGCCGATTGAAGTAATTTTCAAGAAGAAAAGCGGAAAATGGACTCTCAGGAAAGGTACTTTCCCAGAGGCCTCGGACAACCTCCACCGTTTCTGGTACATTAGCCTGTTTGAGGTTGATCGCGTAGTAGCCATCGGGGGCTGCTTTCAATTCGAAAATAATTGGGTCTATCGTGTTGCGAAGTGAAAGGTGGTGGTAGTCTTTCATCACCCCAATGATAGTGGGTGTACTCTGAACACGGTAGTTTATAGGCTGACCGACTGCATCTGTGGAATTACTAAAGCCCAGTAAGCGAGCGGCGGTTTCATTGACAACAACAGAATTTTGAGGAGTAGCATCCATTTCAAATTCTTTAGAAAACCAGCGCCCTGCAATTAATTGAGCATCGAATGCTTGCTGAAAATCATAATCAACTTGCGAGAAATAATATCTACCGACAGCTTCCTCGGCGGGTTGGTCGATTCGTTTGACATACCCAGCCTCTGAATAGCCTTTGATTGGATTACCGGGAATCAGGTTAGTTACTGTCACTTGTTGCACCGAAGGAAGGCGCAGCGCAGCAGCCTTGAACTGTCCTAATTTGGTAACATAGGTCGAGTCAGTGTTAACTGGACCATCCAGTATTAACTGTCTGTTCAAATTGAGTCCAGTGTCGTATTCTTGCATAAATAATAGTTGCTGGTACACAACCAACGAACCAACAATCATAATCACCGAGAGCACAAATTGAAAGACGACCAGTCCTTTTCGAAGGCCTATCCCCTCCCCAGAATGTAGCCTACGACTACGTAATACTGCCGCAGGCTGAGACGAAGAATTAGCGATAATGGGATATAAGCTTGTCAGAAACACAGCGCCAAAAAATAATCCAAAACAAGCCAGCAACCATGTTTGATCGTTTAACATGAGGAGGGATAATTCCTGACTAGTCAATTCGTTAAAAATGGGCTGTACTAATTGTACCAAGGCAATTGCGAATATTAGGCTCAACCCATTTAACAGAAAAGCTTCTATCAGGAACTGGCGAAACAGATCGCGCCGGGAAGCGCCGGTGATTTTTCTGACTCCTATTTCTTTGGCTCGATCGGTAGCTCTTGCCGTAGTGAGGTTGAGATAGTTTATCCAGGCAATCAATGAAATAAACAGGGCGATTACTAGTAATACAGATACCATTCGTCGGCTGCCAGTTGTGTCAATTTCGCCTACGAGATTGGAATCCAAATGCAAACTTCTCAGCGGTTGTAATTGCAAGGCATTCTTGCTTATTTCACCCAGATTTTTGGCCACAAATTCTGGCAATTTGCTTTCCAGCAACTCAACCGATGTACTTGGTTTGATCCTTAAATAGGTATAAAAACTATCCCCCCAATTTGATAATTCGGCTTCACCGCGTGAAAGAAACTTAAAAGAAACTAGTGCACTTATTTTCAGGTGTGAATTGACCGGAATTGAAGCCAAAACACCAGTTACCGTAAAGTAGCTAACATCTTCGTAGCCGTTACCGATCCAGGTACCGTAGCCTCCGGTCATCTTCAAGGTCTTGCCGATTGGGTCTTCTTGGCCAAAATATTTCTGGGAGAGCGCTTGGGTGATAACAATTGATTTAGGATCGATGAGCGCTGATTCCGCGTTGCCTTTAAGTAAGGGGAAAGAAAAAAAAGTCAAGAAGGATGGATCGGTCATTAATATGTTGTCCTCCCGGAATACGCTTTTTCGCTCCTTAGTTTCATAACTCAACAAGGCATTGGTCAAATGGAAGCGAGCGACGGAAGAAATTTCTGGAAACGTGATTGCCATCGCCTGCCCAACGGATGCAGGAGCAGTAGCTTTTGCGACAACGGTACCATCTTGTTTTGCTTGATCGTATTGAACCCGGTAAATGTCCGATGCCCCTTCGTGAAATGAATCGTAGCTTCGCTCGAAACTAACATATTCCAAGATTAGCAAACTAGAAGCCATGCCCACAGCGAGACCGATCACATTGATTGATGCGAAGGATTTTTCTCGGACTAAATTCCGCCAGGCGATTTTGAAATAATTCCGTATCATTTGTTTCTATTGCTTATCTGTTCCCTTCGTACCCCATACCGAGATTTCCACTTTCTGCGATACTCTGGTCGAGCTTCGCTGGTTTATCGGAAGCACTATTCACCAAAGTCTCCTAACCTCTCGAAAAACTCACCGTTTGCATATCTCCGGATTGAACTACCCGTTGTCCTGCACTCGGACCTACTTCCGGCTGTTCGCTAATGCTTATCGGTCCTTTAACCGTAGTATTTACTCGAACCGTGAAAGCGCCCTTCTGATTGCCCCTGGTCGAAACTGCTTGCCGGGTTCAAGATTCAGACCTGAGTTAATGGAGCTACAACCGATAGAGAAGGCTGTAATGCTAGTATTTAAAGGAAAATTTTGATTTAAATGGAATGGAAGAAGGAGGAAAGGAAGCAGAGAGCTATTGTGTTGCACAATAAAGATTCTCTATTCTAACCCGAATACCTTTCCTTCTCTCCTTCAATTCCTTTCTCCTGCTCTAAATATGTACTTTCTCCGTCACTACTTTTCCGTCAAATAAATTCACCGTCCGGTGCGCAAAGCCCGCGTCGTAGGGTGAGTGCGTCACCATGATGATCGTGGTACCGGCTTCGTTAAGTTGCTTGAGGAGGTTCATCACTTCCTCGCCGTTTTTCGAGTCGAGGTTACCCGTCGGCTCATCCGCCAGAATGATCTTGGGCGTAGCTACCACGGCGCGGGCAATGGCCGTACGCTGCTGCTGTCCGCCAGAGAGCTGCTGCGGAAAGTGGTTACGGCGGTGCATCATGCTCATACGCTCCAAGGATGCCTCCACGCGCTGCTTGCGCTCATCGGTGGGGGTTTTGAGGTATAACAGGGGTAGTTCGACGTTTTCAAATACCGTCAGTTCGTCGATCAGGTTGAAGCTCTGAAACACGAATCCGATGTTCCCCTTCCGGATCTGCGCCCGTTGCCGCTCCGACATATCGGCTACCTCGGTACCATAGAAATCATAGGAGCCTTCGCTTGGGTTGTCCAAAAGCCCCAAGATATTGAGGAGCGTCGATTTACCACAACCCGATGGCCCCATTATAGCGACAAACTCACCGTCTTTTATCTCTATGTCGATGCCGTTTAAAGCCGTAGTTTCTACCTCTTCGGTAGAGAACATTTTTTGAAGGTTGGTTATTTTAAGCATATTAATAGGTATTAGGTTGTTAGGTGTTAGGTTGTTAGGCATTTTTATTCCTATACAACCCTACTAGTTAATCTAGACTTCGGCTTTTAGTCAAGAAGGGTTATTATTGGTCGTGATAAACAGGAGAAATGATCGATACTAAATTATTATTTCGTTATATAAATAGATACTAGCAGTTCAACTAAATTTGGCCCAACAACCTAAAAATACTCAAATTTCGAGGCTCACAAATCTGGCATCGCAGTCATGCCTTAACCTTAGAAATCTATCGGATCATTAAACCCTTCCCGAAAGAGGAAATCTATGGACTTACGGCCCAAATGCGACGTTCTTCTAGTTCCATCCCGACCACTATTGCCGAAGGTTGTGGCACAAACTTAAATCCAGATTTTGCTAGGTTTTTGACCATTGCTATGGGTTCTTCTGCCGAATTAGAATACCAGCTCATTCTGTCAAAAGACTTGGATTATATTTCTCTGACCGACTTCAATCAGCTCTACGATGATCTAACTGAAATTCGTAAAATGACAAACAATTTCTTGAAAGCTGTTAGATAGTTATTAGTTTATTTTAGACAATGACAATTGACCTAACGCCTGGTAACCTAATAACCCCAAAATCAAAACTCCAAAACCTCATTATCCCCAAAGTTCTCATAAGAACTCGTTATTACTTTTTCGCCGGGTTGGAGGCCTTCTAGTACCTCATAATATTCGGGATTTTTACGGCCTAGGGTAATATTCTTCTTCACCGCACGATTTCCATCTTTACCTACTACGTATACCCAGTTACCGCCAGTGTCGGAGAAGAATCCTCCCACGGGTAGTAATGTCGCTTTGGAAGGTTGGCCAAGTTGCAAGCGGATAGGTGCTGATTGTCCACGTTTGATGCGCTCGGGGGCACCGTTGGTAAAGCGCATATCCACTTCGAAACGGCCACTGCGTACTTCGGGATAAATTTTGACGATTTCGAGACCGTACGGCTTACCGTCGAAATCCATGTTGCCGGCTAGTCCCACAAAAATCCGGGAAATGTAGTGCTCGTCGATACCGACGCGCATTTTGAAGCCGTCGAGGTCGTCAATCTGCCCGATATTTTGTCCTTGATTGATGTTGGAGCCCACCTCCACGTTCATCGAAGATAGTAACCCACGCACGGGTGCCTTTACCACTAGGTTATCCAGCGTTTGCCGCCACAGGGCCACGTTTTTCTGGGTATTTGCCAAGGTACCTTCCAGTTGAGAAATCTGCATTTTGGCATTTTCTTCCTGGTATTTCTGCGACTCTATCTCAATCTGCCGCTGCTGGGTTAGTCGCTCAAAATCGCGTTTGGTTCTGAGGTAGTCGGCTTCGGGTATAACCCGGTCACGAAATAACTGAACGTTACGATCGTGTGCATCTTTGGCTTGGGCGATCTGAAAATCCAACTCGCTCAGGGTTTTTTGGAGGTTAAAACGCTCGACCCGCAAACGCTGCCGGGTGTTCTGCAAGTCGTTTACCAGTCGACTGGCTTCAGTTTCTGATTGTAGAAAGTTCAGTTTCAGGCTCTGGTTTTCGAGTTTCAGGAGCACCTCCCCTTCTTTGACCATATTACCGCCTTCCGCCATTTTCTGGGTTACGTAGCCCCCCACGATCGCATCTAGCTGGATCGTTTTGAGCGGTTGCACGACACCCGTCACCACAATAAACTCATCAAACTCGCCCTGACTTACGGTTAAAATCGTAACTTTATCCTGTTCTACGTTTAATTTAGAGCGTTTGTCGGCCCAGAAAAGCTGATATGACAGCAATGCTAGTATCAACACTCCCACAATAGTATACCCGATGCGCCGGGGGTTCCAGAACTTTTTCTTTTTGGAGCGGTCCATCCCCGATTGTCCTAACGATGCATTAGGCATAGTTCCGAATGGTGATGGTTTAGTTTCAGTTGCCATATATAATTATCAAATATTAATTCGTCCGTTGCTGTACTCTACCCAATCCCTGTGCCAGCTAACTACCAAAATCACAACCCACTGAAAATCAATAATAAATACCAGAAATAAACTCTTTCTATTGTCCATTTTCGGACACTTTTGTTCGGCAATGAACAATGATTTTAAACCTGCGTTTCTCTAACTATTTCTTTGTTAATACCTTAGCAAATCAAGGATCAGGCGGCATATTTATTTAAGTATTAGGTAGAAAGCTGTTGGCTATTTTGATTATCAGCTAGTGGGTTTTTAGTAAATAAGTAGTCGGCCGTAAATATGGATATAATTTTTATCTTGCGTCTATGCAAGGAAAGAAACGATACATCAGCCTGAGTGACGATCAGCGTGCGGCACTCGTATTGGGCC
>Ga0209390_10007560_pt1 | contig 13870 bp, 11 predicted proteins | sample BON01_FD_187212 | JGI IMG/M metagenome (GOLD analysis project Ga0209390, IMG submission 187212) | Freshwater microbial communities from Lake Bonney liftoff mats and glacier meltwater in Antarctica - BON-01 (SPAdes) (version 2) | ecosystem: Environmental > Aquatic > Freshwater > Ice > Glacier... | reverse complement strand
TATTTAACCATGGGCGACGATCAAGAAAGCCTTTTGATTTCCTTCCCGCACCAAAAGAAAATCTTTCGGTACTCGCTTAAGGGGGAAGTGCTCGAGGAAATTGAACTTCCTCGCAGTAGATTTTTTGACTATCAACTCAAGGCTGCCGACAGAATCATAGATGCCACTCAAATAATGGCCGGAGGTAATGTTAATTTGAAGACTCCTGCGAATAATATTTTTAACTCCATTCGGGAAGATGAGCGGCATATCTATGTTGAAACGTGGATGAAAATTGGTGAAGGAGGTATCAAAGAAACAAGGTTTGCACACCTCATGGTATATAATAAGGACGAAAAAAAATGGTACGAAACCTCAAACCCTCGCAATATTCTTGATATAGGCATGCTTGCGGGAGTGGTCAATGACACGCTTTACTTCTACGAAGGAAGCCTTATGAAATCAGATGAAAAATACATCAAACGTGCTGTCCTGAAACCTACTAAAGAGTGATGAATTGAGAATTCAACAACTTTTCCAAAGTTTGAAACTTTGGAAAAGTTTACTCCCTAACATTAAAATCCAAAAAGTCCATCCCGCAAGAGTTGGACTTTTTCGATTCTATCTATTTTACTTAGCCGACCACTTTCTCTGCCAGCAATACAATCACATTGTCTTTTACTTCCACTACGCCGCCATCCACGATCATCGATTGCTTGCCTTCGGCGGTAGTGAAAGAAAAGCTTCTTTTGAAATTATGTATGCAGGCTTACAGTTTCTTATAGCTAAGCTCTTAGGAAATCACCTGCCACCATAAATGGATCTAATCAATCGAAACTATTTTCCGCCCTTCCACACAAAAAAAAACCATTCCAATAATTGGTAATTAATTTCTTGTTTCAGGTATCACTTTTTGAAAACATTTCTCTAGTTTCATAGCATCATGACATTCAATAAAGTAATCAACTTAGACAAGAACGATTATGAGAAAAATGATGATTCCTACGCTTGCCATACCAGGTATGGTGTTGGGTAGTTTTGCGGTGGTGCAGCCTGCGAAGGCGGCCGGGCCATGTACAGAGACAATAGGTGATCCATATAATTGCTCCATTAAAATTTGCGGAGAATGTATCATGGCCTTTTGTCCAGGAGGAGCCATACCACCAGCCTGTGGGCCAACAATTACTCCCTGATGAAAGAAAGTCTCTTGATTTCCGTTTTCCTTGCAGTAGCTATTTCGTGCAATTCAAAGCACGTTAGTTCTGAATTACCACAATTGATCGATTTGGTCATATCAGATTCTATAAGAGTAAACGAAAACGGCTTCTTCCTAAACGGACAAGGGCAAATCAAAATTGTAGGAGACAGTCTGATAGCGGTCTCCTCTATTAAAAATTCCGCCATCGGATTTATAAATATTAGAAACGGAAAACAGATTGCGCAAATATCCGCATCAGATTTTCCAGAGGCTCCATTCTTTCCCTCTTCATTTGACATTGTGGATTTCCCTATTTTGTATATCGCTGACAGATACAGCAACTCTATTTACAAATTTGATATATTGGAAAGAAAATTATTACGAAGAGTCAAGCTTCAACTACCCTCTGAGAATGTAATTAAAATTGCATTTGGCGAATTCCATAAGATTAAGAAAGGATACATCGTAGAACTTACCACTAATAATATAGACACATTTCATCCAGATTATTATAGAAAATCAAAGAATCTAATTTACTTATTTGATAACAGTGGAGATAGTTTAGGTTCGTTTTTAGAATATCCAGAAATTTTCAAAATTCAAGATGGAACTATTTTTTCACAAAAATATCTAGCGTCTACCTACTCTAATAATACTTTTCTCTATTCTTATCCTCATGAGAAAAAAGTCAGAAGATCTGATGAAACACCACCCTTCAATATTTCTATGGAACTTGATCTCCCACTTAGTCGCTACTTTGATTACAATTTAAAAGGTGTGGACAAGATTGTGACTTTCGATGATCTCCAATATAATGTCACCATTCCACAAAATGACTACTTCAATTCGATTATAGAAAATGAAAATGCAATATATCTCCAAACTTGGCTAATCGGTGATGAAAGCAAAGGATTGAACCGTACTTCCCACCTATTGATTTACAACAAAAAAGAGAAACAGTGGTACGAAACCTCCAATCCTCGCAATATTCTTGATATAGGCATGCTTGCGGGAGTGGTCAATGACACGCTTTACTTCTACGAAGGAAGCCTTATGAAATCAGATGAAAAGTACATCAAACGTGCTATCCTAAAGCCTATTAAAGAGTAAGTCTGGATTTATAGCCGAAAGCTTTTCCAAAGTTCAGAACTTTGGAAAAGTTCAGAACTTTGGAAAAGTTCACCTGCTAAATCTAAACCAAAAAAGGTCTCCAATTCATACAGGAGACCTTTTCTATATATTCTAAAAAGTTGCTTAGCCCACTACTTTCTCTGCCAGCAATATAATCACGTTGTCTTTCACTTCCACTACGCCGCCATCCACGATCATCGATTGCTTGCCTTCGGCGGTAGTGAAGGAAACTGCTCCTTTTAAAATTATTTATGCATCGCTTACAATTACTTGCAGTTAAGCTCTCAGAAAATCACCTGCTACCATAAATGGATCTAATCAATCGAAACTATTTTTCGACCATTCACAAAAAAAAACGCCGTTCCAGTAATTAGCAATTAATTCCTTATTTGAAGTATTGCAGCTATGAAAACAAATTTCTAGTTTCATAGCGTCATGACATTCAATAAATTAATCAACTTTAGACAAAACGATGATGAAAAAAATGATGATTCTTACCCTTGCCGTACTAGGTATGGTATTGGGTAGTTTTGCGGTAGTGCAGCCGGTGATGGCGGCCGGACCATGTACAGATATAATTGATGGAGGTTATGGGTGTGATGTGGTAATATGCGGAGAATGTATAATTGTTCTTTGTGGGGGACCTCCACAAAACCCATGTGGACCTATAATCACCCCTTAATGGAAACACGCATTTTAATTTCCTTTTTCCTGTCAGTATTTATTTCGTGCAATCCAAAACACGTTAGCTATGAATTTCCAGAATTGATCGATTTGGTCATATCAGATTCTATAAGAGTGCACGAAAACGATTTCTTTCTAAACGGACAAGGGCAAATCAAAATTGTAGGAGACAGTCTGATAGCGGTCTCCTCTATTAAAAATTCCGCCATCGGATTTATAAATATTAGAAACGGAAAACAGATTGCGCAAATATCCGCATCAGATTTTCCAGAGGCTCCATTCTTTCCCTCTTCATTTGACATTGTGGATTTCCCTATTTTGTATATCGCTGACAGATACAGCAACTCTATTTACAAATTTGATATATTGGAAAGAAAATTATTACGAAGAGTCAAGCTTCAACTACCCTCTGAGAATGTAATTAAAATTGCATTTGGCGAATTCCATAAGATTAAGAAAGGATACATCGTAGAACTTACCACTAATAATATAGACACATTTCATCCAGATTATTATAGAAAATCAAAGAATCTAATTTACTTATTTGATAACAGTGGAGATAGTTTAGGTTCGTTTTTAGAATATCCAGAAATTTTCAAAATTCAAGATGGAACTATTTTTTCACAAAAATATCTAGCGTCTACCTACTCTAATAATACTTTTCTCTATTCTTATCCTCATGAGAAAAAAGTCAGAAGATCTGATGAAACACCACCCTTCAATATTTCTATGGAACTTGATCTCCCACTTAGTCGCTACTTTGATTACAATTTAAAAGGTGTGGACAAGATTGTGACTTTCGATGATCTCCAATATAATGTCACCATTCCACAAAATGACTACTTCAATTCGATTATAGAAAATGAAAATGCAATATATCTCCAAACTTGGCTAATCGGTGATGAAAGCAAAGGATTGAACCGTACTTCCCACCTATTGATTTACAACAAAAAAGAGAAACAGTGGTCAGAAACCTCAAACCCGCGAAACATTCTTGATATAGGCATGCTTGCGGGAGTGGTCAATGACACGCTTTATTTCTACGAAGGAAGCCTGATGAAATCAGATGAAAAATACATCAAACGTGCTGTCCTGAAGCCTATTGAAGAGTAATGAATTGAGAATTCAATAACTTTTCCAAAGTTCAGAACTTTGGAAAAGTTTACTCTCTAACACTTAAAACAAAAAAGTCCAACCCACAAGAGTTGGACTTTTTCGATTCTATTTATTCTGTTTAGCTCACTACTTTCTCGGCCAGCAATACAATCACATTGTCTTTCACTTCCACTACGCCGCCATCCACAATCATCGTCTGCTTGCCTTCGGCGGTGGTAAAGGAAACTGCCCCTTTTGCAAGAGCAGAGACCAAAGGGGCGTGATTGGCTAAGACCTGAAATGATCCACCAGCTCCCGGGAAACTCGCTTCACTCACTTCACCCTGAAATACTCTCTTGTCCGGTGTGACGATTTCTAATTGCATGGATTTTTTATCGTTTGAAGACCTCTTTTCTGAAAAATCATAAATGAAGTTCTTCAGTAATATATTAAAAGTTGTCAGTTTTCGATCATCAAAACTGACAACCGAAAACTCACAATTGATTTATCTAACTTCAGCCAACATTTTCTCTCCCTTAGCGATCGCATCTTCGATGCTACCGACCAAGTTGAACGCTGCTTCAGGAAGGTGATCCAATTCTCCATCCATAATCATAGTGAATCCTTTGATCGTATCCTTGATATCTACCAAGACACCTTTTAAACCTGTAAACTGCTCAGCTACGAAGAAAGGCTGAGATAAGAAGCGCTGCACACGTCTTGCTCTGTGCACGACTTGCTTATCTTCCTCGGATAGCTCTTCCATACCCAAGATCGCAATGATATCCTGCAATTCTTTGTATCGCTGAAGAATCTCTTTCACTCGTTGCGCACAGCCGTAATGCTCTTCACCCAGAATATCTGGAGAAAGAATTCGGGAGGTAGAATCTAAAGGATCCACCGCTGGATAGATTCCAAGCTCGGCGATCTTTCTGGAAAGTACTGTAGTAGCATCCAAGTGAGCGAAAGTCGTCGCCGGAGCCGGGTCAGTCAAGTCATCAGCAGGAACGTAAACAGCCTGAACTGAAGTAATCGAACCATTTTTTGTGGAAGTGATCCGCTCTTGCATGGTTCCCATTTCAGTTGCCAAAGTTGGCTGATAACCTACCGCTGAAGGCATACGACCGAGAAGTGCAGACACTTCAGATCCAGCCTGAGTAAATCGGAAGATGTTGTCGATGAAGAAAAGGATATCTTTTCCAGCTTCTTCGCCATCACCATCTCTATAATATTCTGCCAAAGTCAAACCAGTCAAGGCCACTCGTGCACGCGCCCCAGGGGGCTCGTTCATCTGACCAAATACGAAAGTTGCTTTAGAGTCTTCTAGTTTTTTTAAATCTACTTTGGAAAGATCCCATCCACCTTCTGTTTCAAGACTATGAACGAATTCATCACCATAAGTCACAATGCCTGATTCGATCATTTCTCTTAGCAAGTCATTTCCCTCACGGGTACGCTCACCTACACCTGCAAATACAGATACACCTGCATATGACTTTGCGATGTTGTTGATCAATTCCTGAATCAATACCGTCTTGCCTACACCGGCACCACCAAAAAGTCCAATCTTACCACCTTTTGCATAAGGCTCGATCAAATCGATTACTTTGATACCTGTGAAAAGTATTTCAGTAGAAGTAGAAAGGTCCTCAAATTTGGGTGGTGATCTGTGAATCGGGAGACGTTTTCCTGCGGGTACCTGTGGAAGGCCATCGATAGCTTCCCCGACCACATTGAAAAGACGACCTTTGATCGCATCGCCAGTAGGAACAGAAATCGGTTGACCCAAATCTCGTACTTCCATGCCACGAACCATTCCCTCAGAAGAGTCCATCGCAATGGTCCTTACTCTGTCTTCACCTAGATGTTGCTGAACCTCCATCACGACTACTTGGCCGTTTTCTTTGGTTACTTCAACCGCATCGAGGATGTTTGGAAGGTTTCCGCCTTCAAAGGAAACGTCCACTACGGGCCCGATTACCTGAGTTATCTTTCCAATATTTGCCATTTGATAATAGAAATGTAAAAGGATTTGCTTTTTTAATTCGGCTGCAAAATTAAGCAGAAAAGCCTAATACCAAAGGATATTTGGAAAATTAATCCTATCAATGCTCCTGTTTGTAACTATAACCAAGTAAAGATTATATCTACCCATGAATCTATTGCGACCTTAACTTTTACAATGTGTGGCAGTCTGTTTGATTTAATTATTTCCAGGACTTTGACACATTTTTATTTGGATTAATTCTAATTAAGGATATATTTGTATGACTATCGATAATTAATCTAAATAATGATAAAGCAATTCTCCTTTATAATTTTGGCACTAGCACTAGCTTGCAATCCAAAGACGACTGAAATTCAATCCAATTCAGGTGATTCAAAAATTATCACAGCAGGAGGCACTATTACCGAGATTGTAGCTGCGCTGGGAATGGGTGACTTGATTATTGCAACAGATATCACTTCTACATTTCCTGAGCGTATGCAAGAGCTACCTTCCATCGGCTACCGAAATCAGATTAAGGCAGAAGGGATTTTGGCACTGGGTCCAGATATGATTCTAATGGAAGAGGGTTATCTGAACGAGGATGTGATAAATCAACTTCAAACTGCACAAATCGAAATCCACAGCTTTGTCAAACCAGGTAATGTAGTCGAAACCGTCACTTTGATCGAAAAGCTAGGAGAATTGCTCGATCAAAAAGAAGAAGCAGAAAGTCTAAAGGGACAACTAAATCAAGACTTGGAAAACTTAGCTACTTATTTAAAAACCATTACTTCTAAGCCAAAGGCGGCGTTCATAATGGCGCGAGGTCCACAGACTATCTTTTTGGCCGGAGAAGAAACGTTTGCTCAAGAAATCTTTCAAATGGCCCAGCTGGAATTTCCTGCCACAGGCTTCAAAGACTTTGTCCCGATTACCCCGGAGTCTATCGTGAAAATTAATCCGGACTATCTGGTATTTTTCGAATCTGGAATTCAAAGTCTGGGAGGTTCACAGGGACTGGCTAAGATTCAGGGAATAGATCAGACGACAGCATTTAAGAAAAGCCAAATCATCGCACTGGATGGTAATTACCTTTCAGGTTTTGGGCCTAGAGTAGGAAAAGCAGCATTGGAACTGGCTAAAGCAGCAAGAGGAGAATGATCCAAAGTATCCCTACATATAGTAATGTCAATACAATAAGACTATCGGCGCTTTTTGGCTTGTTGTTTTTTGTCTGCATTGCCTCACTATGTCTGGGAGCTTATGCGATTCCTTTGGGAAATACGCTGTCCATTCTATTTAATTCCATAGGTATTTCTTCTGCCAATTTTGAGTTGAGCCAATCCAACGTTTTGCTCCAGATCAGACTTCCGCGAATCTTGCTCAACCTGCTCATAGGCGGAGGACTTGGGATCGCCGGGGCAGCACTTCAGGGCATGTTCCGAAATCCACTGGTAGAGCCGGGACTCATTGGAGTCAGCAGCGGAAGTGCGCTTTTTGCGATTATCTTCATTGTTTTCATTTCCGGAGGCAGGACCAGCGCATTCCTTACTTCATTGGGACTTCCCTTATTTGCCTTTGTCGGAGGGCTGATTCATGTGGGAGCAGTATTTAAGCTTTCCAACAGTCAGGGCGATTCGGATACAGCTACTTTGATTTTGGCAGGTATTGCGATCAATGCTTTTGCAGGAGCATTGATCGGACTCGTACTGTTTTTTGCAGATGATTCAGCTTTGCGCAGCTTTACCTTCTGGAGCTTGGGAGACATGAGTGGAGCCACATGGGCAAAAATTCCCTATGCATTGGCACTCATCGGAATCCCGTCAATTTTTATCCTGCAAAAGACACGCGAACTCAATGCACTGGCACTGGGCGAGCAGGAGGCTTATCACATGGGTGTATCGGTGAGACAAGTGAAAATTCTTATCTTGATCCTATCAGCACTTATCGTCGGAGCGGGTGTTTCAATGGTCGGCATCATCGGGTTTGTGGGATTAGTTGTGCCTCATTTGGTAAGATTGCTCTTCAGTGCAGACCATCGCATCGTATTGCCAGGCTCATTCCTGTTTGGGGCAATTTTGCTTAATGCAGCGGACTTGATTGCGAGGCTGATTGTCATTCCGGCAGAGATGCCCATCGGAGTGATTACAGCACTTTGCGGAGCACCATTTTTTATATGGCTTATTTTCAACTTCAAAAAAACCAGATCCTAATGTTACTTGCAAAAGACATTCATCACTGCATCGGCAAGCGTCCGATCGTTGACCAAATCAGCCTTGAAGTGCAGCCGGGAGAAATACTGGCTATCCTCGGACCAAACGGTGCGGGGAAGTCCACTCTTTTCAAGTTGTTGAGTGGAGAAGTAGTCTGCAAAAGAGGAATGGTCTCTTACAATCAGTTTGAAGTAGGCGATCTCAAAGCCAGTGAACTCGCAAAGATCCGAGCAGTTTTGCCACAGCATTCGCAGGTCAACTTCCCGTTCACGGTAAGAGAAGTAGTCACCCTGGGCCTCCATCAAGTCAAAGTAAGTCGCCATCAGGCCATACTTGAGGAGGTCATGGAAATGACACAAATCGGAAAGTTTGCCGACAAACTCTACCATCAGCTTTCAGGTGGAGAGCAGCAGCGCGTACAGCTTTCAAGAGTCTTGGTTCAGATCTGGGAAAGTCAATCTTATCCCCGATACCTACTTCTGGACGAACCCACCTCAAGTCTGGATATCGCCCAGCAGCATGCCGTACTCAGAATCATCAAAAAACTCACCACACGAAACATCGGAGTAGTCATCATATTGCATGAGCTCAACCTTGCAGCTCAATATGCCGACAAAATTGCTTTGCTGAAAAACGGTATTCTAAAAAAGTGGGGGACTGTGCCCGAAATCATGGATGAACAATTATTGGAAATGGTCTTTGATCACCCAGTTCAGCTTATTCCTTACGCTGCCTGCGCTGCCGGATGCTTTGTGGCCTCCGCAGCAATCACAACAACCGCCCATCACTGTATAAATCAAGTATAATATGGAAACTTCAACAATTCAAAACGCGGCTTTAAAAACAGCTTGGAAAAATCTCAAACTATCGGAACCAACCCTCAGAATTCGTGATGCTGCAAAAAAACTTAGCGTATCCGAGGCAGAACTACTTACCACTGGGATCGGTGAAAACGTAATCCGACTAACAAATGATTTTGTCGATCAAGTCAAAAAACTTCCCACACTTGGAAGAGTCATGGCACTTTGCAGAAACGAAGGCTGTATACTGGAGCATAAAGGCACGTTTCAGAAAATCCATATGCACGCCGCAGGATCCTCAGCTATTGCTATAGTAATCGGCCCCATTGAGCAGCGACTGTTTTTCCACTCTTGGAAATTTGGCTTTGCGGTAAGTACCGAAAGCGCTCATGGACCACAATTCAGCTTGCAGTATTTCGACAAATCAGGTGAAGCTATTCTGAAAATATTTCTGCAAACAGCTGCCGACTTCGATGCCTCAGAAAAACTTGTTTTAGCACATACTGCGCAAATTCAAAGTGGAGACCTCGAAATTGAAACTTTTGACAGCCCAGAATATGTCTCTCGGGAGAACCTAGATTCTGTGACTTTTCAGAAGGAGTGGGAAGAAATGAAGGATACCCACGATTTCTTTGGCATGCTTCAAAAGCATAAACTGAATCGCCTTGACGCTGTAAAGTGGATTGATGACAAATGGGCTCATGAGGTGGATCGATTGTCCGTACGGAAAGTACTGGAAGTAGCCGCAGAGACCAAGCTTCCAATTATGATTTTTGCCGGAAATAAAGGTGCTATCCAAATCCACCAAGGCCCTGTTCGTACGATCAGACCGATGAACCAATGGTTGAATATCATGGATCCAGATTTCAATATGCACCTCAACGAAGACTGCATCGCAAGTGCTTACTTGGTACACAAGAATACGGATGACGGCTTGGTGTCAGCCTTAGAGCTCTTCGATGCGAAAGGAGAAATGATCGCTCAATTCTTCGGCTTACGAAAGCCTGGAATTCCTCAAAAACCAGAGTGGAAAGCGCTATTAGAATCCCTAAACCATTGAAAATAGTAAGAATCACCCCTCTTGAGAAATTTTTGACACCATGTTTAGAATGAATCTGATTAAAATCTTGCTCCTAGCTGCTTTTGTACTCGGTGGGATGAGTCTGCATGCTGAGCAGCCGATCCGAATTTTAGATAAGGCTGGCGAACCAATATCATACGCATTAGTACAGATCGGAAATAAAAAGCCCATCCCGGTGAATGCCGAAGGAGAAATTGATCTGTCCACCATCTTAGCCGAGGATCAAGTATTGATCTTTGCCTTGGGGTATGAGACTAAAGTCCTTTCTGGGAAAGAATGTCACAATCAAAATCAAATTATACTCGAGGAGAAAGAGTCATCATTAGAAGAAGTGGTAGTCTCTGCAACACGAACAGATCGAAGTATAGCAGACTTACCCATGCCAGTGACTGTGCTCAGCCAAGAGAAAATCCGGCAAACAGGTGGTATAAGGCTCTCTGAAGTACTTCGAGAACAGACAGGCCTTCAGGTCTCCTCAGACCATGGCGCTGGATTGCAGATGCAAGGTCTGGATTCAGAATATATTCTCATTCTTTTAGATGGGGAGCCGCTCATTGGGAGAACTGCCGGTACGTTCAATCTGGATAGAATCTCTGTATCCAACATTGAACGGATCGAAATCCTCCGAGGCCCATCCAGTGCGATCTACGGAAGCGAAGCTATGGCTGGTGTGATCAATATCATCACCAAATCCGGGAGTCAACCCAAAACGGCAAATCTTGGTTTCCGATCACGAACCTTCAACAGTTGGAATCCCTTTGTGGAGCTTGGCATCCAGCAGAAAGATTGGCAAGTGGACGTGCTCTATGATTATTTCCAGACGGATGGTTTTGATCTGACACCCGACATAGTTGGCCAGACTCAGAATCCCTATCAAGGACAGACTGCTCAGATGAAGGTTCGTGGTCAGTTATCCGACAAATTTGAATTAAGTCTTTTTGGTCGAGGTTATCTCGAAAGTGCAAGGGCAGAAATGGAGGTAAATTCCAGTAGCCCTGAATCAAGCCAGATAGTTACGGAAAACTCTCTTAGAGACTGGAATTTCAACCCTACGCTGCGTTTCAAACCAAATGAGAATTGGCTTTTCTCTCTCCGAGGAATGAGTTCTTGGTACGCTACACTTGCCGATTCGCGCTACGAAAATAATGGCGAAAGTTTTGACTCCCAGGATTTTAATCAGTTCTATCACCGTACAGAGCTTCAGACTGATTATCAAGCAAATGAAAAGAACTTATTCACTTTGGGTTTGGGGCAAATCACCGAAACAGTCGAAGCAACGAGATATAAAGGAAAAAACAGATTCGATGCAGGTTATCTTTTTCTACAGCATCAGTGGAATCCGAGCAAAAAAGTGAATATAATCAGCGGTTTGCGCGCAGATCTACATTCCGAATACGGAGGCCGAATCAGTCCAAAGATCTCTGCTCAATACAAATTTTCCAAAGCTTTTTCTGCTCAAGCATCTATCGGTTCGGGCTTCAAAGCACCGGATTTCAGGCAGCTACTGCTCAACTTTAATAATGCAGCTGCTGGATATTATGTATTCGGGTCATTGCTCGCCGAAGAAGGGATAGCAAATCTGCAATCGCAAGGCTTGATTTCTCAAGTATTAATCCGACCCGAGTCTCTGGGAGCGCTGAAAGCTGAAACCTCTTGGGCAATAAACGGTGGTTTTCGCTGGAATCCAGATCCTAGACTGAAGATTCAAGTGAATGCCTTCCGAAATCAGATCGAAAATCTCATCGAAACTGCACCAATAGCCCGTCTGACTTCAGGTCAAAATGTATTCTCCTATTTCAATATTCAATCCGTGATCACACAGGGGGTAGAAGTAGACCTAGGCTATACTTTCCGGGAAAATATCCGCTTCAACGCCGGTTATGCATTTTTGGACACCCGTGATCTGGACGCATTGGATCAAATCGATGGCGGACAAGTATTCAAAAGAAATGAGCAAAACATCACTTCCCTAGTCAATCGATCTGACTACGGGGGACTCTTCAACCGAAGTCGCCACAGTGGAAATCTAAAAATCAGCTACCAAGAATATCTCACGGGTATCAACTTTTCCCTGAGAGGAATCTACAGAGGGAGATTTGGCTTTGGCGACCTCAATGGAAACCTGATTCTCGACGATGACTCCGAATACGCCAAAGGCTGGATGAGTATGAACTTCACAGCATCCAAGCAATTCGACAATGGAATATTTCTGGAGGTAGGCGGTACCAATCTCTTAAATACATCTACCCCTAATCAACCCAATAACCCCGGAAGAATACTTTTTGCCGGAATTCAAGTACCCCTTTTCAACAAATAAAATTCAATTAAAATTCTAAAAAACCAATGAAAACTATTCTAAAAACTTTCATAATCCCTGCCATTGCGATAGCACTATTCTCTTGTAATGACGATAAGGAAACAGAACCAATTGTAGTTTTGGAAGCTACCCTTGTTGCAGATCTGGCTGCACCGAATGACGTAATTGACCGCGCGACCGGCCAAGTGATTGAAACTCGTCCTTTTCAATATTTCAGCCTTGAGCAAAATCAAATTGTCTCCGAAAGTGACGATTGGGATCTGGCTTTCAAAGGAACGACTGTTCGGGTGAATAGTGGTAAGGGTGCAAGTGCCGCCATTGTGACCGGAATATTTGACCAAATCATTGAAATCCCAGCCTCAGCCACTTTTGCACAGGACACTGAGTCTGAGTTTGCAATCCCTACAGGAGGCGGCAATGGTTGGTACAATTATAATTCTTCCACAAATACCATTACCCCAATCCCTGGCCGTGTGGTTTTGGTGAAAACAAGCGCTGGAAACTATACCAAAATCGAGATTCTCAGCTATTACAAAGGGAACCCTCCAGTGGCAAGTATTGATCCTTTCACCACTCCCAGTGCGCACTACACCTTCAGGTATATTTTACAGCCTGATGGAACGCAGAAATTTTGAAATTTTCAACGCATAGAGATAAGAGGATTAGTATAAAAGAAGGCTTCGGCCTTCTTTTTTAGTCCAGGACTCTTCGGGCAAACAAAAATGCTTTCGCCCAATAGTTATTGCTCAAGTAATCTTCAGATACCCCGAGCGAAGTGGAAGAATGAATAAATCGAATATCAGATTTGGAAGCCTGTGTCACTATCCCTGAGTGGGTGACTTGTTTCCGCTTTCTTCCGGTCGCAAAAAAAAGCAGATCACCTGGCTTAATTTGATTCTTTTTAATACTTTTTCCTTGCTCGCTTTGTGATGCTGAAGTGCGTGGCATAGCAATCCCAATCGAATAAAAAGAATGATAAATCAAAGCAGAGCAATCTATTCCTGATCGAGTAGTTCCTCCGTATTTATAAGGAGTACCAGTATAACTTTTGGCTGTTGAGATTACTTGATTCAAGGGCTTACTTACCAACTTCTTTTTAGAGGTACAGGAAAAGTTAAAAATCAATAGTACCAAAAATAGAAATGTGACTACTTGGAATCTTTGTTGAAGCATATAGGTTAATCAAAGCTCAAGTATAATTCACCGCAATCAAGTTTTCAACTTTTTTATCCAAAAAGGTTGAAATTTCATTAACCTTGTATCACCCTTGATGATTATGAGTAAAGAAGAATTTGCAGATCTCCCCTTCCACAAAAAAATAAACACCCTCTACACGGAGGGTACTTTCGTGGTGGGGATTCGCTATTACCGCCATAAGGTCA
>Ga0209390_10007553_pt1 | contig 13876 bp, 12 predicted proteins | sample BON01_FD_187212 | JGI IMG/M metagenome (GOLD analysis project Ga0209390, IMG submission 187212) | Freshwater microbial communities from Lake Bonney liftoff mats and glacier meltwater in Antarctica - BON-01 (SPAdes) (version 2) | ecosystem: Environmental > Aquatic > Freshwater > Ice > Glacier... | reverse complement strand
AAAAAACATGCAGAGTCCGTCTTCGAGGCTCTATTCAAGGCTATCGATGATAGCCCAATGTTCTGTCAGAGCTAGCAAACAGCAGGGTGCTGTGCTCAGCACGGGGGGCAGATACCTGAGTAGTTACTGGAAAACTATAAATTGTATCAGGCGCGCTTGAGGGCATTGGATGTTTCCCTTATTGAAAATGCTCATTATGTGAAGTGGGTGCGGTACTACTTGGATTTTGAGGCTAAGTATCAGCCTAGTGGGTCGGCTGCGGATGTGGCGGATGCATTTATTGAAAAGCTTTCCAGTAAGGGACAGTCTGCGGGGTTGTGCCAGCAGGCGCGTAAAGCAGTCCACCTCTACCTCGAGGTGAGTCAGCCGACTCCGCCAGTCTCTGCGATGGCCGAGCCGAAATCGCTGGTGGTCGCTTCGCCCGAAACGCAAACTCGGTCGGTCGCGCCGCCTGGGTCGGTTCCGGTCGCGCCGACGGCTCCAGGACGAGGTGGTTGGACTGGCTTGGAGCGTGCGATGGCGGGCGAGATTAAGCTGCGGAATTACTCCCCTAAGACTTTGAGCACTTACCTGATGTGGGTGCGGCGCTTTGGAGATTACACGGGACATCTGCCGGTCGATGCGATTACGGATGAATCGGCGAAGGACTTTTTGACGGATCTGGCGGTGAAGGGGCATGTGGTGGCTTCGACTCAAAACCAGGCTTTTAACGCGCTGCTGTTTTTGTTTCGTCATATCCTGAAGCGTGACTACGAGTTGGGGGATCGGGTGGTGCGGGCAAAAGTCAGCAAGTATATACCGACGGTTTTGACGAGGCTGGAGGTGGACGCGGTGCTAAAAAAACTTAAGTATCCCCACAATTTGATCGTTTCGATGCTCTATGGTTGTGGCTTGCGGCTATCGGAGTGTTTAAACCTGCGCACGAGTGATCTCGATTTTGAGGAAAATTTGGTGATCGTCCACGATGGGAAGGGGAAGAAGGATCGTTCGGTGCCGATGCCGAAGTTGCTGAAGTTGGAGCTAAGGCAGCAGGTGGCACGGGTAGCGAAGCAGTTGGAGCGGGATTTGGAGACGCCGGATTTTGGGGGTGTCTTTATGCCCGAGTCTTTGGGTAAGCGACGGGCGCAAAGTGAAGCGAAGGCGCTGCAGTGGCAATGGGTCTTTCCGGCCAAGACGCTTACCTTGGTGCCGGATGAGGGACTCTACCGGCGCTATCATAGTTACAGCCAGCAGTTGAGCCAAGCGATCCGCACGGCGGTGAGGCGGGCAAAAATCGCGAAGCGTGTCTCGGCGCATACTTTTCGGCACAGTTTTGCGAGTCATTTATTGGCGGCTAATGTGGACTTGCGGACGATCCAGGAGTTGCTGGGGCACTCGGATATCAAGACGACGATGATCTATACGCACACGGTGCAGAGCCGAATGAAAAAGGAGATGATTAGCCCGTTGGATTTGTGAGGCGTTGCTCTGACTACAACAGCTTCGCACCGTCACCCGCGCGGGTGTGGAAGATCGAGGGCTGTAGGCCGTGCTTGGCTTCGAAGGCTGCGGCGATGAGGTCTGCGTGCGCTTGGCCGAAGTCGGCATCGGTCAGTGCCATGACGGCACCGCCGAAGCCGCCGCCGGTCAGACGTGCGCCATAGACGTTGGGTTGCAGCTTGAGTAATTCAACCAGTGTATCCAATTCTTCGGTACTATTCTCGAAATTTACCCGCGAACTTTCGTGCGATGCGTTGAGCGTGGCACCCACGGCTTTCAGGTCTTCATTAAGTAAGGCCGATTCCACGGCGCGAACCCGTGCGTTTTCGCCCACGATGTGAGCAGCGCGGAGATAGAGTAGATCGTCGAGTTTGGACTTCGAGCCTAGCAATTGTGCTTCGGTGATCTGTGAAAGGTTGTTTGCCTGTGGGTGATCGGTCTGCAGTTGCGCGAGGGCTTCGTGGCATTCGCGGTGGCGATCTGCGTAAGCAGAATCGACGAGTGCGTGCTTCTTGTTGGAATTAAATATCCAGAAATGTGCGCCGCGTGGCATCGGTTCGGTGACGAAGGTTTCGGTCGCGCAATCGATTTTGACCAGATGGTTGGCCTTGCCGAAGGCGGAGACTCCTTGGTCGAGAATGCCGCAGGGCATGCCGACAAATTCGTTTTCGGCCTTGCGCCCAATGCGTGCGAAGCCAGCGGTGTCGGTCTCGTAGCCGTAGAGGGCGGCGAGCGCCTTGGCGGTGGCGAGTTCAAAGGCGGCACTGCTGCTCATGCCCGCTCCGGACGGCAAGGTGCTGGTCACCGCCATGTTGTAGCCAGTGGGCATTTTCATGCCGAGTGCCGCCATCACCTTCGTCACGCCGATCGGGTAGTTCGTCCACGAGGACGCTCCAGCCAGTGGCTGGTAGTCGCCCAGCGGAATCTCCACCAGGTCGCCGGCATCACTGACGATATTGATATTCGCGTCGTCGCGCAGGCTGACTGCCACGGTGATGCCTTCCGTCACGGCGGCACCCATCACGAGGCCACCGTTGTAGTCGGTGTGGTTGCCTATGAATTCGATCCGCCCAGGCGCGAACGCAAAGTAGGTCGGCGAGCCGGTGAAGTGTTGTTCGAAGAGCTTGCGTGTCGGGGTATCCATGAGAGTTATCCTTTGTTTATCCAAGAGTCGCGCAGCGCAACCGTGCGGTTGAAGACTAGAGCATCGGGCTGGCTGAGCTTGGAATCTAGGCAGAAGTAGCCAATGCGTTCGAATTGGCAGGTCTCGCCGATTGGCAATTCAGCCAGGCTTGGTTCGCAGAGTGCGGTGGCTTCAGCCAGCGAGTCGGGATTTACGAATTCGGTAAACTCATGCTCCTTATCGGCTTCTGGTTTTTCGACGGAGAACAGGCGGTCGAATAGGCGCACGCTCGCTTTCACTGCGTGCTCGGCGCTGACCCAATGAATGACGCCCTTCACCTTGCGGTCTTCAGGGTTCTTGTTCAGCGTGTCGAGATCGACGCTGCAAAGCAGCTTAGTGACGTTACCTGTGGCGTCCTTTTCACAGTCATCACATTTGATGATGTAGGCACCGCGTAGTCGCACTTCGCCGCCCTTTTTGAGGCGGAAGAATTTCTTATTGGCCTCTTCTTTAAAGTCTTCCTGCTCAATGTAGAGGTGCTTGGCAAAGGGGATTTTACGCGTGCCTGCGCTTTCGTCTTCGGGGTTGTTGATGCCCTCGACCTCGAACACTTTGTCTTCCGGCCAGTTGGTCAGCTCGATTTCGAGTGGATCCAATACCGCCATGCGGCGGCTGGCACTGCGGTTGAGCTCTTGGCGAACGGCGTGCTCTAGGAGAGCAACATCGCTGGTCGAAGGTGTCTTCGTGATGCCTACAGTTTGGCAAAAACTACGAATCGCGGCGGCTGGATAACCACGGCGGCGCATCCCACAGAGGGTAGGCATGCGGGGGTCATCCCAGCTCTCGACGTGGCCTTCTTCGACGAGAATGCGCAGCTTCCGCTTGCTCACTACGGTATAGGTCATGTTCAGACGGGCAAATTCCGTTTGTTTGGAGGGGAAGATGCCGAGCTTTTCGATAAACCAGTCGTAGAGCGGGCGGTGGTCTTCGAACTCCAGCGAGCAGAGCGAGTGGGTGACCTTTTCGAGCGAGTCGCTTTGCCCGTGGGTGAAGTCGTAGCTCGGGTAGATCGGCCAAGCGTCGCCCACACGATGGTGGTGCATGCGCTTGATGCGATACATCACGGGGTCGCGCATGTTCATGTTTGGGTGCGCCATGTCGATCTTTGCGCGTAGCACTTTAGCACCGTCGTCGAATTCGCCCACGCGCATATGTTTGAACAGATCGAGGCTCTCCTCGACGGGACGCTCGCGGTAGGGGCTGGGCTTGCCCGGCTCCGTGATCGAGCCACGGTATTCCCGCATTTCGTCAAAGCTTAGATCATCTACAAAGGCATCGCCTGACTCGATCAGTTGACAGGCCCATTGGAAGAGTTGCTCAAAATAGTCGCTGGCGAAGCAGAGATTCGCCCAGTCGTAACCCAGCCATTTGATGTCTTCTTGGATGGCTTGCACGAATTCGTCGCTCTCCTTCTCTGGGTTCGTATCGTCGAAGCGGAGGTTGCAGAGCCCCCCGAATTCCTTGGCGATCTCGAAGTTTATGCAGATCGCCTTGGCATGGCCAATTTGTAGGTAGCCATTGGGTTCCGGAGGGAAACGCGTCTGCACGCGCCCATCGTGTTTACTAGCGGCCACATCGGCAGCCACCATTTGGCGGATGAAATCGGTTGGAGTCTCTGGAGTGTCGTCGGACATATGCGGCCTACAAAAGCGCAGCGCTTCCAACTGTGCCAGTTAAAAAGTGAGAGCCCTGTCATTCAGTCAGTCATTGCCTGAGTTGACGTCTCCTTAGCGGATTTTTTCGGGCAGTTGCTGCACGCGGTCGCGGAGGCGATCCATGGTGTCGGCATTTTTCTGGGTGCTGTATCCGGCACCGAGCTGAGTGATGGCGCTGGCTAGGAAGTCGTCGATCACGACGGCGTGCTCGGTGTCGGTCAGGATGCCAATGAACTGACTGTTTTTGGTGAAGGCGAGATCGCCACGGGAGGAGGCGAAGTCGGCAAAGAGCTGGCCGAGGGCCGGGCGATCCATTTTGAGGAAACGTTCGCTCTCGGTCAGGCGGCGGAAGCCGGTGCGGCCAAAGTTGCTCTCGTCGTGTTTAACCAGCACAGCTTCTTCCCAGCGCTCGGGTTGGAGGGCGAGGGGGAAGGTTTCTAGGCCGGAGGCATCGACCACGGATTGCGGCAGAGGGACGAACAGGATGCGGGGATCCGCGCTAAGGAAACCGATTTGGTTGACGGGGAAGCGGCGATTGCCGAGTGAGACCTCAAGCTGCGCAGTGAGGAGGTTGTTCGCATTTTTGCCGAAGGCAAAGGGCGAGTTGGCGCTGTGAGTGACCAGGTAGGCGTCTCCGTTCTTATCCGTGATTAGGATGCTCTTACTGTCGTAAGTGCGCACGTTTTTCGCCCCAAACAGGCCGGCTTCGGTGGCGGTGAAGCGGAGGCTGGCGCGGTTGTTTTGGAAGCGGGTAAAGATCTCGCTCATGGTCTGCGGGCGGGCGGCTTCGATTTCTTTCTTAATGTCTTCGGAGGCTTGCGTGAGGGTGACGACGCCTTGGTCGAGACGATTCACCCCTTGGCCGAGTTGGTTGACTCCGGCACCGAGCTCGGAGACGTTTTCTGTGAGGCGGTCAGCGCGGGCGAAGGCTTGTTCCTTCTCGCGCTGGAGTTGGACTTTATCTGCTTGTTCGGAGGTCAGATTTTGCTCCAACAGCCGGCGTTCGGCTTGGGCGACTTCGAGCTGGCGGTTGAGCGTCTCGCGCTCGGCGGTGAGTTGGGCTTTTTCTGCCTCGGCGGCTTTTAGGGCGGCTTCGCGCTGAATCAGTAGGAGTTCGCGCGCGATGAGTTCTTCTTCGGTCTGGCTGAGCTTTTCTTTAGCGACGGCGCTTTCTTGTTTCAACTGCCCGAGGGTGGAGACGAGCGAGACTTGCTCCGTCTTGGCGGCTGCGAGCTGGGTGCGAGTGCTGTCAAAACGCTCGGCTAATTGGGCGCGTTCGGCTTCGAGGCGTGCCTTTTTGGCGGCCAGCGCGGCTTGTTCGGCTTCGATTTGGGCCTTGGTCTTTTCGAGTTCGGCGGCCTTCGCGGTGCTGGCTTCGAGGTTTGACTGGCTGGCTGCGAGGGCGGCTTCGCGTTCAGCCAGCAGGCGCGCTTTTTCCTGTAGGCTTTCGCGGGTTTGGGTTAGGTCATCAGTCAGATTTTGACGCGAACTGAGCTCGGATTGAAGCGACTCTTCCAGTAGCTCGATCAACTCGGCCTCGGCGGTGGCGGAAGCCGCGGTCGCGTCGAGTCTGGCGGGGGGCTTTTCTTCGGGCGGATCGAAACGTGCCAATGCGAGCATGCTCAGGAGCAGGAAGTCGCAGATGACGAGCATGAGTGTTTTGTTCATAATAAAAAGCTACAGTTCGATATCTTTCATGAAAGCGCCGTCGGGATCGGCTCCTTTGTAAGAGCTGGCCTCCATGATGAGGTGGCGGCGGTAGGGGCGTAGGTTGAGCACCTTGAGCATGGCGACGAAGAGAATGCCGAAGAGGGTCGAGGCGTAGGCGGCCATCAGGCTGGCTTCGACGATGCCGACGGCCACGAGGATGAGCGAGAGCACCGTGCCGCCGAGGCCGACGTAGAGGCCGAAGTCGAAGAGGTTTTCCTCATTCTCGAGCAGTTTGAGCTTAAGGTCGGCGCTGAGCTTTTGCTTGGCGATCTCTTTGAGCTTGATCAGGCAGAAACAGTAGATGACGAGCTGCACGATGAAGAAGAGCGCGAGCACGAGGAGGGTGACTTGATTGAGTTCTTGCATGGCTTTGACGGGTTGTTTGAGAGATTGCAGTGAGTCGGCGACGACGAATTCGATGCGTGGTGCCGAGCTGGTTTCAGTGTCTTGAGATTTTAGAATTTCAGGCTCGAAGAGCGTCCATAGAGTGACCGCGACGACTAGGCTGATGAAAAAGTTACGTGCCATGACGGAGGGGGTGCTGCGTTCGACGGCCTTGACTTCGCGCAGGCTGGCACGCCAGGCCGCGCCCATGGCGAGGGCGAAGGCGAAGCCCGAGAGCACGAGGATGAAGGCTTTGAGCGCGAGTGCGCCGCTGCGATTACTCCGGCTCAGCTCGACGAGGCTTTGTGGGCGGTAGGTTTTGAGACGGTTGACGACGCCGTCAGCGAGTCCGGCTGGGCGGTAAACGGGCAGGGCTTCTTTGAGCAGCAATTGGGTGGCGGTAGCACCATTCTTTAGGGCGGCGTCGAGGTCGTCGTTGCCAGTTTCTGGGTAGGCGGCCAGGTAGCTGAATACAGGCGAGGAAACGCCCTCGAAACGTAGTGCAGTATAGAGGGCGTCGATACGGTCGGGCTGTGCGCGAAAGAGCGTGGCCATCTCACCCCAGTCGGCGAGGCTGCGAGCGATGGCGGCGAGATCGGCCAGCGAGCGGTGGTCGAGTTGGCGACCGAGCGAGAGGGTGGCGATGGCAAAGTCTTCCAGTGCGCGGACGGCGGCGGGGGTGCCGAGGCTGGCTTGGGTGGCGGTCTGCCCGATCTGTTGGGCTAGGGCGGGGTTGAAGTGGCCGCCTTCGATCAGCAATGCGAGCGTGAGAATGCCGGCATCGTAAGGAGCGCCCGCCGCATGGCTGGCGGGGTGCAGGCGGATCAGGCCAGGTAGGTCGCGCGCGTCGAGCAGGGCGGCAACGTTGGCGTTGCTGGATTCGGCCAGCAACCCGCTGAGTGAGGCGCGTTCGCTGCGGGGTAGGAGTTGTGGCAGCAGTGGCAGCGGTTGCATGCCTTCGCGGGGCTCGAATTGCACCAGCGCAAGAAAGTCTTCAAGAATCCGGTCGGGGCCACCGCTGGCCAGCAGGCTGGGGCGTTGCTCGATCAACGCCTGAATCTTCGCTTCGTAGGCTTGGGCAGTGGCGGGCATGACTTGGGCCGCCTTTAGGATACGCACTGCCGAGCCGATGTGCGCCGAGCGAATCGTTTCGGTCAACACGCTGTCAATGGCCCGGCCGTTTTCGCCGCTGGCTTCGATCACCGTGAGGTCAATCGAGCGTAGGTGTGCCGGAATCAGCAAAGCCGCTGCCGCGAAGAGCAGTGCGATGGCTAGCAGGGCAATTGTTTTAAAGATGGCCAACATGAATGTAAGTGAGTCACAAAGTGGGGGACTTTCGTTCCACTGGCAATCCTACAAAGTGGTTGCTTGCGATTGCAGCCATATTTTTAACTAGAATGTCCAATCCGCGACAAATTCCTATAAGAATTGACTCTAGGCGGAACTTGTAGCTTTTAATTCTACTTATGTCTTCGACTATAAAATACGATCTCGTCGTCATCGGTGGGGGCCCTGCGGGCTACGCCGCAGCTATCCGTGCCGGTCAACTTGGCAAAAAAGTGGCCTGCGTGGAGCAAGAGCGCCCCGGTGGCACTTGTTTGAACTGGGGCTGCATCCCCTCTAAGGCCTTGCTCAAGAGCGCGGAGCTTTATAATAAGATCCAGCACAGCGAAGAACTTGGCATCACAGTCAAGGGCGTCGATTATGACTTTTCCAAGATTATCGGCCGCTCCCGCAACGTGGCCGACACGATGGCCAAGGGCATCGGCTTCCTCTTTAAGAAGAACAAGGTCGATCACATCATCGGCACCGGCACCATCAATGTGCCTGGCATGGTCGAGATTACCGCGGGTAAGGATAAGGGCAAAATCCTCTCCACTGAGCGAACCCTCATTGCAACAGGCTGTAAGCCTCGCCGCCTGCCTGAGCTCGAAGTCGATGGCGAGCGCGTCATGACCTCCCGCCAAGCGCTGGAGATGAAAACGCAGCCCAAGTCCATCGTCATCGTCGGTGCCGGCGCGATCGGCGCGGAGTTCGCCTATTTCCTCAATTCCTTCGGCACCAAGGTCACTCTGGTCGAAATGCTCGATCAAGTGCTCCCCGTTGAAGACCACGAAACCGCCGCCGTCGTTGCCAAGTCTTTCCAGCAAAGCGGTATCGACTGCCGCGTCTCCACCGCTGTTCAAAATATTAAGGTCAGCGCCAAAAATGTGAAGATGGACCTCGTCAAGGGCGACAAGACCGAGAGCATCACTGCCGACTCCATCCTCCTCGCCATCGGCGTTGTCGCCAACACCGAGGGACTGCTTTCGCCACGCACCAAGCTCACTCTCGATCGCGGCTATGTGAAGGTGGACGACAATTACGAATCTTCTGTCAAAAGCATCTACGCCGCAGGCGACATCATCGGGCCGCCCTGGCTCGCCCACGTCGCTACCTTTGAGGCGATCCAAGCCGTCAACGGCATGTTCGGCCACGGTAAGCCAGAGCGCGTGAAGGAATTCCCAGGTTGCACTTACTGCCTGCCACAAGTCGCCTCCATCGGTAAGACCGAGAAGAAGCTCAAGGAAGAAGGCATCGAGTATAAAGTCGGTAAGTTCCCCTTCCAAGCATCAGGCAAGGCCGTCGCCTCCAACCAACCGGAAGGCTTCGTCAAGATGCTCGTCGATCCGAAATACGGCGAAATTCTCGGCGCCCACATCGTCGGCTCCGACGCCACCGAAATGATCGCGGAATACGGTCTCGGCATGAAGCTCGAAGCCACTGCCGAAGACATCCACAACACGATCCATGCGCACCCCACACTCAGTGAGGCCATGATGGAAGCCGCCGCCGACGTCTTCGGCGAAGCGATTCATATTTAGAGAGGGTACGATTTTAATGGATGTGATTCTGCCGTCAGCCGTAGGGGCTTCACTTGTGAAGACCGCCGGGCAATGGCTTATTCGATGCGGTCTTCGCCAGTGAAGCCCCTACGATTCACATGTTAAAGCCGATCTATCGAGGGGGATTACTGCTGCCAGAGTGCCAGTTGTGGTTCGATCCGCGCAAGCGTAAGCCCTTTGCGGTGGTCTCGCATGCGCATGGAGATCATGTCGCGAATCACGACTGCTATCTGGCTACGCCCGAGACCATTGCCTTGATCCGCGTGCGGAACGGCAACGCCATGGCAAATCGCGGCAAGGCTTTGCCCTACGGAGAAGTGTATGCAGGTAACGGCTACCGACTGCGCTTTTATCCCGCTGGGCATGTTCTCGGCTCGGCTATGGTGCATGTGGAGACAGATGCTGGAGAGACTTTTCTTTACACCGGCGACTTTAAAACGCGCAAAGGGCTCTCCGCTGAAGCCATCGAAATTCCTCAAGCAGACATTTTGGTGATGGAGACCACCTTCGGGCGACCCGATTATGTCTTTCCCGATTTCAAGCAGACCTGTGAGCAGATACATGCCTTTTGCGATCGCGCGGCTGCGGCAGAGCGCACTCCCGTGCTATTGGCCTACAGCTTGGGCAAGGCACAAGAGGTATTGAAGGTCGTCGAAAGCCGTTCACAGGCTTTGATGGTGTACAAGACCATCACGCCGCTCAATCAGGTGTATGAATCTTTCGGAGTCTCCATGCCGCAGACCCGCCCGCTGGATTTTATGACTATGCGTGAGAGCATTGTCATCATGCCGCCCTCGCTGCTGAAGAAATTGCCGCGCAAAGACTGTCTTGTCGCGATGGTGAGCGGTTGGGGCATGAACGATTCCGCCAAGTATCGCTACGGGGTGGATGAAGTCATTCCATTGTCCGACCACGCCGACTACCCAGACTTGTTGCAGTTCGTCGATGCAGTGAGACCGCAGACGGTCTATACCACGCACGGCTACGAAAAAGAATTCGCCGCCACGCTACGCCGACGCGGCTATGCTGCCTGGTCGCTGTCAGAAGACGATCAATTGGAGCTGACGCTTTAGCGTACCCTGGAGGGCAATGCTCCGTCATTGCCCTCCAGTTCGGAGGCGATCCCAACTCTCGCCCGCGCCTCAATGCACTGCTCGCTGCCTGCTTCGAATCGTCGACAGACCTCAGGGCGGGTGGCGTAGATCCGGCAGAGCTGATCCTCTTTGAGGAACGCGCAGCTCTCTAGGAAGGGGAGGGGGTGCATTTGGTAAGCCTTATCTTCAGTCGCGAGAAAGGGCTCTAGTTTTCGAGTCTCGCGCTTGATCGCTGGCTCACGCTCAGCATCCGCCTCGCTGGCAAATATCGGAAAACAGCGGCAACAGGCCCCACAGTTTTCGCAGTCGTATTCCGGCGACGTAGAAGCGACACTCTTGTCGCTTTTCTGGCCGTCCGTCCCGCAGTTCTCAGATTCGTTTAGCAGTGCGGCCATTAGCGTATCCAAACAAGGTCGCCTTCATCCACCCGATCAAAGAGCTCGATCATTTCGCGGTTGCGCAACTGCACACAGCCAGCACTGGCAGGTTGACCGATGAGTTCCTCATGGTTGGTGCCGTGAATGTAAACGTAGCGGTCGTAGGTGTCACAGCCGTCGCCGCTGTTTTTGCCCGGCTCCAGTCCACGTAAACGTAGTATACGACTGGTGATCAGGCTGCGTGCCGCATCTTCCGCCGAGACTTCGCTAAAGTGTTGCCCCGTGGCGACGCGCCCTTTGAACACCATACCCTCAGGGGCCTCTGCGCCGATCTTGTCGGCGATGGCATGTAGCCCCGACGGGCTACCGTAGGAATCCGCCATGCAGGAAGGCGGGTTTTTCGACGTCGAAACTGCGTATTCCTGCACTACTTTTCCATTTTCGAGAACGGCCATCTGTTGCGCTTCAATCGAAACGATCAGCTGGCGATTCGTCGGGGTGATTGACAAGGCCACACAGCTCTGTTGTACTCGCTCGTTCCCTTTTAAAAAATTATATGACATATAAAGTAGGCATCCTCGGAGCGACTGGTGCAGTCGGTCAAGAAATCATTCGTCTCCTCCACGAGCGCGAGTTCCCCATTGCGGAACTTCGCTTGCTCGCATCGGCCCGTTCGGCGGGCAAGGAGCAGTCGTATGGCGACAAGTCGTGGACCATCCAAGAAGCCACGCCCGACAGTTTCGCAGGCCTAGATGTCTGTATCTTCAGCGCGGGTGGCGACCAGTCCAAGCTCTTTGCGCAGGAAGCGGTCAAGCGCGGATGTATCGTGATCGATAACAGTTCCGCCTTTCGCCAAGACCCCAATGTGCCGCTGGTCATTCCCGAGATCAACCCCGACGCCGTCGATAATCACAAGGGCATCTTGGCCAATCCGAATTGCTCGACCGCGATTTCTTTGATGGGGCTCTACCCCTTGCACAAGGCTTTCGGACTGAAGTCCTTTATCGCGTCCACTTACCAAGCCGTTTCTGGCAGCGGTGCCGGCGGCCTCATCGAACTCGACCAACAAGCTCACGCTTGGGCGGAAGGTGGCGAAATGAAGAAGTCCGTGTATCCGCACCAAATCGCTTTCAACCTGATTCCGCACGTCGATGCCTTCCTCGAGGACGGCTACACCAAGGAAGAAATGAAGATGCTCAACGAGGGACGTAAGATTATGGGGATCGACAACCTCCGCGTCACTTGCACCTGCGTGCGTGTGCCCGTCTTCCGCGCACACTCGATCTCGATCAGCGCCGAATTTGAAAAGCCTGTCAGTGTCGAAGCCGCCCGCGAAGCCGTGCGCAACTTCGAAGGAGCCGAGCTGGTGGATAACCCAGCCAAGGCTGAATACCCGATGCCACTCAACTACTCTGAGGTCGTGCCTTGTGGCGTCGGTCGTATTCGTAAAGACAACGTTTTCGAAAACGGACTCGCCCTTTGGGTCACCGGCGACCAGCTCTGGAAGGGCGCCGCACTCAACGCTATCCAGATTGCGGAGCTCTTGCACAAAAAGGGCAAGCTGTAAGCGTCTGCGATGCCCGCAGCCTGCTCGTCTTGGGATTGGTCATCGCTTGCTGGATCTTGACCTTCTTTGTTTCAGTGCCGCTCCACAATCGCATTGCCGGGGGGAGCTTGACCCCGCCGTCCGCCAAAAACTCATCCAGACGAATTGGCCACGTACCGTTCTGTGGACTGTGATTTTTGTGCTGGCGCAGAGTGTAAAATCTAACTAAAGCTGAGGATTGGATAAAAACAGATCGGCCACTCAGGGTGAAAGCATCTCCTACGCAACACCGCCTTCGTAGACGCTGCCGTCACGCTCGGGATACTTTTCTAAAATGTGCTGAAAGAGGGCCCCGGATTTTTGCTCAAATAGATCGACGGTGTAGGCTTCGGGGAGCCCTGCATCTAGCATCTTCTCGATCTCGACCCTGACTGCCGCACGGCTGGTCCGCTTCTTTCTCCAATTCAGCACGAGCAACTCGGTCTTCAGTTTTGCCAGCATGTCGCGGCAGATCTTCTTGGTCGGAGACTTCGTAAACTTCTTTTCGAGCGCATTAAAGTCCACCTTACTCAAATCAATCGTCGCCGCCTGCTCCCCAGGTGCCAGCCCAGCTTCAGGGATGGTCGAGCTGTCTAATTTCGCTTCGATCGCATCGAGCACTGCAGTCACATCCACTGGCTCTTTCAACGCCCGCAACGCTTTCGCCAACTCCTGCACGACCTGACAGCGAGGCGCGAGCTCTGGAATGATCGGATCTGGCATAATCCACGATCAGACCGCTGACCTTATCGCCATGCACACGATTCGCACGCGCAATGGTCTGCATGAGCGTGTGCCCGCGCATCGGCTTATCGAGATAGATCGTCGAACCGCTAATGATGTGATGAGTGGAATTCTGCCTAGTTCAGCTGCCGGTGGTGAGCAGCCTAAGTTTACTGCGTTCTGCAAGGATCGAGTTGCTCATTTTATTGTGAAGTTTTCTCCGCCAGGAAGTGATCCTGTAGCTAGACGCTGGCGCGATATATTAATAACGGAATATCACGCTGCTGAAGCTATACATGCGGTTAATTGGCCTGCTTCTGAAACTCAACTTATTGAAATGGGAGGACGCCTTTTTCTCGAATCTCAAAGGTTTGATCGAAGTGGAGAGTATGGACGAATGTCTATGGTGTCCCTGCAGGCTGTTGATGCTGAATTTACAGGAATTGGTAATGGTTGGGATCGAGCTTTGCATGAATTGCAAAAGCAGGGATTGCTCAGCATGGATCATTGTATCGACGGTGAAACATTCTGGTATTTGGGCAGGCTTATCAATCACACAGATATGCATCTCGGAATTCTATATGAGGGTGGTTGTTCGGAACTGCGGCATGACCCTTTTCTTGCCCTGAAAAACATGAAACATTGGGCTGATGCTGACCCCTTTTCCTAGCTTAACTGATAGGAGTTTGCTTTTTGGCGGCATCAGCCCTTCGGCAAGCTCAGGGCAGGACGCCGGGGGGTGAGGGATGAACCCGCTTCGTCCGGCAGACGCCGAACTACGCCGGTCAAGTGGTAGAGAGG
>Ga0209390_10007552_pt1 | contig 13878 bp, 16 predicted proteins | sample BON01_FD_187212 | JGI IMG/M metagenome (GOLD analysis project Ga0209390, IMG submission 187212) | Freshwater microbial communities from Lake Bonney liftoff mats and glacier meltwater in Antarctica - BON-01 (SPAdes) (version 2) | ecosystem: Environmental > Aquatic > Freshwater > Ice > Glacier... | reverse complement strand
TCACCAACCAACCAGCGCGGATCAGAAATACGTAGGGGCAGCTTCGCTGCCCCTACTGCTATGCGGTCAAAGTTAACGACCGGAAATAACGCCGCCAGATTTAGCCGTTTTTAGGCCATCGTTAACACTCATACTTTGATGCACCTCTTTTAAATGCTAGAAGCTTTTTATTGAGTTCTATCACTGCAGCGACAACTTCAATCATTTTTAGATTTTTCCGAATTTTTTATCTGGTTGATTTTTATTGCAGACTCACAGGTTTACTCTGTATCGACTTGATGAGACCTTCTTATTTCTCATTGAGTTGGATCACGTGCTGATCGTAATAAGAAGTGGAAGTCATATATATACCTATAAGCCGCTTGTGATTTAGTCATTACCTACACATCCCCGAAAATATTCCAACGTCTCCGCATCCGTGCAATACAAATAGCATCCCTTCATGCCACGTGTCATGAGGGTGCGATATGTGTTCTTGATGATGAGGTCGACTTCATGCTTGATGGATGGGTCTTTATTTTTAGTGCGTTTCTTAAGTCCACGTATCGTTTTGTCACGCGTGTCGCGTTTAAAAGCATCTGTCTGAACTACTCCATCCCTGACCACAAAGTCTGGTCCGATGATGACACCGATGTAGTCAACTTCTAGTCCCTGGCAGGTGTGAATACAGCCTACTTGCTCGACTGATCCCGGGGAAATGATCCATAGACTGCCGTCTTGTGAGCGATTCCACTGTCGTTTGTAATGCTAGCAATAAGAGACTTTTTCATTTTTTACCCAAATAAATAAGAATTGTTGATTTGACACTTATGCTAAAGAATAAATTGGTTTATTGCACCAAGTATTTTTTAGGAATGTTTTTATTAGATTAATAGCTGACTCCCGTAGGGCGACTGAAGATGCGCCTGAATTGGCGCGGCAAGTGTCACCGAGTACGGACTCCGAGGTGGTGCCTGTGGCCAGACGCCGGCGCTTTACCAATACGCAAAAGTAGCGAATTTGACGGTTTCCCAATGGTCTGTTGTTTCCTCATATTTGAATCCTGTGGCCTGATCGGTAACGCAAACGTATGACTCAGCAGCCACCGAGGCGCCGAAGGTCCCAACAATGAAGGTAAGCAATAGTCGTTTCATAGATGAATGCTCCTTTGGGGTGAGTGCCATCAAAGTAATGGCACTGCATCAACTTTGGAACAGCATCTTCTCGTGTTCCAAATTCACCATATATCGGGATGACCCAGTTTACACAAAGCTGGACAGTCTCCCTATATGTTGGGAACTCCTGTAACCACACCACAAGTCGCTTTGGGCAAGGCATTGCGAAAGCTGCGCCTCGCGGCTGAGTTGAGTCAAGAACAGTTGGGATTTGAATCAGGTGTGCAACGAAATTTCATTTCCCTGATTGAGACTGGACAGAACCAGCCCACCATCGGCACTATTTTCAAATTGGCTCAAGCATTGGGAATCAAGCCGTCAAAACTGGTGTCAGAGGCGGAAAAGTTAATAGTCTGAAGCGCCCAGTGCATCCCCATGGGCTTGCTGCCGTTTCCATTCAGAATGCCAGCCTCCCAGCCAAGCCGGCGGCGGATGTTGTCTGCTCGCCGCCTTAGAGTTTGGCATCAAGCCATGAAACGGTAAGCACTCTCCCTGTGCCTATGTCCTCTGGCGAGTAGCCTGCACGTTTCAGCGCATCAGCCTCGGTTTCGCCTTGCTCCATCCATACAAACTTCAATGCGCCATCAGCGGCGCTTGCTTTGGCTTCAAGTGCAGCGACACGGTTTTCAATTGATTGCACGGTGTGTCTCCCTTGATTCACTGGCGATGAGTTGAACGCAACCCCAGGTATTGGGCTTTGCTTCTCGGGTTGCGCGGTCAGTGAAGTCTTGCTCGGACTCGCCCGCCTTGCGCACCCATACTTGGTCAGCAGCACGGATATGGTTTATCGCCGCGTGCAGATTGTCCGGTGAAACAATGCGCCGAATAATGGTCATCGGCTCCGCGTGCGGTTGGACCCGTTCAAGTTCGGCGATTCTTCTTTCAAGTTTTTGCATTGGTTGCCTCCAGCACGGTAATGCGTGCGGCCAGTTCGTCAAGCCCTGCTATCTTGCCCAGCGTGCCAATTGCGGCCAGCAGTTGCGCGCCTTGCCCCGGCGCAAGCTCTCCAGCGGCCACAGAGCGCAGAACGGCGCGTCCTTGGTCTGTCAGGGTGCCATCGGGTAGATCAATCGCCTGGGGCTGTTCTATGGCCTTCACTGGCGGCAATACACGCTCGAGAATCAGCCGGGCGGCCTGTATGTCACCTGCTTTCGCAGCAGTCACCAATTGCTCGATGATTTCCGGCACATGCTCACCGATTGATGCCCGGATGCGCTGTAACTCACCAGTGCCCGGCGTTTTGCCTTTGGGGTTGCCGGATTGGCCGGGTTGCCAGCCTTTGGGTTTCTTTGCAGTCATGGTTTCTCTCCAGTTGAAATTGCAGTTTGTTTGCAGGTGGATAGCTCGTTGAACCCGTCACACCGCTGCAATAGGTTCACAAAGTCAGTCGGTAGCTGCGCGGCCATCGCACGAATGGCAACACCCGCCCGCTGCCAGTTGCCACAGCGCCAGCCACCTGCACCTGCAAGGTGGGCGCATTCAAAACAGGAATGCCAGTCGCCCTGCTCACGATCCCGAATCACCAGCCTGTCTGCCAGCGTTTCGCCGTCATCAAGGGATAGCCCTTTGTCGGTGAACCGTGCCAGCCGTGCCGTGAAGGTGTCAATTTCCACCGTGTTCATGGCCGTGCTGTGCGGCCAGCACCAGCGGTCGGGGTCAGGTGGTAATTCAGTCCCTATTTTCCCTGTCGGTGCCAAAGTGGGGACTACAAAACCTACAAAACCCCCTTTAGTGACCCCCAGCACAGGTTTTGTAGGTTTCGTAGCATCCGGTTCCGGGTGTTGCTGATTTTTCAGCCGTGCCAGCCAGTTCATGCTGCACCGCCTTTCAGCAATGCCGGATTGATGGCGTAGCGCTCGCTGGGTCTGCCGCCGGTCGCACCAGATGGCACCAGCTCCAGGCGCAAAAAGTCGTAATCGGCAAGCACTCCCGCAGCGTTGCGCACGGCATCCGGCGTACCCAGTCCGGCCCAGCCTTTCACTGCGATCTGTCTCGGGGTGAAACTCGCAAAAATCACGCCGTCGCTGTCGGCCAACTTTCCGGCCCTGATCTTGGATAACAGGGTTGCAGCGTCCGTCGTTTCGGGCATCACCGCCGCCGCATAGAGGCGGTTTGCATGGCTGCGCAAATAGTCGCCCCAGGCCAGTGCCCGGATCAGTTCGTCTACGCCGATCAAGTTGCCACTGTCCGGGGTATCGATCAGCGCAAACACCAGCGCCAGCGCCGGAATCAATTTTCGGTACTTGCTCAGGTGCGACACCATGGACGGGTGCAGTGCGTCCCCACGAATCTCTGTCTCGAATGGAACCAGCCATTCCACAAACAAGGCTTGCGCCGCATCGTCAAAGCGCCAGACAACCGGCTCAGTGTCGCTTGCAGGTTGTAGCGCGGCCAGACGCTCAAACACGTCACAGGCGGTTTGCTTTGCCGGGGTGTCGGGCCATTGGTCAACATGGATATATTCGCCCGCAACATCTGGCCACACGGCCAAACCGAAGCGCTGCAACAAACCATCGTCGCCACTGCCACCCGCCACTGCGCCGCGCACATATTCCTGAATGCGCCCCGGTTGAATGCCGCCGATCATGGCAATACAGACATTAGGGGTGTGCACCGTGCCGCGAATGATGCGGTCAAAGGTGTAGCCCTGATTCCCGTCATAGCCCGTCAGATAAAAAGATCGTGCACCTTCCTGCCCTTGCTTGTCCAAGCTAGTCAGTAGCCCATAGAGTTCATCCCGATAGGCCAGCGTGCCCCACGGGTTATCGACCAATATCTCCCCCAGCTTTTCCACCGTGGCATCGTTGACGATGTAGCGCCGCGCCTTTGGCTCTGGTGGTGGTTGATCCTCTGGATTCGGTGTCAGCATGGCCCGCGCCGCCGCCTTGTCCTTGCTGGCCAGCCCCTTTGCCTTTTTCTCGCGGTCGGCTTTTGCAAGCTCCGCCAATTTGCAATCGGTTTCCCATTCGGCCTGTGCGGTTTCCAATCGTTCAAATTCAGTTACCGCCAGTCGCCGTAGTTGTTTCAATGCTTCGTTCAGTGCCGGGGACTTTTTAACGCCTGGCCTGCCAATGGTCATCCCCCAAAGATTCGGCACCACCTGCCAATCGTCACGCGCCTTTGGCTGGATGACGGCACGCGCACCGATCAGGCTTGATATAGCCACCACTGCCGCCACCGCTGGGAAGTCGGGAGGGCATTGCATCCGGTGGGCAATATCCATCACCCACGCGCGCAAAGCCACGGGCAACAACTCCGCATCAAAGGGATCGACCGGCGGTAGTGCGTTGGGCAATGGCATGGGCTCCGGCCATGTATCAAATTGGTCTGTAGCCCCCATAGAACGTGCGTAAGCAGCTACTGCCTGCGGCCCGTCCAGCAAATCGCGCACTTCTCGCCAGTGATTTGACGCGCAAGAGTCGTGCTGGCACTTGAAACCCAGTTCACCCGATGGCTTGCGGAACACCGCCGCTTCGCCGTTGACGTGCTCGGGGTTGAACGGGCATGCCGCCAGTTTGAACCGCTCGCGGCCGTCGTGCTGGTCGGCGGTGTAGGCCACGTCATGCCGCGCTAGAAAATCCTCCAGATTGAAGCTGCCCGCTGTGCCCGTGGTCGATGCAGTAGGCACGGGCCGTGTGCCGGATGCCGCTGCCAGTGCTGGGGGTTGCACCATGGCAATCTGCTCCACGGTCACCACGGCCCGCGCAGGGGTCTTCAACAGGCATGACAACCGCCATGGTGCCGCCGCTGTGTGGTCACCCTTGTTGGCGACGGTGCCATACAGCTTGCATATCCGCGCCGCATTGAAAACGCTACGATCCACCTTGGTGTTGGCATCGTCAAAGCGTCCACCCAGCGCCAGCAATACTGCTTTCACTAGCACCGTCGAAGCCTCGTCGTTGGGCAAGTCGATAGCGCAAAGCAGGTGGTAACCGTTGCCCGATATGGCCACCACGGGCGCAGGCCAGCCAATGCCCACCAGGTAGTTGTAAACCTCACGCGCTTTGATGTGCGCCGCCTCAAGCTGGGTATCGGTCGCACTGGTGCCCGACGGTCGTGCCGGGTCAAGATCAATCAGCAGCCAGCGCCGCCGTGTGACTTGCTTGTCGGTGGTGGTGGAGCTGGCGTTGGCCTCAATACGGTTCGAATACCGGTTCAGTAACTGGGGATCAACTGGGTTCAGGGTGATGTAGACCGCAGCGCCGCTGGCGCTCAATCGCGCCGCATGGTCGGCCAGTACCTCCCAGTGGTCTGAATCAAAGTAACCCGCATCGGTACGCTTGCGGCCCCTGTGGAATGCTCGTAGTTCAATCACATCGCCCGGATCGAATAGCACCGCCAGCGCGGCCAGAATGGCGGCCTTGTCGGGTGATGGCGCTATGGCAATGGCTTTGCCGGGTGTGCCTGATGTGGGAGAATTCGAGCTGTTAGTGTCGGTATCAAAGCCTTCGGTGTCGCAAGCACCGGGGGCTTTTGCATTTGGCATCATGCAGCGTTACCTCCCGCACGTTGGGCCAGGAACTGCTCGACCTTGTCGGCATCCCAAACAGTGGTATTTGCACCCAGCTTGAATGGGGCAGGAAACTTTGACTCTGACACCCACCGCCAAATAGTTGCGGGACTGACAGGCAGTAATCCCTGCTTATCCTTGGTCGTTGCCAAGTCGCGGATTCTGAAAACACGTTGAGCCATTTTCCAACCCTTTCCGCATTTCCTTGGCGCGGTAGGGTGACGGTGTGTTACCCCTTAAAACGCGACAATTTAGGATGCGATGGTTGGACGTTAAATTGCGGTGTGTTTTTGATCAAATGCTCTAGCGAAGATTAGAGCGGTCTGAGTTAAGGCTTTATAGGTTGAATTGCCTCTGGTAGAAGCAACAAATTGTCAGCATCAATAATCGGCCTCGCTGGCTTAGTCCCCTTTGGGATAAACGACACGGCGAAGTCCTGCAACTCTCTTGCCAAGCCCAAGAGGAGCGGCATGCCCTCTGGCATAAATGCGGTCTTATAGCCAACGCCCCGATCTTTATATCGCTTTAATAGTCGATGCGCAGCCCATAAATGTGCGGACGGCGCTGCTGCTGAAAAGTAAGTCCTGAGCTGCATGTCAGAGTATTTCAGCGCGTCGCCGTCGCCGTACTTCTTGCCGCCAGCAAATGCTCGGTAGCGTTTTAACGCCGCACGCATACTCGGCCTTGATTGGTCTTGTCGCCGCTGCTCGTAAATCAGACTAAGCAAATCACCCGCAACAGTGCCATGCTTGACGCCAGCGACAGCGGCCAGAGCCAATTCATTTCTACTTGGCAAATCTAGAAACGCTTGCACCGTCTCGGCTGATAGGGCGAATTCGCCACCCTTCGCGATGCTCGCTGCCCACTGATTTCGTAAAGAGTAGGCCGCTCGAAACTCAGCATTCTGCGGGTACAACATCGCTCCGATGACCACTGCTTGCGTGCTCTCAAAATCACTTGTTATCTGCAATACTTCCATCATGCAGCCCCCCTAATTGGCCCGACGTTGTCGGCCACTACTGGCGCGGTGTTGATGAACCTGGCCCAATCAGTCATCAGGTTGCGGCGCTTGTCGAACAAGTCACCACGCCGATATGCTGCCTCGGTGTCGTTGCCGATGGCGTGCGCAAGCGCCATCTCTCGCACCTCCGAAGGGTATGCCGTGCGCTCTGCACACCAGTCAGTAAACGACGAGCGAAACCCATGCGGAACGGCTGTCAGCTTCATGCGGCGCATGGCCAAGGTCAGACTCATGTCACTGAGCGGCTTCACCCCACTCTGGCCGGGAAACACGAGGTCAGTGCCCTCGAACTTGGGCAGTGCAGCCAATAGCTTGATGGCATCGGCGCTCAGTGGGATGCGGTGCGACCTGCCTGACTTCATACGGTCTTTGGGGATGCTCCAGACGGCTCCAGCAAGGTCAATCTCTGCCCATGCTGCACCTCGTGATTCACCAGAACGGCAGGCGGTCAGAATGGTGAACTCAAGGCACTTGGCGCTCATGCCCGGCACGGCCCGCAAGCGCTTCATGAAATCGTACATGCCATCAATCGGCACGGCCTCAAAGGAGGTGCGCTTGTTGACCTTAGAAGGCCTAGGTAGCACTTGGTCGAGGTGCCCTCGCCATGCAGCCGGATTGAAACCTTTGGGGCGGTAGCCTTGCGCAGCGGCCCATGACAGAACCAACTCGATACGGTTGCGAACCCTGACCATTGTTTCGTTTTTGGTTGACCACATCGGGCGGATGGCGGTGGTCACATCGGCAGTGTCCACGTCCTTGACGTGCTTGTCACCAAAGACGGGGTAAACGTAAGTTTCTAAGGTGTTGCGCCACTGCTGGCCGTGCTTTGCGTTCTTCCAGCTTGGGGCGTGAGATTCAATGTAGGCCAATGAACAGGCCTTGAATGTCCACACCACGGCGGCCTGTTTGGCCCGGCGCTCTGCTACGGGATCAACACCATTACGAATCTCAGTCAGCGCTTGCCGGGCTCGCTCCCATGCGTCGGCCAAGGTGACGGCGGGGTAACTGCCAAGACCTATGTCGCTGCGCTTGGTGCCCACGGTGGTGCGAAGAATCCAAGACTTCGCGCCCGTGTCTTTGATCTTGATGCGCAGGCCGGGCACGGTGCCGACCGGATGCAAGCCGGGTTCAGTCAGTCGCTTGACTTCCAGAGCGCCCATCACTTTTGCGATTTTTCCCATAGTCCCCTCCGTAAGCTCCATGTCCGTACCCCCATCAACCCCGTGCGTCCCCCCATCGGTTTTTGCGCTTGGATAATACGGATTGATACGGCCTGAATCGAACTATATAGGAGAAACTGGAAATCTGGGGGGGGGCTGAGACGAAAAAAAAGCCCCTGATAGGGCTAACTGGCGGAAGCGGTGAGATTCGAACTCACGGAGGGCTTGAACCCTCGCCGGTTTTCAAGACCGGTGCCTTAAACCACTCGGCCACGCTTCCTTTGGTACATTAGATGGTGTGCTTGACAAACCAAGACAGCATAATAAACCATTTAGAGACAAATATTTTGAGGAAGTCATCCATGCGCGTGATTGAAATTCGAGAACCCGGTGCCCCCGAGGTGTTGGTGGTTGGTGAACGTTCAGAGCCCAAGCCTGCTACTGGTGAAGTGTTGATTAAGGTTGCAGCGGCTGGTATCAATCGGCCGGACGTGTTCCAACGGTTGGGCAATTATGCGCCGCCGCCAGGTGCATCAGACATTCCAGGACTGGAGGTTTCGGGCGAAATTGTGGGTGGTGATGTTGCAGGATCAGCATTTAAATTGGGTGACCAAGTGTGTGCTTTGGTCTCGGGCGGCGGATATGCCGAGTTTTGTGTGGCGCCAGTGGCCCAATGCATGCCAATTCCAGCGGGTTTGAGTCTGATCCAAGCCGCTGGGCTGCCTGAAACCTACTTTACGGTTTGGAGTAATGTGTTTGACCGAGGTGCCTTGAGCGGCGATGAAACGCTTCTTGTGCACGGCGGTGCGAGTGGTATTGGTACAACGGCGATCCAGTTGGCAACGGCCATGGGTCATCGAGTCTTCGCGACTGTGGGTAGCGATGAGCGTGTCAAGGCGGTAGAAGCGCTCGGTGCGGCAAAGGGTATCAATTACAAAACCCAAGATTTTGTAGAAGAAATTAAGGCATTAACCGACAATCGCGGCGTTGATGTGATTTTGGACATGGTGGCTGGTGAGTACATTGGACGCGACATCAAATGCCTCGCCGATGACGGACGAATCGTGATCATTGCGACCTTAGGCGGCACCAAGTCCTCGTTAAACGCCAGTGAATTGATGCGTCGCCGCCTAATAGTGACGGGTTCAACCTTAAGGCCTCGGTCTGTTGCGTTTAAAGGTGATATTGCGCAAAAACTTCAATCTAAGGTCTGGCCTTTGCTCTCGAGCGGCAAAATCAAGCCGATCATTTACGCCACATTGCCTCTCGAGGAGGCTGCAAAAGGGCACGCCATGATGGAAGCTGGTGAGCAAATTGGCAAAATTATCATGACCGTATAAGACGCGCTACAATGTTTTGTTGACCCCAAAAACTTTGATTCAAGCATTTAGTGCTCAATACTGACCATGACCCACGATAAGCAGACGACTGCGCCGCAGATAACCCGTAGCCAATGCCTTGTGATGGGCAATTGGAAAATGAATGGGTCAATCTCGTTTAACAACCAGTTATTAAACGAGATTTTGGTGGGTGTTGCCGCCTTAACCACTACTTCTCAGTTGGTTGTTTGTGTGCCTTCGCCCTACTTGGCGCAAGCTCTCGAGAAGCTGGCTGAAACGCCAGTGCAATGGGGTGCTCAAGATGTCAGCGTTCACGCAAAAGGTGCTTATACCGGTGAGGTGAGTGCTTCGATGCTGACTGAATTCGGATGTCGCTGGGTTTTGGTGGGCCATTCGGAAAGGCGCACTTTGCATGCTGAGTCCGACGAGTTGGTGGCCCAAAAGGCGCAATCCGCGCTGTTTGCTGGGTTGACGCCGGTGGTGTGTGTGGGTGAGTCTTTGCAAGAACGTGACGCGGGTCTGGCTGAGGCTGTCATTGAACGGCAACTGGCCCCCGTGTTGGCACTGGGCCCTGAAGCGGTGACGCGTTTGGTTGTGGCATATGAGCCGGTGTGGGCTATCGGCACTGGTCGCACCGCAAGTGCACAGCAAGCTCAAGACATACATGCGGTGATTAGACGTTTGCTACCGAGTGCAGAGCACACACCTGTTTTATATGGGGGCAGTGTAAAGCCTGATAATGCCAAAACATTGTTTGCGATGCCAGATATTGACGGTGGTTTGATCGGTGGCGCGTCGCTGGTGGCAACAGATTTTCTGGCGATTGCAAGTTAGCAGCAATTGGTTTTTAGCGGGTTGTATGCGAATCGATATTGAGCCGTACATCCCATTACAACATTAGATATTCGGAGTGTATTGATCATGCCAATGGCGTTCACGTTATTGTTGGTGTTGCAAATCGTTGCATCATTCACCATCATCGTGTTGGTGCTCCTGCAACAGGGCAAGGGCGCTGACATGGGTTCTGCCTTCGGTAGTGGCTCTGCCGGTAGTCTGTTTGGCGCCACCGGGGCAGCCAACTTTCTTTCGCGTGCGACCAAATGGGCTGCTGTGGTTTTCTTTGTATCGACGCTTGGGTTGGCTTACATGGCTACCACGGGGCAGTTGCAAGAAGATACTGGCATCATGGACAGCTTCCAGCCGAGTCAATCTGTGCCGTCCGTGCCAGGCAGCAGTGCGCCAGTATTGCCCTCAAGTGCAGGCCAGGTGCCTGTGGTGCCTTCGAGCTCTGGCGTGAGTCAGTAGATACAGTGGTAGAATCCCGTCTTGTAATTTTGGCCGACGTGGTGGAATTGGTAGACACGCTATCTTGAGGGGGTAGTGGCGAAAGCTGTGCGAGTTCGAGTCTCGCCGTCGGCACCAAATGATGCAAAAAGCTTTGTACGATTAGTCAGACATTTAAAAGAGGCCGCGCAGCAATTTGCTGGCGCGGTTTTTTATTTGAGCTGTGTTTTCATGTGTCGCCTCAGGGCCTGCCGTCTTTTCATCTTGTCTCATGGCATCAGCCGAGCTATCTTTAGCTCAGCGAATTGCTTAATTTTTAAAATGGCGTTAATGACGCTTTGGTCATTTCATGAAACGTGGGGAACCCGTCCCAATGAATGCATTTAAACCCTTGCGACCCCGAGTGGCGTTGTTGGCCTTAGGGGGGACGATTGCATCCTCTGGGCAATCCGGCGCGCAACTCCAAGACTATCAAGTCGATACCAAAATTGTAGAGATGTTAGCCAACGTGCCCCTCATGAACGATTTGGCTGATTTCGAGTGCGAGCAGATTTCTAATATTGCGAGTCATCAAATAGACGATAGGGTGTTGGTTCCGCTGGCAAGAAGGGTTCAGGATTTGTGCGATAGGTCCGATATCGATGCTGTGGTCATTACCCATGGCACTGACACATTAGAAGAAACAGCCTATTTTTTGCATTTGGCGGTACAAACTGAAAAACCAATTGTTTTGGTAGGGGCGATGCGACCTGCCACGACCATGAGTGCAGATGGGCCACTAAACTTATTTCACGCCACGGCTGTGGCGATTGATCCGCAGTCTCGAGCACAGGGTGTCTTAGTGGTGATGAATGATCGTATTGCTTCAGCCCGACACGTCACCAAGGGGCATGCCAATGGGGTCGAGGCTTTTGTGCCCACTGAGTTTGGTTATTTGGGCCTGGTTTCGGGCACCACCGTTAGGTTCCAAAACAAATTAACCACCCACCACACCCAAGGCAGTGAGTTTGCACGTCTGGGCAGTCTGGAAGCTTTACCCGCTGTGGATATTATTTATGATCATCAAGGTGCTGGTGTTCATCACTTCAGTGCCTCGGTCCAAGCCGGCATCCGAGGCATTGTCTTGGCAGCAACGGGCCAAGGCAGTCTGTCGCCGCAGGCAGAGGCTGGCGTGAAGCTTGCTCGTGCTCAGGGCTTGTCTGTGGTTCGTGCAAGCCGTGTGTGGCAAGGTTGGGTGCGCCCGGGTGCCAAAGACAGTGCGTATGGCCTTGTTGCGGCCCAAACACTGAATCCAGCAAAAGCCAGGATCTTGTTGCGGTTGGCTTTGTCCAAAACTGAAGATCCAGACGCTTTGCAACAGTATTTTGACCGTTACTGATGCGCGAATACCTCACGATCAACATGCATTTCTTTGCGGTTTTGTGAGATGACGCATCAGGACCGAATCCTGCGGAAAACCGCTATAAACGGTGTATTAGCGGCATCTTGTTGCACAAAACAAACAGTTTTGGGGTAAAACAGGCATCAAGTAGCGACTTTGATAGCCAGAGCCTCGGAAATTTGATGCAATAACAACAACTTCCCTTAGCGGAGTTAGTGGGGCGCAAACAACCGAACAGTTGAATGTTGCTCTTGTCACTCAAAATTTTCGGAGATTTCTTAAATGAAAAAGACTCTGCTTGCTGCCGCCCTGTTAGCTGGCTTCGCCGGCGCCGCTTCGGCACAATCATCAGTTACCTTGTACGGTGTGGTCGATCTCGGCTACTCGTATCAGACAATCAAGTCGCCCATACAAAAGCGAAGCCAGTTTGCCATGGCCTCTGGTCAGCAAAGTTCTTCGCGTTGGGGCCTGAAAGGCGTTGAAGATTTGGGCAATGGCTTGAAAGCAAACTTTGTGTACGAAAGCGGAATTACTGCAAACACAGGTTCATCAACAGATTTCACACGTCAGTCAACACTCGGTTTGACAAGCACGTCATGGGGTTCGATTGATTTGGGTCGCCGCTCAAGCCCAGGTACCTGGGCCTTCTCAGGTATTGATCCTTTCTCTGCAAGCTTCGGTTCATCAGCATTGGACGCTTCGATGGGTGCACAGTTCATCCGCCTCTCAAATATGGTCATGTACACAACACCTAACATGTCTGGTTTCGGCGCTGCAGTCGGTTACTCAAACGACACCGGTTTGACATCACGTGGCAACTCAGCATCGACAGCACCGACATTCAGCACTTCTAATAAAATGCGTGCAGTTTCTGTTGGCTTGCGCTATGCCAATGGTCCATTGTTGGTTTCCGGCATGTACGATACTTACATGCCAGCATCAACTTCTGCGAGAAACAAAGTTAATGCCGTTCAGTGGAACATAGGTGCAACTTATGACCTTAAGGTTGTCAAGATTGCTGCGGCATACGGTCAGAACATAAATGGTTTGGTTGAAGGTCAGAGTACCATTAACAATGCTGCAACTTCTGGTGGCGATTCAAACACTGGCGGTGGCATTTTGTTTAATGATGGTGCTAAAACCAATTCTTGGATGTTAGGTTTGACAGCGCCAGTTGGTGCTGCTGGTAAGGTTTTTGCAAGTATCCAGCAAATGATTCCTGGTGGTAACTTTAAAGTTACTTCTGGTGCAAATAGCTCTGCCACGCAGACAACGGCTTCCATTGGTTACACCTACAGCATGTCAAAGCGCACCAACTTGTACGCTTTTTACTCGTACACAAACAACGTCTTGATGGTCGAGTCTATCTCTGCCAACCAAGTCGGTGTCGGTGTCCGTCACCTCTTCTAATATTTAGCCAGACTTGTTCTGGCTGAATTTAGTGGTTCAGAAAAGCCCCCTTTGGGGCTTTTCTTTATCTAAAGACAGTTGCATGCAACTCAACCGAAGGTCAGTTCAGTGCTTGGGTTTTGTTGTTTGTTATTTTTATTTGCTGTTCTACGGAGTCGTTTAAAAGGGATTGTCCTCAGACTTTAATGTCGTTCAGCCTTGAAAAAAGGCTATCCCTGGTCCAAAAGTCGTCTGGTTGTACTGTAGGTGTTGGTTTTAGAAGATATCGCTACCCTGTTTGCATTTGCTTGTTCAGAAAATGATGGCATGTTTCGCCTGGCTGATCTGCCCGTTGGCGACAACACGGATCTTTTTTATCAATTGTTAATTTCAGCCGCTCAGCCTAGAAATGACTGTGGGTTTTCAAGTGGGCGATATGGGTTGCAGTGCTACAATGGCGGGGTTTGTACCAATACTGAGTCTGGCAAATGAATTTAGAACAATATTTCCCGGTATTACTGTTCATTATCGTGGGATCCCTGATGGGGTTTGCACTGATTGCGGCTGGATCACTGCTCGGGCCGAATCGGCCTGATGAGCAAAAGCTCTCTCCCTACGAGTGTGGATTTGAAGCTTTTG
>Ga0209390_10007549_pt1 | contig 13881 bp, 12 predicted proteins | sample BON01_FD_187212 | JGI IMG/M metagenome (GOLD analysis project Ga0209390, IMG submission 187212) | Freshwater microbial communities from Lake Bonney liftoff mats and glacier meltwater in Antarctica - BON-01 (SPAdes) (version 2) | ecosystem: Environmental > Aquatic > Freshwater > Ice > Glacier... | reverse complement strand
CCTTCAACCCGTCCAATTGGGGGGAACGACAGTTCAGCGCGCAACGCTTCATAATGGCGATCGGATCGCCCAGTTAGATCTGCGGATTGGCGATACAGTAATTGTCCGTAAAGCGGGAGAAATTATTCCCGAAGTTGTACGGGTCTTGACGGATTTGCGCCCGCCTGGGACTTTAGTTTTTAAAATGCCCAGTAATTGCCCTGTGTGTGACTCCGTAGTAGTCAAACCAGAAAATGAAGCGGTATTACGCTGTAATAATCCTAGCTGTCCGGCAATTCTCAAGGGTTCGTTGGTACATTGGGTGAGTCGCGATGCACTGGATATCAATGGCGTAGGCGAAAAGTTAATCGAGCAATTAGTCGATCGCAAGTTCATTAATTCAGTTGCCGATTTATACGATCTGACTGTTGCCAAGTTGATGACTTTGGAGCGGATGGGCGAGAAATCGGCAACTAAAACGATTGAGGGAATTGCTAGTTCTAAATCTCGTCCGTGGTCGCGGGTATTGTATGGATTAGGAATTAGACAGATCGGGAATAATGGCGCAAATATCCTAACTGAAAAATTTACCTCGATTGAGTTATTATTGCCAGCTACAATTTCCGATCTGCAAGATATTCGGGATGTAGGGTTGGAAACGGCTCAATCTGTCTATAATTGGCTCCAACAGCCACAGAATCTCGCCTTAGTCGATCGATTAAAAGCAGCAGGTTTACAATTCGAGCGATCGATAGATGCTAATATTAGTTTTAATCTTAGTGAAATATTTGCAGAGAAAACTTTCGTGATTACTGGCACGTTACCAACACTAAAACGCGATAAAGCTAAAGATTTAATTCTGAGTCATGGCGGTAAAGTTTCGGATTCGATTAATGCGAAAACTAACTATTTATTAGCGGGTGAAAAGGCTGGATCGAAGTTAGCGAAGGCAGAAAAGCTAGGAGTCAAGGTCATATCTGAAGCGGAATTACTAAAGCTATTAAATAACTCTGAGTAAACAGAGTTACTAATCTTATGCTTCGCCATAATAAACGAGCGCAACCACAAATATCTGGACAACTTCATCATCAACTAAATAAATAACTCAGCTACTGTCTTTAATCGTGGCGATAGTTGTTGTAGTGATTTATTCAGTTGATGTTGTAAATCAGCCACCGTCACCAATACTGAAGATCTATCGTCGATCGAAGAATTATCAGCAATATTCATCTGTTATCTATTTTAAAGTAATCAGTCTATTTAAGGGAATGAATTACCTTCGTTAAATATTTAGTTAAAGTCAATGGATCGACACCGAGATCTCCGCGCTCTTTAGCTGCTATAATTCCGGCTTGAGAGTGCCACCAAGCTGCTGTGGCGACAACTTCTGCAAGATCGATATTTAGCCGACTGTCAGTGGCAATTAAGCCGCCAATCAATCCAGTTAAGACATCACCACTACCGCCTCTAGCTAGGGCTGGAGTACTATCAGGAATCACGATCGATCGACCATCCCCTCCCGCAATTACAGTTCTGGCTCCTTTAAGTAAAATAATTGCCTGACTAGATTGGGCTGCTGCACTAGCAGCAACGAGTTTGTTAGCCGTCGGAATTCTGATAAATAACCGTTTGAATTCGCCAGTATGCGGTGTTAAAATGGTGGGATGAGTTCGAGTAGATATTGTCATCTCGATACCGAGTTTGGAGATAATATTTAGGGCATCAGCATCAAGGACGATCGGACAATTTGCTGATAGAATTTGTTTGACTATTTTCGATGGTCGCTCGGTCAAACCACAACCACAGGCGATCGCTTGATACTTAGTAAAATCTAGTTCTGGTAGAGATTTAATCGTTCCCGCTTCTGTTTCTGGGCAACTAATAATTAATGCTTCTGGTAAGTAGTTTAATAACATTGGCTTGAGCGACTTGGGAACTGCGATCGATAGCATTCCGACTCCAGTTGCTCTGGCTCCCAATCCAGATAAAATAGCCGCTCCAGCATACTGTTCGGAGCCAACTATTAATAATAAATGCCCCTGCTGATATTTGTGAGTAACAGGCGAGCGATGTCGTGGTAAATTCGCGATCGCTCGTTCGGTTGTCATCCGCGTTATTGTCGGTTGTTCGCCTATTACACTCTGAATATCCGATCGGGATAAATCGAAATCGATTAGCTCGGTTTTACCTAGATATTCAATTGCTTGTTCCTGCATAAAAGCTAACTTCCATAGCCCTAAGCAAAACGTATGTGTCGCTCTAATTGCCGTACCTAAAACATTACCCGTATCACCATGAATACCTGAAGGTAAATCGATGCTGACAATCGGCACTACTAATTGATTAATGAACTCGATCGTATCAAATAAAGTATCAGTAATTTCACGATTTAAACCAAACCCAAATAAGCCATCCACGATCGTATCACAATCAGACAAACTCCGCGCATCATCAACAATCTTGACACCCAAACTCGATACATAACAATAATGTTGATTGGTGAGTTCGCTTAATTGCTCCGATGGTACATAAATCGCAACTTCATATCCCTGAAAATATAACTCACGGGCAACTACTAGCGCGTCGCCACCATTATGACCCATTCCTACTAAAATACCGACTCGCCGATATCTAGAGTGAGGATATAAAACTTGAAATCGCCGCGCAATTAATCCCCCCACTTTTTCCATCAGTGCAGCGACAGGCATTCCGGCGGCAAATACCTTGCTTTCGATCTGCTGCATCTGTTCGGTAGAAACCAGCAATCGATCCAATGATTGAGCGCGACTGAGCATTATTTCTATAGATATTAATAATTAGCAGATAGCACAGACTAAGTTAATCTTGTCCACTGTCTTGCTGTTGGTATTGCTGAGAGCGATATGTCCTTTCTGGCTCAAAGCTAATTTTTCTAGAGGTGTATTTGATAACGGTATTACACTGATTAATACGGGAATAGCGAGAATCGAAAATTTGTATATAGTCTAGTACATATCAATATAATTTCGGACTGATTTATCAGTATTCAAGTCTATCAAATAGTTTCTTTCAGCCAAATATCGACGATTGAATCAAGATTTAGTTATTTATTGCCCACTTGCTCATACATTGCCACGATCGTTTCGACTACTTCTTCAATACTTAGATTATCGCTAATAATTTCCACCGCATCAACCGCTTTTTTCAACGGTGAAATTTCTCGCATACTATCGGTCGTATCCCGTTCGGCGATCGATTGCTCCAATTCTGCCAAGCTTACCTCGCCTTGCCCGCGATCGCGCAAATCCTGTTGTCGTCGCCTAGCACGTTCTCCTACCGATGCCGTCAAAAAAATCTTCACCTGAGCGTCTGGAAATACCTGCATACACATATCCCTACCTTCAGCAACGATGCCACCTTGTGCGCCAATCGCCTGTTGCTGCTTGACCAATTCCGATCTAACTACTCCTAGCTTGGCAATTGCCGAAACTTTGCTACTCACTGTCTGTGTCCGAATCGCTTCAGTGACATCGATGCCATTTACCACAACTCGATCCCCCACGAGGACAATTTTCGCTCGACTCACCAACTCAGCAATTTTTAGCTCATCATCTAGGGCTAAATTCGCCTCCAGCACTAGCCAAGCGATCGATCTATACATTGCCCCGGTATCTAAAAACAACAACCCTAATCGGGCAGCTACGAGCTTGGTAACAGTAGACTTTCCCGCACCTGCGGGGCCATCGATCGCGATCGTCGGTAATTGTGACATTGGAGACTGGGGAAGTTGAGATGAGGATTCAGATCGATCGAATTGCCGACAAGCTGTAGGGGGAGTTTGATGCTAGAAATGCTGGCGATTGTCTCACCCAAGCACATGCGGACTCGTAGACTAGTCCATGTAGGCAGACTTTACATCATCAGGAGTGGTTTAAACTACTTTAATTATGGGTAGCAACTTGTGATTATCTAAAAGTTAAGCCCAAAACCCACTCTCCACCGCTAGCCACCAATAATAATATTATCGATCGAGCGAGTACCCTCAATCCGTCCGGCGATCGCGAGTAACGCTAGCTTGTCTACAGTATCGATCGGTTGTAGGGTGTCAAGATCGACAAGTTCTAAATACTCTAGTTGAAATTCTGGTACTGTGTCTAATTCAGTAATCACAGCAGCTAAAAGTTTCCGGGCATTAATTTCTGGGAGAGCTGCGAGTGTCTGAGCTTGTTGTAAACTTCGGTAAATAACCGCAGCCTGAGATCGTCCGATGGGCGATAGATATTGATTGCGAGAACTGAGTGCTAAACCAGATGCGGCGCGAACAGTCGGACAACCGACAATCTCGACCGGAATGTTTAGATCTGCCACGATCCGGCGGATAATCGCCAATTGCTGGGCATCCTTTTCGCCAAAATAGGCGCGATCGGGTCGAACGATATTTAGGAGCTTGGTGACAATCGTCGCGACACCTTGAAAGTGTCCAGTGCGAGTACGTCCGCACAATCTACTCATCATCGTTAATGGTGGGATAACTTGAGTGAGTAGATCTTTAATTCCCATACTTTCAACCGTAGGCACAAACAGGGCATCTACACCTGCTTGCTCACAAATAACTCGATCGAGTTCCAACTGACGTGGATAGCGATCGAGATCTTCATTTGCCCCAAATTGTAAAGGATTGACGAAAATACTGACAATAACGACAGCGTTTTCATGTCTGGCTCGATCGAATAAGCTCTGATGTCCCAAATGTAACGCTCCCATCGTCGGTACCAGCCCGATGGATTGAGAGCGGTGGCATTGGAGATAGGAATTTAGTTCCTTAGGAGTAGTAAAAACGGGTAGATTCATTAGCAATAGAGATAGCGGAGCGGGGGTTGGGAACCAGAGCTAAAGACGATCTAAGTTCCTCGCTCTTTGCCACTTGCCACGATCTAACGAAACATACTACTCACTGAGTTTTCTTCATGTACTCGCCAGATTGTCTCACCCAATAAGTTGGCAACAGATAGCACCTTCAATTGTGGAAACCACTGATCTTTCGGGATCGGGAGTGTGTTGGTGACAATTACTTCCTCAAACACTCCACTGGAGAGCCTTTCGATCGCTGGTGGTGAAAATACCGCATGAATCGCACAAGCATAAACTTGACGCGCTCCTTGCTGGCGCAAGATTTTGGCACCTTCGGAGATCGTACCGCCTGTGTCGATCATATCATCGACCAGGATGGCTGTTTTACCAGCGACATCACCGATCACATTCATCACTTCAGCCACATTATGTGCCTGACGACGTTTATCGATAATGGCTAATGGTGCGTCATTGAGCTTTTTAGCAAAGGCACGAGCGCGGGCAACACCACCGACATCTGGCGATACCACAACCACATCTGGTAAGTTTTTTGCGAGGAGGTAATCAATGATGACTGGCGAGCCATAGATATGATCCAGGGGGATATCAAAATAGCCTTGGATTTGGGCAGAGTGGAGATCCATCGCCAAGACTCGATCGGCACCAGCAGTAGTAATCTGGTTAGCGACTAGTTTCGCGGTAATCGACTCTCGCCCAGCAGTCTTGCGATCGGCACGAGCATAACCATAGTAGGGGAGTACTGCGGTTATTTGTCGTGCTGAAGCCCGCCGACAGGCATCGATCATGATGAATAGTTCCATCAAGTTATCGTTCACCGGATGACAGGTAGGTTGGATCAGATAAACATCACAGCCGCGAATGGATTCTTGGATCTGGACATAAATCTCTCCATCAGCAAATCGCTTGCGAATCATCGGCCCGAGATCGAGTCCGAGATAACGCGCAATTTCCTCAGATAAAGGTACGTTAGCATTCCCAGAAAGCAGTCGGAGACGACTGTTATCAGTAATCGATTGGATTGTGGGCTGAAGCGTCAAGGTGGCAGAACGGATCACAGCAGACCCTCAATAAGTGCTATATTTTGCATGGCAATTCTAACACTCTCATTCCCCAATCGTCCCGTTAAATCTAAAAAATTGTCAAAGATCTAGCTACAAGACTGGCAATCGTCGTCTGATTTTCGATCGATATTATCGATCGGTGATGCTGCAAAAGAGTAGTTGTGCCAATGACTAAACCCTCCACAAATCCATAGTCCTACCCAAATGTGTGGAAACCCCTACGTTGGCGATCGTGTCTTTCAATAAGGGAAAGATACAATACAAGATAGCCTACTCTCAAATATCCCGCTAATTTAGTCTAAATAGCCAAGATTATGACCAATCAAGAAAAAACGATCGCCATCGAAGACCGGATCGAGCAAGCCCGCGAAGCGGCTCATGAAGCTGGCGAAAAATTCGGTAAAACTTCTCCTGAATTTGCTGTAGCGATGGAAATCTTAGAGGAACTACGTCAAGAATCTGGACACCAACGGAGTGCTCAACCCCAAAATTCACTCGAACGCTTCTGCGATGACAATCCAGAGTCCCCAGAATGCCTACTGTACGACAATTAAGTCAACTGAGCGTAGTCGTTGGCGTTAGCCTGCCGTAGGCATAGTGTTAACAGCTCGCACTGAACGTAGTCGTAAGCGCAAAGCGCAGGCTCTGCCAACGCGTTGGCGGAGCCTACCGTAGGCACAGCGTCTCGTTGGCGTAGCCTCTCAATCGAGAAGACGAAGTATTGGCATAGCTAATCGCTGTCAACTCTCGTCAGGTAGTTCATATCTGGTAATTGAGGGATAATTCCGCCAGGATTGAGGGGAAATAAATTGCTGTAGTAGTCTTGCAAGATCGTTGGAAAGTTGCATGTAGCAGCAACTCCAGGCATGTGGTAAATCTTGTAGATATAAGCTTGAAGCTGGGGATAATCCCGAATCCGCTGTCGGTTGCATTTGAATAGATGGTTATAAACCAGATCGAATCGAATCAGGGTCGTAAACAGTCGAATATCAGCCAGCGTCAGTAGCTCGCCGCATAAATAATCTTGAGTTGCTAGTAAATCGTTAACTCGATCGAGCGTAGCAAACAATTCAACATAAGCTCTGTCATAAGCAGCCTGTGTTTGGGCAAAACCGCAGCGGTAGACCCCATTATTGACAGTTTCATAGATCAGCTCGTTCCACTGCTCGATCGAGTCTTGTAGGGCAATTGGAGCCAGATCTAGTTCGGGATGGCTGGCGAAATCATTGAAATCTGAATTAAGAATCTCAATAATTTCTGCACTTTCATTATTAACGATCGAATATGTCTGAGTATCCCAGAGCATCGGCACTGTCGATCGACCCGTATAGCCTAACTTCCCAAATCGATATAATTGGGCTAAAGTATTACAGTCATGTTCTGACTTTGGTAGTATCCAACCACCTGCATTTGCATCACCCTGAACTAGCACAATCGCGATCGAACTTTCCAAACCTTTTAATGCCCGTACTACCAATGTTCGATGTGCCCACGGACAACTCCAGCCGACATACAATTGATAACGCTTTGGCTGTGGAGCATAGATCCCATTGATGCGATTTCGGAACTCACTCTGCGGACGTTGATATTCTCCTCGATCGTCTGGTGGCGCAAGTTGTGACATCATCGTTTGCCAGATCTGCGTCCAGATCGATCGACCAGTTTTGACGATCCAGCTAGGTGGAATTGCCATAGAGTAAGAGATAGTGATTAGGGGTTAGTTTACAACAAAGGCATCCGTAAGGGGCACCCTTCCAAAACACTTGTAGGGTTACCCTTTGTGAATACCATTCACTGATATGGATCCGGACTATTATTTATTCGATTGTGATTGGTGGTTCTACTACTACTACTCCATTCGGAAAAGCTCTTTGAAACTCTATCATCAAGTCATCCATTTCAATCAAAGCTTGGTCTACATCTAACGATAAACTGCCAAGAGTAGGATCGGTTTTGAACTTTAGAAGTAATGCTCGCTTGCTTTCAACTTGGGCGATCCGTTCTTGGAGACTCTGTGCATTCATAAGTTACCGACTGGTGATTGATTGGGTAGTTAAAGTAATTATGAATTATTCCCTAATTCTTGGACGGCTGCTAAATACTGAGTATCCTCAGTTGTAGCTGCGGACTCTAAGTTAATCTCTGAATTGGGAACGACTCGATCGGGTGTGATTCCCAACTTATGTATATCACGATGATTGGGGGTTTCATATTTAGCAACGGTGACAGCCAAACCACTCCCATTTGGTAGATCGAATAGAGATTGAATCAAACCTTTACCAAAAGTCTTTGTCCCGATCAGTCTAGCTCGTCCATTATCTTGCAATGCTCCCGCGAGGATTTCACTCGCACTGGCAGTACCTTCATTTACCAATACAGCTAGGGGCGCATCAGTTAGAGCGGTACCGGTAGCATCGATCTCATCGATCGATCCGCGTCGATCGACAGTATAGACGATCGTCCCCTCATTGAGCCATTGACGGGCAATTTCAACTCCAGCTTGTACCAATCCGCCAGGATTATTTCGTAAGTCTAGAATGTAACCTGTCGCACCTTGTTGTTTAAGTTTTGTAATATTTTCACCGAGTTCTTGGGCGGCTTTGGCACTGAATTGAGCTAATCTCAGGTAGCCAATTTTACGACCATTTTCGGTATGAAGTTCGGCGGTGACAGGGTTGAGTTCGATTTTTTGACGAATTAAAATCACCTCGCGCGGCGGTTGGTCAGATGTTTGCACGGTCAGGCTGACATTAGTGCCAGTAGCACCCCGCATTTTCACCGCAGCGATATCGAGTGTCAATTCTGATGTGGGTATAGCGTCAATCTCGACGATGATGTCACGGGGCAAAATTCCCGCAATAGCAGCCGGAGAACCGGCAATCGGGGCAATCACCTCGATCGACTTACTACCAGCCTTCACGCCGATTTGTAAGCCCACTCCTGACAATTCCCCAGCCGTATTCACCTGAAGACTGCGATACTGTTCGGGGCGCAGCAGCCGCGTAAAGGGTTCATCCAAACTAGCAATCATCTTGGTAATCGCCTGATAAGCTGCTTCCTCAGTGGGAATTTGCTGCTTGAGCGTACGATCGCGTGTCAGCCACCAATTCTGATGATTGAAGCTGTCATCATAATAGGCCTGATTTATCGTCCGCCACGCTTGTAATACTAATTGCTGCTCCGGTGTAAAAGCAGCAGCTGGAGGTATCCCCCAGCACCAAAATAGAGCCACTTGCAGACTCAAGATCCAACCAAACAAAGAACTAGCTCTCACGATCGATACCACTCTCCTTTCGAGGTGTGCTAAATTTTGTAGAGGTAATATGAGCGACCTGCTCCTAAATATTACTAAATTAAACAATTTTGGGCATATTTGGTACAAGCAGTTATGTTTAGTACATTACTGCTTGGCAACATAACACATCTTGCCCAGTCATTATTTCGAGCCATGGGATCTCGATCCTACTGGCGTTATAATATACAACACACGACATTAGAAAGAAGCACGGAACCCGTCAATGTTTACCAAGCAAGTCACAAATAGTAAAACCTACCAATGGTTTGACGAACGTCTTGAAATCCAAGCACTATCCGATGATATTGCTAGTAAGTATGTTCCTCCTCATGTTAATATCTTCTACTGTCTTGGTGGAATCACATTAGTATGCTTCGTAATTCAGTTTGCTACTGGTTTTGCGATGACTTTCTACTATTCGCCGACTGTAGCTGATGCTTTCACATCCGTTCAGAAGATTATGACCGAAGTCAATTTCGGTTGGCTGATTCGTTCCATTCATCGCTGGAGTGCCAGCATGATGGTATTGATGATGATCCTCCACACCTTCCGCGTGTATCTAACTGGTGGATTCAAAAAGCCTCGCGAACTGACCTGGATCACTGGAGTTATCCTTGCAGTTCTGACTGTCAGTTTCGGTGTAACTGGTTATTCCCTACCTTGGGATCAAATCGGCTACTGGGCAGTTAAGATCGTCTCTGGAGTCCCAGAAGCGATTCCAGTCGTTGGCGTAGCGATGGCTGACCTCCTGCGTGGCGGTTCTAGTGTCGGTCAAGCGACTCTCACCCGTTACTACAGTTTGCACACCTTCGTGCTGCCTTGGTTAATTGCTGTGTTCATGTTGTTACACTTCATCATGATTCGTAAGCAAGGGATCTCTGGTCCTTTGTAAACTGGGAGATAGAATGGATGAGATGAATTGGAGCGTCAGTGGAGAACTACGTTAAGGCGATAGAATCGTCCGACTTGACAATCTGCTCATCCATAGCAATTTCTTTGAGTGCGATCGCCGCAACTCAAGACATCACTGAATAACTAAAACTTACGTCATTATTTACCATGTCAGCCATCAAAAAACCGGACTTATCCGATCCAGCCTTGAGAGCTAAACTAGCTCAAGGTATGGGTCATAACTACTACGGCGAACCAGCTTGGCCGAATGACCTGCTCTACATCTTCCCTGTCGTCATCTTTGGTACGATCGGCTGTTGTACCGCTTTAGCTATTCTCGATCCCGCTCTAGTTGGCGAACCTGCAAATCCTTTTGCTACTCCGCTAGAAATTTTACCTGAGTGGTATCTGTGGCCCGTATTCCAACTGCTCCGAGTGTTGCCTAACAAACTGTTAGGAATAGCTTGCATGGCTGGCGTACCATTAGGTCTATTGATCGTTCCCTTCATCGAAAACGTCAACAAGTTTCAAAACCCTTTCCGTCGTCCTGTAGCGACGGCAGTATTCCTATTTGGAACTGTATTCACAGTCTACTTAGGTATCGCGGCAACTTTACCGATCGATAAATCTTTGACTTTAGGTTTATTCTAAACTAAATTTAATTAATTTTTAAAGCCTATCTAGTTTTAACTATGTGGGCTTTTTTAGGTGTTTTAACCGCAATCGGTAGGGATTTTGGCTTTAGATCGTTCTTGACAAGTATAAAAATAAGGTCTTAAACTCAGACGATAAATTAGTCCCTAAAGTATGGTCTCTGGCTTAGCCTAACTTCTAGATCGAAAATAGTCTAGGATTGCTATAAAAGACGGTGCAATATGAGCTTAGACTGGCAACTCCCACCTCAATTAGATATCCCCGCTGAATTTATTGCGGCGATTCGGGCGTGTAAACCGACTGTCAATGGTAAATATGCCGCCCAATTATTATGGCAGCGGGGGCTGCGGAAAATTGACCGCATCCCTGGATATTTGGATTGTGACAAATATCAACCTACTAGTCCTTTTGCATTTGGGATCGAAATGACGGCGGCAGTCGAGAGATTTAAAAAAGCATACATCTATGCAGAAAATGTGGCGATTTGGGGTGATTTTGATGCGGATGGGGTAACAGCGACGAGTGTACTTTGGGACGGCTTGGGGCAGTTTTTTGGGCAGGGACAGCTCAGTTATTATATTCCCGATCGCCTGAAGGAATCACATGGGTTGAATATCGCAGGGATTAAGCGATTAGCGGCGCAAGGGGTAAATTTAATTATTACTTGTGATACGGGTAGTACGAATATTAAAGAAGTTGAATATGCAACTGAATTAGGTGTGGATGTAATTATCACCGATCATCATACTTTACCAGCCCAACGTCCACCTGTGTCAGCAATTATTAACCCGCGCTATTTTGAAGATAATCATCCTTTATCTCAGCTAGCTGGTGTTGCGGTTGCTTACAAATTAATGGAAGCTTTTTATGCAACTTTACCCGATATTCCGCAGCAGCCTGTAGAGTATTTATTAGATTTAGTTGCGATCGGATTGATTGCCGATTTGGTCAAGCTTAATGGTGATTGTCGCTATCTCGCGCAGATGGGGATCAAACGGTTGACATTGCAAAATCAAACTGATATTAAAGGCTTTCGTCCGGGGGTAAATAAGTTATTACAATTGTGTAAACGTAATGGCGATCGACCGACGGATATTTCGTTCGGGATTGCACCGCGCATTAATGCGATTAGTCGGATTCATGGGGATGCTAATTTTGGAGTAGAGTTATTAACTAGTAAGGATATCGAGCGTTGTCATGAATTAGCTGCTGAAACCGAATTAGCAAATACGCGGCGGAAGGAATTACAAAAGAATATGACGCTCAAAGTTCAGGCTAAACTAGCAGAACTGGATCTGTCCACTACTTCAGTCATCGTACTAGTAGATAATAATTGGTCGCCAGGAGTATTAGGTTTAATCGCCGGGCAAATTGCTCAAGAGCATGGCAAACCGACAATTTTATTGAGTACTAATAGTGATGAATATCTAATCAAGGGACAGCCAAAAATTGCTAGAGGTTCTGCGCGATCGACTCAAAATGTCGATCTCTATCAACTAGTTAATTCTCAAGCGCATTTACTCAATAGTTTTGGCGGACATCCATTTGCTGCGGGGATGAGTATTAATGTCGAAAATATCCCCATATTTACTGAAGCGATCGATCGGCAGTTACACGCTCAAATTGACAAACTACCACCATTATCAATTCAGACGGATTTGGTAGTTACAGTTGCCGATCTCAGTCTAGCTGGTGGACAAGAATTATTTGAAGATCTACTATTACTCGAACCTTATGGAATGGGTAATCCTGTACCTAAAATTCTCATTAAAAACTGTCAATTTAAAGACATCAAAAATAAAAATATTCAAGACTTTAAAGGTAAGACTGTCCAGTATATTCGGACAAAATTTGAGATAATTGACGCGACCAGCCCCAAAGGCTTTCCAGGAATTTGGTGGGGACACTATGAATATGAGATTCCACGCGTAACTTGCGATGCGATCGTCGAACTAGATTTCAATTCGTACGAAAAGAAATTTGAAGTTCGACTCGTTGAAGTGCGTCCAGCAGCGATCGTTAATACGATCTCACAGCTCAAGCAAGTTCAACCCAATTTTAGCAGTCATAATCTATTAGAAGTACTCGATTTTCGTCAAGGTTCCGTCGATCGCGACTTAGATTTAGGCACGATTACTTGGGTGAAAAAATGTCCGAGTAATTGGAGTGAATTACAAGGTTATTGCCAAAGAGCAATTCAGACAAATAGTAAATTAGCTCTCGATTATCAGTCTACTAATTTACCAAATAGCCGCGAAATATTTGAGCAGCTAGTTGGTATTGCGAAGTATCTCGTAAATACTAAGGAAGAGATCGAGCTAGCGCGATTGGGAACGCAACTAAATATTGGCGATCGATCGGTAAGATTGGGTTTGGATGCTTTGGTCGAGCTTGGTTTTGAGATATCCTTACAGCCACAAACTCATCTAGTCACAATCACATTATCTCAGCCTCAAACCGATCGAGATGTGGATTTATACTCGCTAATTACAGTCCAACGATTCTTTGCAGCGATCGAGGAAGAGCAGTTCAATCGTAACTATTTTCTTCAGGTACCAGTCTATGCAATTATCGCTTAAAGTGGATGTTTAGATGGAATTTTGATTTCCCCAACGCTAAGGGCGGCTCGCCTTTGGATTCGATCCAATGGCATCCAACGCCACGATCGACCCGAAGCCCCGAACTGCCTAACAAGTATTCTCAGCGGTAGGATCGGTCAAGATCCGTCGCATGATCCAGTGCACAATAGCGGCAATCGCCCAAAATAGCCAAATCACCAACAAAGCAGCTAAGGCACGAGGAATGATCGGCATGGCAGATTCGATCGATGCTTGTACTTGGGCGGTAAATTTCCCCCCCAGAGACAGACGACGTTTACTCGATCTCGCTAAGGCGGTGTCGATGGCTTTTGACCACTAGATGGCGAGTACGTCTACCGTTGTCAAATTATCTTGAGCGTCGGCTGCTGTAACGGTTACGACTGGAACACCAACGATCTCAATTTTTCCAAGGGATCGCAGCTACAGGTCGCTAAGAATAAATCACCAACAACCAACAAAGAGATGCTAAATTTTTAATAGCTGAATTAAAATGTTGCTGTTTTGGGAGCGTATAAATAATGATCGTAATTTTTAACCTGGCACTATTTGC
>Ga0209390_10007548_pt1 | contig 13881 bp, 13 predicted proteins | sample BON01_FD_187212 | JGI IMG/M metagenome (GOLD analysis project Ga0209390, IMG submission 187212) | Freshwater microbial communities from Lake Bonney liftoff mats and glacier meltwater in Antarctica - BON-01 (SPAdes) (version 2) | ecosystem: Environmental > Aquatic > Freshwater > Ice > Glacier... | reverse complement strand
ACCGTTTTTGTGTCCGGAAGCACCACCACTTCTGGAAGCACCACCACTTCCGGAAGCACCATCACTTCCGGAAGCACCACCACTTCGGGCAGCACCACCATTTCCGGAAGTACCACCACTTCGGGCAGCACCACCACCTCCGGAAGCACCACCGCCACTTCCAGAAGCACCACCACCTCCGGAAGCACCACCGCCACTTCCAGAAGCACCACCACCTCTTCCGGAAGCACCACCATCACTTCTGGAAGCACCACCACCACCTCCGGAAGCACCACCGCCACTTCCAGAAGCACCACCACCTCTTCCGGAAGCACCACCATCACTTCTGGAAGCACCACCACCACCTCTGGAAGCACAACCACCCGTGGACGACATGGACAACTCACTTCTTAACAACCGTAGTATATCACCTTCTGATAATCCGAACATATCATCCCTCGATACACCAGTACCACTGCTTCTTGACGCAAAGGATCCACCGTCCCTTGATCCACCGTCCCTTGACGATCGTGGAACCCTCTCATTGGACAATCGAGATTCAGAAACACCTGGTGATCTGGACAACGCACCAACTGGTGATCCCGAAAGGTTGCTGATTCTTGCACGTTCAACCGCCATCAATCTCATTTCACGGGCCCGTGAAAGCCTGTCTTCCCACGCGCGACCTTCTTCAATTGTCGCGTGTAAAACAGCTTTTTCGATGTTTTCATCTCCGATGTTCTCCTGATCTTGTAGGGCAAGACGAATAAACGTTTGAAATCGTCGTTCCTCAGTTGTATCATCAAACACCAAGTCAAATTGCTCATTAGGTTCAAGAACGTCGCCTGGCGCGATTTCATCACGAAAGAAAACCTGGTTTAAATTACGATGTGTGTTTCGAGTGTCCCCGTCCCAATACACCACAGTGACTGTTTCTACTGTCTTATTGTAAGCACCGAGTCTGACATGAGATATTGTAGCTGGATGCATATGAGCTTTCCGCGATCGGCTGCTGGTATTATATTCAACCCACACCCGACTACCTACTCGCGGCGTATTTCCAGGTTGCCCAATGTGACTATGATGTTGTCGTACCCACTCTGCTCGGCGCAACATGGCCGAAGATAAGCCCTCGACTGTAGTGACGATGTTTGTGGTCGAAATCGATGACTGGTCAGGCTCGGATGAGTCACCTTCATCATTTCGTTGCAACTCTTTACCTTTAGATCCACGCGTGTAATGCCGCTTCGAAGATTTGTCTGAATCATTGCCTGGTCCAGTTTCCATTTGTGATGATGTAAAGCGTAAGTTGATCTGTCTTATATACCTTTGTACGACACTGCATGATTACGAGCCGGAATGTTAATGAGCCGGAATGAGAACGAGCCGGAATGATAACGAGCCGGAATGATAACGAGCCGGAATGATAACGAGCCGGAATGCACTGCACCACACACGTAGTAGGCAGATTTCTCTTTTATTTACAAGCACACTTAAAATACAGGTGATATGCGATGAAAACGCTACTACACAAATACAATGCACAGTTTTCGATGTATATATTGCTGTCCAAAACCGTGAAAGGTATCAGAATCGCCCACAGTGTACTATCTTCGTGCATTCTCACCAACATAAATCGCGTGTTGTTGCCGAATTGGTTCCGTATAATTTCAGCGGTCAAAAAGAAGAACTGCACACCATGCAGCACGTGACAAGATACCCGTTGCCATCGAGAAAGATGCAACATACCACCATGCATGCTGGCAGGATGCACCAAATAGATGCAGACAATGGCGACCCAGTTGAAAGTCACTACCGCGAGAACAAAGGAGAAAACGAACACCACGCTATACTGATGGGCGTTGCGACCGGTACATCCGTGGGTTAGCAAGACACACGAAAGGCATAGTGCAATGTTGCAGACATACACAGCAAAGGACGTCAATAATCGCGAATTACAAGCCGAACTTCCTCCGGGACCACATTCGGAGAACGCACTGTACACAGTGTAGAGTGTTGGTGTCGCAACGGCTGCCAAGTGTGTGACTCCCGAGTGGAAAAATACGTCTACGCCAGTATTGTCCTCATCGACGTCACAATACGCCCTAATACTCAAGTGCATTGATGTTATCTGATCTTTGTTTTTTGGTATCACAACAAAAACGGTTTCGGGATCGGGACTTTGTGCCAAAGAGTCTATCGACTGCTGTGCCATGACCAGTGTGTCGTTGAGAGGTAGGGGAATTTGTATCTGAGAGCTAAAGCGCACGAAAGATGCGTCACCGGCGACAGCGTGAACATCCCGAGGCATTGGAATATTACTTGTATACAACGGTATAAGTTTGTTAGTGTTGTGTTGCAGCATGATCACCGCACTCGCGTTCACGACATGAATATTGCGAACGAGGGGCCAGCAAGGGACGAATGCATGCGTACCGAATCCCTGAATACGAATTTTCCAACGAAAACACTGTAATCCCAGAGTTCCACAGGCTGCCAGATACAATGGTCCAAGTGTACCGCTCCTGTTGTGACCGTGCATGAGTTTGACCGTCGAGTCTTTTTCTAATTGATAGTCGGGTGCTGGAAGAAAGGGTACAAATGCATCTGTATTGCACGTTTTGAAGATGTTGTTGGAGTGATACAGACTCTCAATATTACTGACACCAATGGTGTCACATGCGCGTTGTCGAGATGGATTGAGGAGTAAAACGCGCTGTGAATTGATGCTCAGGGCGTATGTCTGGAGCACCACGGAGATCGCACAGAGGACGCAAATAATGATGTTTTGCTCCTGCCCCGAAACAAAAAGAATTGTCCAGGAGACACATACAATCGCAGTATTAATGTACGATCCACAAGCCACGAGAACAAAGAATTGCAGTAGGAATATACCGATGTATGCGTAATTGAATGGGGGTGTCCTGTGTCTGGCTTCCCCTCGAGTACTGGCATCGTGCATGACAATTCGACGAAATAGACACAACCAGACATCAAAAACAAACTACATATATATATGGCGTGACGAATGAGGTCAGAACGTTGTAAACATTTTCCATGTAAGTCTAATTTGTCAGACACATGTACCATCGTGAAAATACTCTATTTTGGGCAAAAATTTGCCAATTCAAGATAAGATTCGACGCATTTTAGCTCGGAGATTATACATCTTGTAGCTGTGCAGGCTGCACGTCAAAAATATGACACGAGAGTTTGTCATCAGCGACTTCCTTGAAGATATGGATAAGTATCGCCAGGAGGACCTCGATATTTTCGACGAGTCGCACGCGGATGCAGGAGCGTGCATTGGCGGTGGCTTGGTCAAATATCGCAAGGTGATGGAGGAACAGAGTATCGATCGCCACGACAAGATACAGAGATTCAAGCTTGCCATCTCGGAAATGCAAAAGGAATTCCAACTGAATCAAGCGGAATTGTTGGAGTGCAAGAGCGCCTTGGTGAAAATGACGTATGACATGCAAAAGGCCGCCTTGGTGAAAATGACATATGACCTGCAAAAGGCAAAGTGAAGGATGTAGTCTAGAGTTGGTGTACCATGTCTACCTCACATCAAAGGGATAGCTTGTCGGATGCAGAATAAATTTATGGATGAAATAAATATATTTTCGTTGTAATGAAGATAGAAACTTGACGCATGTTGGTCTTGCATATGTATTGGTGTGTTTTGTGTGTCCCTGTGCCAATCTGTGAGTCTTGTGAGATATGACGACAAACTCGCGACGAAGGCATACGGATGCAATGTAGTACATAACATCGAGATTAAAAGTATATAGTGTTGCATGACCAGTGCGAATCCAACGACAGAATGAATATTGTGCGGCGAATTTCAAAATCCGCACAACAGTGTCTTGAAAGCGTGCAATTTTCGGTGATCCGCGCGTCGATCGAACGTGAAACCTTGGGATCAAATTATTGGGGAGTCTCGCGGAATGAGAACATGCATCGCATGCGCACGATGGCGCGTTTGCACGAGAGCCTGTTCCGAATACAAATGGAAATCCAGGAATACGAAGCAAAGTTCGAGACACTGCGTATTCAGGCTGAATCTAGTTTTCGAGAGAGAGCAAGCGAATCACAACAAAAGGATGATTTTAACAAGATGCGCCTCGTTGAGCTTCAAAAAAAAGCTCTTTCAAAGTCCGAGAATATCCTGTTGTTCACTCTAAATGGACTAGAAAAAAAGGGATACATCCAAAACATCAACAAAATCATCCAGTACACCGTCAAGCAACACAAAATGGTGCAAGAAGAAGGTTTAATCGACGACAGCCAACACGAAAGTTTGGTGGAGGCGTTTGATCAGATCACAAACAATGTGACCAAGGGCCACGATATTCTAGAAACGCTCGACAACCAGAGCTGGAACGTAGATAATGAACAGGACACCGAGGATGGCAACGTTGAAAACGACTCGGCCTTCAGCAAGTGGCGCTCGAGAATGATAATGGAATCGTCCATGGGTGCTGGTGTATTTGACCCACCAAACACAATCAATCATCAGAATCCAAGTCGACTTATGCAATCCGACTGCGCATCACCTCAAATCTCCACCTACGCAACACAAACACAGCTTCAGCAGGTACCGCAGCTGGCCGCACATGGTAATACACCGCCATTGCCACCAAGCAGAGTGGCATTACACAGCGCATATGGACAATAAGTTGAGTTTTCCAACACTATTTTTCGTCCTGCTTCTTTTTGGCCAGCGCAAGAAGTTTTTTGGTATTATCATTAAAATTGGCCTTGATACGGAAATTGCAAACTTCTCTATCTTCCACGTCAGCTGCACGTTCTAACCAGTCTGCAATTACCCAGAACTCCCGCGGAATGTCGGAAGGCTTCGTACGGTGCTTCTCCCAAAAGCACACATGCATCATCTGCGTGCCTTCAGCATCGATCTCCGACTTTCCTGTGAAGTAAACAATGTCGTTCTTCCGATAGAAATGTCTCTGGTTCCAGTTGTAGATTTCGAACTTTGTGGTCAAGCGTAATGCGTTGCACATTTTCCAAGGTACTTCCATTGAATGTATTGAATGATTCGTCGTGTTGCTTATATATCTGCACCTATAGAATTTTATGGCTTTCGACTTGAGCTTGATCTTATCACGATGGAATCCACTTATCTACGTGTCAAACAAAGCGACATCTCGTGTGCGTGGATTATCTCGACAGTACGAATGCATATATATAGGCGAAATGTACGATTACTCGTGCTGCAGACGGAGACCCGATTCGTTGACTTCAATAAACAAGAGCATGTTGAGACGTGGTGCTAATGCTAAGGTGTACAGTGACCAGGAGCAACAATTCGAAGTGTATGTGAATCTGATCAGCAATATTGCCAACATCAGTGTTGCAGAATTGGTTTTGCCCGTAGATGACGATGGTGACCATAAGGAAGATGAGGACGCAACAGTTCCACTTACGTTTGGTACGGCCGTGCACGCAAAAGTTGACCCGACGTCGAAGGAAGACGACGGAAACGCGGAGACGCCTGCCGTGTTGCTGCGGAAAAGCGTCTCACTACTACACACAGAAGACATGATTTGGCATTTATTGCGCAAACAGCATGAACAAAAAATGTCCAACGAAATTTTATTTCCAGAAACAGCACAACGCACGTTTGGACTACATCTATTTTCCTCCCTCCCGGCCTCCGTCACATGTCTTTCGCAAGTTCTCGAAATGCTGAGTAAGGCCATGGAATCACTCAATTTTCATGCGATCATATATCATATTGCAAGCATTGTGGCGTTCCAACACTATGTGCGGCTTGTGGTCCTCCGCACAGGTCAGTTTGCACCTCAGCGCACCATGAACATACAAACGTCGTATCAACAGACATTACTCGAGGGTTTATTTCAGGTGAATCTCACTGACCCTCAGCATGCGTACATTCGTACGTTCGACTACTCGACACTGCACTCCGCTGAAGGGTAAATTATTGCGTGGTGTGTCGTGTTCCAAACACCTCTTTTTAGCATACAAACTCATACAAAAAAGGTCGATACACAAATCTCGACTGGCCACTCAGCACAACTGCATGCAGTGGCACACTTTTTCGCTACGTGTACAATCCATACTCGACCGCATGTACTTAATGTCCATTAGACAGTTGGCCTTTGCAGTGTTTATTTACAGTGCGCTTACGAATATATGCACATGCGACGCTCTTATGCGAAAGTCCGTGTTCATGGACATGTACAATTTGTCGGAATCAGACCTCTCGAATCGCAATAATACACACCTATTGCGTGTACTATACCCGACACATTTGTAGGTGAATGCAGATGCTTGCACTCGTCTACTGTCTACTGCTGTGCGAAGATGAAGTGCTTCCTGTATTCTCATGCGCGTGTGTACCTGATAGACCCAGACTTGCTTTTTGAAGCCTTTTTGAAGCCTGCAACATCTTGACGTGGTCAACCCCCCACTGTTCAATATATTGCAAAGCATCGCCAATGTATTCTATGGTTTCTGAGATTTCATTGTTCGACCAAACTCTTGGAGAGTCTTGCGGTCTCGGGGATTGTTCCTCAGGATCGATTTCATTGTCATTACCCTTCGATTGCTTAGAATATGTCTTAGTTTTACTAGATATGTGACTTTGACGCGATTCAATCACAGAGGTCGTTCGATCGGCATCAAAACTTTGCTCGGATTTACCAAAATTTGACTCGGTTTCACCTGAAATTGTACCGAATGTGTAGTCTCTATCAAAACTTGCGTTCGACGCAGGTACGTGTGCCTTAGCAGATGTAGTAGAATCTTGAGCGATTTTCTTCAATATTTCATGCAACACATCAAAATTTTCGCTCGACACCATCGACGTTGACATGACAAGTATGGTGCGTTGTGATCCTGCAATGTGGTAGTGTTGCTGTCAATGACCAATTCACAATACTTATATAGTCATTATTTGCAAGAGAACGAGAATCTCTGTTTATAATACAGTCCGTTGTAATCCAGAAGTGCTTCCTGTATTCTCATGCGCTTGTGTACCTGATAGACCCCGACTTGCCTTTGAAGCTACACGATGCTGAGTCTCTTGTTCAATATATTCCAAAGAATCGCGAATGTTTTTTATGGTTTCTTTGAAAATATCATCCTGAAAGTTTAAATTACTAGAAGAATTCTCTGGGAGAGTTTTGCGGTCTCAGGAATTGTTCCTCAGGATCGAATTCATCCTCATCCAATAATGTATTACCCTTGGATTGCTTAGAATATGTCTTAGTTTTACTAGATGTGTGACTTTGACGCGATTCAATCACAGAGGTCGTTCGATCGGGGTCAAAACTTGTACCGGTACCAGAAATTGAACCGGATGTGTGGTCTCCATCAAAACTTGGCTTCGACGCAGGCACGTGTGCCACAACATATGCAGTAGAATCTTGAGCGATTTTCGTCAATATTTCATGCAACACTGCAAAATTTCCGCTCGACGCCATCGACGTTGACATGACAAGTATGGTCCGTTGTGGTCCTGCAATGTGGTAGTGTTGCTGTCAATGGCCAATTCACAACACTTATATAGTCATTGTTTGCAAGAGAACGAGAATCTCTGTTTATAATACAGTCTGTTGTAGTCCACTGGATTCTCGACGTCTCAATTGAAAGATTTCAAACGAATTATTCGGCCAAAAGCGCCTTTTTTTCAATGAAAGCCACCAATTTTGCCAGACGATCCCCATCGTATAGCATGTCTCCTAACTGTCGGGCAGTGTTAGCCCAATGCCGACACATTTTTGAGAAAAAGTCGATGCACGCCATGTTGTTGAGATAGGAAGGAGCATAGCGCATCATTTGCATTTGCTCGACGAAAATTTTGACATTTGCACTGGTGTGCGTCAGGCTTGGTCCTGAATTCCCACAGGTGGTTGAAAATACAAACGTAACGGACGAAAATGACAGGAACATGCGACTGCCCTTAGCGCCGGTTATATTGTATTTATCGGCGTCTTGTGTGCTGAGCGGTCTGATGATTACGATGTACTGTGCATCAAAGAGAATGTTGTTGTAGCAGTCCACTCGCACATACAAAACGTTGCCACCTAACATGCGCCAGATCGGATTGGTGACCGTCAAACAGGCAATGTGAGAATGTGCTGAAAGTCGACGAACAAAGTCCGACGACGACACAGCGTCGATCCACTCACTTGTAAACTCCAGTCTGGATGCCAGAGCTGTGCATTGCGCCGTTCCCGCGTCCAGTTGTATGTCCATCAGGAAATCGTTTGGGTTATCGCGGGCGGTCGAGATTTTGACTTCATCATCGAAGCCTTTGCCTCTATCGGATGAAAATGAGCTGATCCAATTGAACGCGGTCTGCATTTTTTGACGTTTTTCAAAGACAAACGTGTGCTCGCGTTTAATGGCGTCGTACAACTCACTCTGCCGCCCTCCCAGATCCACACAACCATCAATATTTTTCAACATGAGTTGGTGGGCAGCGAAGACCATGCCCTGATCGAACAACTTGTAGCAATCTTCAAACTTGTTCGTGTTTTCCTCGTCGAAATCCATACATTCTGCGACGATTTCGTCATCTTCATACTCCATGAAATGCACTCACGATCGCGTCGTTTGGTGCATGACGATGGAATCTTTATATACCACAGCATGACACCCCCCAACAAACACATACGTCTACATTGTTACGAGCATTTCAGCGTCCGAATTTGCCATCGCACGATTTCACAATGTGGCCGAGCGACACGTATGATGTTTATTAAATTGGAAACTTTTTACCATCAAATAAAAACGACTCATCGTCGACAGACCTGAAAGTTGTGTTGTAGACTGCCTTCAGTAGATAGGAGAAAATATTCGAGAACTTGATGCTTTCGACCTGTGAAATGTGCAATGTTCCCTTTATGAATTGGAATCCACGCGACCAGTGGTGGAACTCGGCTGTTATTGCATCTATATACCGGAAAGCATTGTTCGCCAACATGTGCGGGAGGACCGCGTACTCGCTTCCCTCGATATCCATCTTCATCAACACTCGCTTGGGACGCGTGGCTGCATTTGCAACATGCTCAATCACAAACTGCGAAATGTCGATGGTCGTCACTTCTATCTTTTCTATCCGTGCTTTTTCTGAATGCATCGTACCGACTGAAAATCCCCAGTCGTTGTTGGCATGCCCGTCATTGCGGTAAAAAACAAGTTTATCGTGTCCGCGAGATTCCCAGGAACCACCGCGAACCGCAGCATAAAAGGCACGATACCTCCACCCCTGTCTGGCGTATGCTGTCGCCAAATCCTGATGTCTCTGTCGATGAGCAGGGTTTGGCTCAAATGCCAATACACATATCTTTTCTCTATCGTGTGTTCTGTGCGCCCCGAATTCATTATCAAATACGTCATCATATACATGCCGCGGTCGGTAGAGCTCAGGTTCAAACAAAAAACGGGCATGGATGCCGATGTTGGATCCAACATCGAGGAACAAGTTTTCACATCCATCGCCTAATATAGATTGATGCGACCACGCGACAGCACGTTTACACGTCGTAAAAGTGTCGTTCTTCGTACAAATACTATGATTCACCACTGTGCTTTCGGGAAGAACTTCGTTTTCAAAGCTTTCACTTCTCATCAGTTGTATAAATTTGTTCGCCGAGACAACGTCGGACAGCATCCGTTTCAAAGTGTCTAATCGTGTTGCTTTTGCGTCCACCATTTCTGTCTTTGCGCGTATCGATTCGGATTTTGTACGGATCGTCACTGCTTTGGCGCGTATCGTTTCGGTGTTTACGCGGATCACATGTGCTTTTGCGCCAATCGATTCCACGTTTTTGCTTGTCGATTCGGCGGTTGCGTTGATTTGTACCATTCTTGTTGCAGGTTCGATTCTTGGATCTCTCGGAAGTCTGGCTGTAAGTTGAATAACGATCAATACCGACGAAAGGACTGACAAAGGTACCGCTGCTCCCCACAACAAGCACAACTTGAATTTCACTCTCGTCATTTGCACTTGATTCCATCCACGCGCTGGTTATCAGGTTATATACCTCTGCGATATTATTTTCACGAATATCTGCACGTTGCGATGTTCAAAAAAACAAAGATGTCCTCCAACACAAACACACAAAACTCCAAATCACGACACACGGCTCACAAAATTGCAATGTTTCATATGAGTTGATCGGACCCACTCGCCACGTGCACGGTTGTCAACACCACTGTCGAAATCGTTATATTACGTAAACACCACCTTTTTATCCACAATGCGAAAGCCGTGCGTGCCATCGACAGGGCAAGCTGGATCCCCGTTTTCAATAGCCCAATAGTTGATGACCCATTCGATATTTCGGAGGGTCGTACAAAGAGAAACGCGTGTTGGTAGGTCTTGCTTGGTTTTTTCAGAGAGTGAACTTGAGTGCAACATCGTCAGAACGGTGTCCATCCCACTTCCAATCGCACCCCCACCCGCGCTATTGAGACGCACGTGTCGAGTGTAAGTGCGAGCGTACAGCGAAGCGATGAGCCCATCAATCGACACTGTGGTATCCACCACAAAGACGTTGTTAGTGTAGGATGTGCATGCCACGATGGCTGGCACGATCATATCGACGTTGTCCCATAGCGTTTTCACGCCAATGCGTGGCAACTTTTTGGAGTAGTCGCACCCACACAGCAGCACCAGAAACGAGAGAATGGCCGTGAGATAGGCTGGACTCGGTGGATCGAGGACTGCTGGAAGTGCCAAAACTGCGGCGGCTTCGACTGCTTTCTGCATACGAGTGTGTAGAAGATTCATCCATAGGTTCACGTGAATGATTTCATATTCCAAGCGTTTTTTCTCCGGTTCACAGTCCGACAGCTTGCGTTTTAGCGATGCAGGAAGGGCGGGTCGTGTCTTGTACCGGCGCACATAAATATTGTGTTTGGACGAATTGCGCGACACGAAGAGTGCCGCAATGAGCAAAACGTCCGAGTCAATGGAATCGACACAAAGATCGCCAAAGAGCGGCACGTACCGCATAAATTTCACATCCGATTCACCCATAGGTTTCATGTGCTCGAGAACAGCACGTGTCTTGCCTTGTGTGTGGTAGTCGATGCGAGTGGAGTTCACAAAGTCCACCACGAGCGTTGTGGCGCGACGCGGGGGAACGTAGTCGGCCGCGATCATGGAAGTAATCAGTGAAATGATGTTGCTCTTGAACGTCCTGTTCTGCAAGGCCTGCACCCAAATTCGCTGCTCGTACGGTCGACTTGGGAGCACATCGCCCGCTTTGAATTGGAAGGTGCTGGTGGATGCCGCGGCAGTAGAAATGCGTTTGCTCTGTTCGATGGATTTGAAGATGGGCACATTTTGATAATTGTCAAAGCAAATGATAACAGTGTCAAATCGGCGGTGGAACTCGGCAATCGGAGCGAAAAAGGTGCGCTGTACGAACGACCGCCAACTATCTTCATCTTCTTTCACAAACGACTTCATGAGCTGGATTTGCGCATCAATAAATACGGTTTTGCACGTGACGCGCTCGACAACAAACGAGCTGCTGTTCTCACTCCAGATCTTTGGCCACTGACTGTCGAAGCCCATTGTCGCTTGGTCGTTTCAGTAGCTCCTGCTGTCTTTACGGAAAGCAGGTACCGCATTGCTGCATAGACACGCGGACTCTGAGCTTCAAGTTCTTTTTACACTGCACAAGAAAATGGACTTGTGTGAATGACACGAAAACATAGGGAATGTTCTGCTTTGGACGTTTATTACTCAAGTTTTACAAGCGAGTGTTTAAGACCGACTAAGATCTATCAGTTTTCCTGATAGATCTTTGATGCTCTTGGCAGAAATTCGCCAATCCCTGTTGTGCCGCAGCGATGGTCCTTTTAGCTGAAAATTCACATATGTGAGAACCTTTTTTCCTCAAATGTGTCTATTTCGGGCTTTATGCATAAAACGTCTATTTAATCGATTTTATTGCACATTTTGCCAAAAAAAACACGCATCATGGAAGGTGGTGCTGTCAAGAAAATGATGGTTGTCGATGCTTGTGGCAAGAGGAAGGGCGTCGAGTGTTCTGACCACCCGACTGTCGTCCCTGACACCAAGTGCAAAGCGACAGTGGATGCAGACGCCGGCGGTGTGATGGTGATGCAGCTGAACGACTGCACCGAGGGCCCAACCGAAGTCTCCTCGTACTACATCCCGATTATTAAGGGGCGTGGTCTCAAGAAGTCGGTGTATCGGACGCTCAAAAACCACGTGTCGGCCGGGAAGTGGTACTTTGAGTCGGTCACTTCAGAGGGCTTCTACGGTCTCTTGGACGAAGACGACGACAATTTCGACTCCCTCGTAGATGACTTTGGTCTCTTCATCGAGACACACATGATTCCTGCCAACCTCATGGGCAAGGGGGTCGTCGACATGCCAGACATGTCGAAGATCAAATTCGTGGTGAACTACACGGTAGAATAGCGAGGGACGGAACGTTCCGTTCATGTATGTTTCTGAATAAATCCGTTACAAGGAAATTTTGTCTACTTGAGTTTTGGGGAAATTGTTAGATCTTTGGTCACCGAGACACGAAAATACAGGGAATGGTCTGCTTTGGACGTTTATTACTCAAGTTTCACAAGCGAGTGTTTACGGGCCAAATATCTGACTTTCAGCAAAAAGTGCACACGTGCGAGAGAGAGCGAGACGCATGCAACTCAATCCTCCATCATGCCGGCTGCATGCTGCAGTTGCTCTTGGCAGAAATTCGCCAATCCCTGCTGCGCCGCAGCGATGGTCTTGTACGAACCTTTGTAGCCGACTTTTTTCTTGATGGTCTTGCGCCAGCTGTAATTGCCGTTTGCGACAGTGATGTTTTTGAACACGGTGGAACGAGCCTTGCTATCGGGCTTCTTCTGAGACTTTTTGTGGTTTTCCAGGGATGCCAAGCGCTTCTCGATTTGTGATTTCAGATTTGCAACCTTGTCGTCGATGTCCGTCATCTTGTCGTCGATACCAGCCACTTTGTCGTCAATACCAGCCACCTTGTCGTCGATGTACTCTTTCAATTGGATAACCTTTTGTACAATTACCTTCAAGGAACTATCGTGAACGGTCACCAAAGCATTGGAAACATCTTTAACAACAACTTTCAGGTCGTCCAGTGTGACCATCCTAGAGACCGGTGCAAGAGGTAAAGAAGGTCCCGCATGTGCGCCCATGCCCTCTGGATCCATCGCGACGGTGACTTTTGCAGTGACATGGGCTGTCACGTCGTTGACAACACGCACACCAATGCGGTTCAGAAATTTCAGCATGTCGGGCAAAAACATCAAGATCATGGATGCCCCCTGTGAAATTATTTCAAATTTTTTTAAAAAAATTCCGGTACCCGGATATTCCTACACTGGTACAGTTCAGTTTTTAAATTTTGTACCAATTAGTGTATAGAAGTACAAACAGACATTCACCTGTTCAGCCGATAACGTTTTGTCCACTTCGACACTCGGAAGATCTGAGATCCGGTTGTCCTTCTTCGCTATAAAATTCTGAACAGCTCGATTCGCAACATTGTACGCATCATACCTCCCCATTCCCACCAGCATGTCAGCAACCACCACTTTGTGGTCAGTCTTGCGAAAGCGAATCACCATGTTACTTTTTACGGAAAACATAGCAAGATGCATGTCACAAAGCTTTTTCCCGTACATCGAATAATTGTTGGAAGAAACAATAAAAGTGTTATCAGGTAGAACTGTCAACGCAACAGGAGGTTTCTGCACGGCCAATATATCATGCCCCTCAACGGGGTTGATAGGAGGCTGCACAGCAGATGCAACTGAAACGACCGCATTCGTGTGCTGATTTTTCACCACAGCACTGAGATCAGCTGCTTTCACAACAGCAAGAGGAGTGCTGTTGCCGCCGTC
>Ga0209390_10007546_pt1 | contig 13882 bp, 4 predicted proteins | sample BON01_FD_187212 | JGI IMG/M metagenome (GOLD analysis project Ga0209390, IMG submission 187212) | Freshwater microbial communities from Lake Bonney liftoff mats and glacier meltwater in Antarctica - BON-01 (SPAdes) (version 2) | ecosystem: Environmental > Aquatic > Freshwater > Ice > Glacier... | reverse complement strand
GAGGTGAATACCTTGCAGCTGCTTCTTGATCTCATCTAGCTGGCTGCGGTTAAGGCCGTGGTGGTCGCCGCCTTTTCCTCTTCCCCCCGCCGCCGCCCGTCCCTCATCCTCCTGGGAAAAGCTCCATTCCCGCCTCTCTGTCTCTGCCCTCCCAACCGACGACTTCAATGGCAGCGCCGCAGCGGCTGCTGCTGCTGGTGCTGATGGTGCGGATGGCGTGGTCCTTGCCCTCGTCCTTCCTGATGTTGAAGAAGAGGCAATAGTCAGCAGGCTGGGCGGCGCCAATTGCGGCGTGTAGGCAGAGGAACGTTTGGTCCCACGGCTCGTCTCTTCCTTCTCCTCCTCCACCATCAGATGCTTACTCCTGCTATCCAGGGCCTTAGCATACGAAAGGGCCATTGAAAGGTGCCCCGCGAAGACCTCAGCCAAAATCTCATCGTCTTGCGTAAACGCCGAAGCCTTCCCCGCAGACTTCTTATGCTTCTTCGTGTTGTTGTGCACCTGTCGGCTCCCGCTGCTGCTGCTGCTGCTACTACTGCTGCTCTCCCCACCTCCTCCTCGTCGCCACACCCGCAACACACCCATCATCACCGCACCCGCCCCACTCCTGCAACACAAAGGCACAAGCAACGTCGGCCCCTCCTCCTCTCCATCCACCTGAGCATTAAAGCGTTCCTCCCTCCCAACCTCCACCACATTCATCATTTCCGCCTTCCGCAAACACCGACCCAACAATCCCCCCTCCTTCCCATGACCCGTCGGACGAATCATCTGATGCCGTCTCACCGTAGGCTGCTCCCCCTCCCTCCACTCATATACATCCATTCGATGACTCACCCCTGCCCTCGCCCCTCCCTCCTTTGTCAACACCAGCATCGCCTTCCCGACCCCACCACCACCACTAGAAGGAAACATACACTCGCACTGCTGCACCGCAGCCTGCGCCACCCGCGCTACCTGCCCATAAAAAGCCTGTCCTGTGATCAGCTGCGCAGGGGAGGGGAGGGAGGAGGTAGATTCCCACCACAAGGGTCGAGCCGCCGCCAAGGCACGCGTGCAAAGGGCTTGTACTTGGTTGGTGCCTTCTTGCGAAGCTTGGACGTTGTGTTGTGCTTGGGCTAGGGCGGTATCTGCGCGTTGATAGAGTTCTTGGAGGGCCTTGGAGGCGACGACGGAATCGAGGATGGTGATGGCCCCACCTAGCACGTGCGCTACTGCTTCAAGCACTCCGTCCTCCACCCTTGTAAGTAAGTTGCTGCTGCTGCTGCTGCTGCTGCTGCTGCTGCTGGTGGTGGTGGTGGTGGTGGTGGGGAGAGGCGCCGTGACCACACACCGGAGAAGGCCTCGGATTTTGGTGGTGTTGCTGCCAGGCTCGGAGAGGGTGGTGATGGGGAAGACAGACACGGTAACACGAGTGCTATTGATGTCCACCGTCGGCACGCCCACCAAATCCCCCTCCACCAGCTGCTGCTGCTGCTGCTGCTGCTGTTGCTGCTGCACAGCATGCGCCAGGAGGCCATTGCTGGCAGAGGAGGGGAGGGTGAGGACGACGTCTTCTTCTTCTTGCTGCTGCTGCTGCTGCTGGTGGTGGTTGAAGGAGGACGAGGACGAAGAGGAGGAGTCGCCCTTCCGCCGCCGCGCTACAGTCCATAAGCCCTCTTGGTCTTGCGCAAACAAGTCTACATACACCCTCCTGTTATTCACTGACGAGGAGGAGGAGGACGACGACGAGGACGAGGAAAGGAGGAAACGCTCCACCTCCGACGAGACCGTCCGCATCAGGTCTTGAATGCGCGCATATCGCATGGGCACCTCCAACAACACGGGCAACAAATCCTTGATCAATCCCATCCCCACCACCAACCCCTCCGGCTGCGGCACCGACGACGGCAGCAGCAGTGGAACCGCTGCTCGCCCGTTCTCTTTCTCCTGCTGCTGCTGCTGCTGCTGCTGCTGCAGCTGGAGGAGTGCAAGAGCCAAGTGCCGCCCCAATTCCTTACCCACGGTCCGCGCCACATCCAGTGCTCCCGGAGGGAGGGTCTCGGGGCTCCAGACCGCTTCAAACACCCCTACCAACGGCCCCTTCCTCCCTCCACCCTTCCTCCCAGCAGCAGCAGCAGCAGCAGGAGCACGGATCTCCAGCAAACCCAGCACCTGTCCTTCGCGCTTCAATCCCAGATCGACCTCCGGGTGGTAGTGCAAAAGCGCTGCTCTTGGCAAGCCCCACACCTTGGGTGACGCCACTCCCTGTGCAGCTAGCGCCAACACGTGTTCAACCGCTGAGACACACACCCTCCTTCCCTCCCTACCGCCAGGAGTCAAATTCAAGCACTGCCCTTCTTCCCTTCTCCCTCCACCACAATCAGCCCTCCACACCATCCACCGCTCCTCCTCCTGCTGCGCTGGACCCACAAACAACGCCAGCTTCTCCGCACCCAACACCAGCATAGCCTGCTCCACCAGCACACTTACACTCACGCTGCTGTTGCTGCTGCTGCTGCTGCTGCTGCTGCTGCTGCTACTGCTGCTGCTGCTGCCTCGATTCAACTCGGCCAGCTTCCGGAACCGTGCCGTGGTCCAATGCTCCAGAGCAAGACGATCCTTCAGGGTACCCACACGCTTAGCACCCTCCACCGCCCTAGCCAAAACTGAAGTCGTCCATTCCAGAACCTTATCACGAGCCGCTTCCTCGCCACTACTGCTGCTGCTGCTGCTGCTGCTACTGGAGGGGAGGTCGACACGAAGGACCGCCCAGAGGGTGCCGTCTTCGGAATCTAAAATGGGCTCTAAGAGGACTGTCACCTCGTGTTGGGATCGGAAAATGGGGTCTTCCACCATCAGGGTGTCTGCGGGCATCAACTGCTGCTGCTGCTGCTGCTGCTGCTGTTGGGAAGAGGAGGACAGGAAGGTGCGTTTGACCCGTCGTCGCGTAAGGCGACACCGTTCCAACAGCTCCGTAGCACATACATTCTCAACAAAAGGATGCGCTGACGAGGACGAAGAGAAGGAAGCCGCGCTAAACAAAAGACTTTCCCCCTCTGCTCTCCCACCCCCCCGACCATTACCACCGCTGGGGCAGACGCGAGAAGGCACATAAAGCGTCGCACGCACCCCTCCCACCATTCGGGGCAGGTGCTCCCCAACCACCCTCCCCACACTGGACAAGTCATGCGCAACCGGGAGGAGAGCAGCAGAGAAATCAGCCTTGTGCAAAAGGTAAGCCCCTGCGTCTGTTACCAATGCTTCGCATTGCATCGCCGCCTCAGCCGCTTCCTTATAAAGTCGGACTTGGGACTGAAACCCCCTCAATAGATGCACTGCCTCCCCCTGTCCTTCCTTCGCTCCTCCCAACTCCCCCAACAAAGTAGCAATCCCGCTCAAAAACCGAGCGAGCAACGTCAACGCCGCGTCTACTTCCTCCACCCTCCCGTCCTCCACCACTACCTCCAGCAGCCCCGTCAGCTCATTCCCCGCCAGGCTGAAAAGAGGCTTACTCAAAAGCAACTTCCCATCACCCGCCTTCAGCCCCGATGGCTGCAACTGCTGCTGCTGCTGCTGCTGCTGCTGCTGCTGCTGCTGCTGCTGCTTCCTGCCACGGCCCTTCTTCTCCTCCTTCTTCTCCCTTTTACTACTACTCCTCTTCTCCCCTGGACGCAACAAAGAAAGCACACAAGCCTCCGCCTGAAGCGCTCCAGGCAGATTACCACGCACCAACCCCTCCAGCTCGGTCAACAAGGCATCAGCATCATCCTCCTCCAACGCCGGGCCCATCCCTCCTAAAACGTCCAAACACAACCCCAACACCTGCACATGTCTCGCATGCCTCGCCCTAAAACTCTCCGATTCCTCCACCCTCACACTAGCCTCGACCCCCGCAGCCCTCGCAGCAACCAACCTCCACTTACCCAAAGCCTGTTGTGCTTGCCTGCGTTCCCACTTCTTACACAAAGCCCCCAATACCACCTCTCGACGCTGACTGAACCCGATTTGCTTCAAGCAGATTTGTGTGAACAAGCCGCTGAAAACACTTGAGAGCCGAGAGGACCATTCAGCAGCTGAGGTGATTTCGTCCAAATTAAACCAGGACGACGAAGAAGAGGAGGAAGAGGAGGTTGAGGAAGGGAGGGAGGGACGCTCCACCACCAACACCGCTACTAGAGACTCGGAGAGCACCGATGCAGTAGCAGCAGCAGCAGCAGTAGAAGAAGAGGAAGTGATCCTCCCTTTAGGAGGCGGAGGGGAGAGGAAGATAGGCACGCTCAAGACTGGTTGCCCCCGTCCACGGCTGCCCGTGCTGCTGCCATCGACTGCACTTGGAGCGGAAGGCCAGCGAACGTCCATCATAAAGTCCTCAGGCAGAGAAGAAGAGGAAGAGGAGATGGAGGAAGAGGAGGAGGAAGGCATCCCCCGCCAACCGTCACTGCTAAGTGCCAGCAATGGCAGCCATTGCTTCAGGTACCGCCAGACCAACCCGACCCCCTCTCGGCCTCTCGACGACTTCTCCAATCGCCAACAAGCAGTCGCTCGCCCTTCCTCGTCCCTCTCCTCCCCAGGCACCGCACCACTGCCCATCAACTCCCAGAACTCCAACGGGCTTCCCTCCCTCCGTCGTTGTCCCGTCGCCTTCCCAAGGAGCGTCAATGCATGCTCGGTCCCCGCAAAATACAAATGCACCCCCCCTCCTCCTCCTCCACCCTGCTGCAGACCTAACAAAGCAGCAGTACTCTCTTCCAACGTCCTTACATAAGGAGCCAAGGCCTGAGCAAACGCCACCATCGCCCTCCCCTCCGGATCCAACGACACCAAACAACTAGACCCTCCCTCCCTCCCTCCCTCCCTCCCTCCGTACGCCGCTGTCGGCAACAGCAGCTGCAGTGGATTCTCCCTCCTATTGCTGACACGCATCTCCTCCCCCACCAGCTCCACCATCCCCAACACTCGCTTACTCACTCGTTCCCAACCCAAGGCCGAGGCACTCAGCGCCCGTCGTTTCTCTAAGCTACCTAATGCCCTTTCAAGCATCACCCACGACCGTGCCACCAACAACTGAATCTCTTCGTCCATATCAGCATCCGCCTCGAGCTTCAGACCCTCAATCGCCACCAACCCAAGCGTTAACCCTTCCTCCTGATAAGTCACCTCACACTCCAACCGCCCTTTTCTCACACCCAAACACACCTCCAAACCATCCGCTGACTCAGCAGCATCAAGAGGCAATGCATTGACTACTCTCAACTGAACAGCTTCCGCCCCAAGGGCCTCCTGTAAATGAGCCTCCGTCACCGCCACGGCCAAATTTCGATCCAAAACACCCATCAAATCAAAAGCCAAATTTGCCAACACTCCTGCATGTCGTGCCCCAACATCAAACCCCTTAAGTGCCTTCGCTTGCTCTGTTATCGTACAACGATACCCCACCTCCTCCTGCCTCATCCTCCCCGTTTCCAATGCCGCGTGGATCCACGCGAAAATTGCTGCGACTTCTTGCGCCAGCAAAGCAAGCACCCCCTCCTCCGGTCCCTCCAACCGGCCTCGTTTCACGAACTCCAAAGCCCCCACCACTCCTTTTGGCCCCCCAGAGCCAAGCCGCGCCACCGGCATTATCATTACCGTCGTTTCTTCTCCTGTTATTTGGTCTTCCAACCCTCCCAACACCGGTTCTACCTGTGAAAACAGCCAAGATTGGTAAGGCATGAATCCAGCGGAGGAGGAGGAGAAGGAGGAGGACGCATAGGGGTTCCCACCACCACCACCACCCATCGACGACGACCTTTCCCCGGGAGAGGAAGAGGAGGAGGAGATGGTCAGGCTAGAGCCTTGTAGCACAGCGTGCATCTCAGCAGCTGCCATATCTGGACCCATGCGATGACGCGCCCGCTGCTCCTGCCGACGGCTATCCAAAGGCCATAACGTCCACAGCTCACTCGGTGGTGGGGAGGGAGAAAGAGGGGAGGTCGTACGCCCCCCTGCGCTGCTGCTGCTGCTGCTGCCCTCGCCTTGTCCGGTCTCTTCCTCCACGACGAGGAGCAGAGCCGCGGCTTGTGCGCCCGTGGCCAGGCAGACGGCTGTCTCAACGGCCTGAAAGAGGGTAGGGAGAGAGTCAGGGCCACGGGATGCACACTCCGCGTGCAGCCGCTGCAGAGCAGAGAGGATGCCCTCGGCGTGCAATCGGGCCGCTACCTCTATAACTGTCTCTTCTTGTGCGGTCCCGAGGCGGGTTTGCAGTGATTGGATAACAGCAGAAGCATCACGCATCCCCCCAAAAGCCGTCTGTAGCGTCTGGGCATGCTGTAAAACAGGTACCAACACGTGCCCCAGCGCCTGTACCACCCTTAAGTCCTCCCCTTCTACCTCCTTCTCCTCCAAAGCATTCACATGCTGCACCCTCACCACCCCCAAAACATGGAACCCTTCTTCCCTCCCATCCTGCTGCTCCTCCCCCCCTCTTGCTGCGTGCTGCACCACAGGTACATACAACAACTGCGGCCCGTCACGCGCCGGTTGCCCCGCTAGCGCCGCGGCCCCCAGCGGCCCCACCCCTAGAGGGACCACCTCTCGATTACTACCACACAAAGCCCCTTGCTGTGGGTCGACCATGAACAACGTGCATCGCACCTCCTCCTCCTCCTCCCCACCACTGCTGCTGCTCAAAAGATGGACAATACCCTCTTCGAACGTCTCCTGCAGCTCCATCAAAGACCCCCCCGCGCTAGTCCACAGTCGTTCTGCCACTCTTAAAAGCCTCAAAGCCTGCTCGCTCGTCGCTGCCCGCCGTTGATGCCTCACCAACAGCTCCTCTCGTGCCAGGCGGGCCATCACTCCACTCAAAACACTGGCTAACCGAGTTACAGCCTCTACATCTCTCTCTGAAAAAGGGACAGCGCCTGACCCCACCCGCTCGACGAGCAAGGCCCCTACGACCTTGCTGCTGCTGCCTCCAGCTAGGAGGGGGACACCTAAGGACATTACAGCAGAGGAGGAGGACGAGGAAGCGAGGGAGGAAGCAGTGGACGGCGGCATTATACCCGAAGACGACACCTTCACAGTCGGCACGCCCGTCGCCAACACTTGCTGCAAAACAAGCGAACGACGGGCTTCTAGAGAAGAAGCAACATCCACACCATCCTCTGCCCCTACCCCCCAACCATTATTCCTCCCCTCCTCCCCCTCAAGCCTCCCACATAACCCCAAATCCGACGCCGTCACCTGTAAGCAATACTCCACCCTATCAAACCCCACCAACAAACTCGCCGCCGCTGGCAACTGCTGCCTTAATCCCTCCCACTCCCAAGCTGACCTCAACAAACGTTCCGTCGCTTCCAGCGCACCACTACTAACCTCCACCACCTCCATCGACTCCTCCAACCGTGACCCCACCTCATTCAACTCCGTCTGTAACCGAAAAACCTGTTCATGCAACCCCATAATCTCCTCCAACAACCTCCCCCCCTCCTTTTCCGCCGCGTGTGTGGTTTCCAACAGCAACCGTGCTTCTCCCGCTTTCTCCTCTCCCATCTCCAAAGCTTGTAATCCAGAGAGCCAAGCAGCACCAGCTGACACGATAGCCTGCACCACTTCTCGTACCTCGGCACTGAGCGAGTTAGGTGAAGCTACACGTACCACCCCTTCCTGAGCCTGCTTCCCACTGCTGCTGCTGCTGCTGCTGCTGCTGCTGCTGCTACTCCTGCCGTGGTAATGCCGAAAGGAAAACTCTTCCACTGACGACGACGCCGGCAACAAGGTCGCCTTGGACAAAGCTACCCACACGTCAGCAGGCGTAACACTCTCCACTTCCTCCCCCCCTTCCTCCGCTTCTTGTAGCACTGCTTTCCTGATCACCTCCTTGATTATTCCCTCCATCGCAGCCACGAACCCCCCCCTCCCTCCCTCCCTACTACTCCCCCCCTGAAATACCCCCTCCAATTCAACCAAGGCCTGAAACAAGGACGAAAGCAACGATGACGATGACGACGACGATGCGCTGCCTCTCCTCGTCGAAATGTGCGCATCACACGCCGTAGCCCATCGTGTCAATGCCCCCCTCTTCCTTCCCTGCCTCGCCACCCTGTCCAATCGCTCCACCGCTCGCCGGCGCGCACGACCCAAAACCCCTACCTCCCGACTCGCGCCCAACAACAAACCCAAATGCTTCGTCAAAGCCTCTATCACCATGACCTTATGCTGCTCCTGCTGCTGCTGGTGCTCCTCTTTCTCCTCCTCCTCCCCTCCCTCCTCCTCCTCCTCGTCCTCCTTGGTCAATTGCAGCACCGCCAGCACCCCTCCTTCTCCTCCTCCCGAAGATGACACGGGCACACATACCATCCTTCGTCCTCCTACCCGCACTATACGACCAGTAACGGCCGCCTCCCCCACCAGTCCCGTCTGAAGCGGTGCCTCCAACGAGACACTATTACTCCCAACCGTCCAAAGCACCCGCCCTTCCCCTCCCTCCCTCCCTCCCTCGACCACTACAAAAAGACGCGCCTGATCCACATCCATCAATTCTGGTATCTCAGCCGCCACTGCCTTGACGAGCGCCGCACGCACAGCCTCCTCTCCTGCTGCTGCTGCTGCTGCTGCGGACAAACAAGCCAACACATGGGGCAACCCCTGCAGCTGCTGCAACGCCGCGCCAAACCTCTCCGCCTCCCTCCTGCATGCTACCTCCCCCTGGATCGCTTGCTTTGTCTTGCTCCGTTCTTCTTCCAATTGTCGACGGGCTCGGTACAACTCGGCTTGGAGCATCGCCTCGCGAGAGAGAAATCGAGGTCCACCACCACGGGGGGGAAAAGCACGCAATGACGATGACACAGACAGCGAGGAGGAGGAGGAGGTTTCGGTTGGTCGGCTTGGGGAGAGTGCCACCAGAGCTTGGACCGGCAGTGCTACAGGCTCCTCTTCTCCTTTTTGATCTGCTGCTGCTGCTTCTGCTTCTTCCTCTACGTGTGCCTGTGCCCTTTCTTCTTTCGTTTCCTCCTCCCTCTCCTCGTCCATGGCAGCTAATGGCGACAACAACGGCAAAGGTGGCGCAAGTGACGCAAACAGCACTTTATTCTCCTGTCCTTTGATGGGAGTGGAAGTGGGCGTCGTGCTTGGCGGTGCCAGCCGCTTGAAGGCGCTGCCGATGCGAAGCCGAAAGAGACGTCGATGCAAGGAGGCAGGCGGAACATCCTCCTCCTCGTCCTCGTCGTGGTTGCCTCGTTGCCCGGACAGACGAGGGGGTGCCGAGCTGGGTACTGGGGTCGTGGAAGAGGTTCGCTTGGAGGCGGGGGGCGTCAAGAGGATGGCGGCAGCAGCGACCTCCTCCCGTCGTGTGCGTGTGGGGGGAGTAGGTGGTGGTTGCTGCTGGTTATCGTCGCTCCCCCTCTGCTGCGCCGCGTCCTTCTTCTTGCCCTTGCGCTTGCTCTTAAACATGCTGAGCTCCGTCTGATGTACTCTCAGGAGTGATGCTGCATTCCGCTTTTGGTCCGCTTGGTGTGCAGAAATCGTGCTTTTCTGTGTGTGCTGTGAAGGGAGGAGGCAGGGATTAAGAAAGAGCGGTGAGTACGAAGGGGCGACTGGATCCCTCCATCACGAAGCTGACAAGACAAAGGCTGTCCTGCAGCGTTGGGGTGGGCGGAGAGTGAGAGCACCGTGTGCACTTGATAGGATGCTATGAGGGCTACAGCAGAGACCTTCGCCACACCACCATCGTCGCGGCGCGAACGGGCGCCGTTGCTTTTTCTACGTGCCAAGCACCCAAATTCCTCACTTTTGGCAGTGGGTTTTCGCACGTTTTGGGTGCCTTTTGCCTCTACAAACCTCATAGAGACCTGGCGCAATTCAAGTTGCCTCGAATCTCATCGAGTCTGCCCTCAGAAATACCCTCCTTGTCTCTATTCAAACGCCACAGTCAAAAACCCAGCCCCAAAAACGAACTGGCCTGCGCCCACCCAAAAACAAAACACCACCATACACACACAGGCAAACAAGACAGGGCAGACATGCCAAAAACGACCTGGCCTGCGCTACCCACCAAAAATAAAACATTCACCCACACACACACAGGACAGCCCAAAAAGACATGGCAGACATGCCAGCCAACACACCCAGTCCCCCTTCAGCAGCAGCACAAATACCACCGCATACACCGCCGTCCCAACAAATGCAAGAAGGGAAAGCCCCCGCGACGGGTGTCCACCTCTTGCCCACCTACCAGCTACGGCCGCTCGAGAGCGAAAAATTCTCCCCGACAGCAGCGCAGCGGGTAGCGGAACGGGTGTTGGTGGACGAATTGAAGGGGAAAGCCTACGACGAGGAACGTGTCACGAGTTGGGCTGTGGCGATTGCAGAGGCGGTCAAGCAGGGGATAAAAGGTATGTGTGCTTGCGTTTTGGGGGAGGAGGAGGAGGATGCAGAGACGCGGTGGGCGGTAGGCTAGGATTCTTATCGTAAAAGGATAGACGGATTGATCCTTATCGTTTCACCCTTTCCACCGTCCTCTCTCTCCATCAAAGCACAAAACATACCAAGGTACAAAATTGTTGTGCAGGTCGCATTAGGGGAGATGCGGGAGCAAGGGGTGCGGGTAGCCTCCCGGTGCTTGTGGGACCCGGTCACGGACAACCATGCCTCCGCGGCGTTTACCAATGTACGTAGTAAAAGTAAAATGCTTCAGATTTCTTTCTTTTATGACATCGACCTTCCCATTCGTTGCTGCCTCGCTCACCCACCTGACGCACCCACCTCCCTCGATCCTCAATTTGTTCTTTTCTCACTCACAGGAGAGCTTGTGGTGCACCGTCTTGATTTTTGCCTTTTATATGGAGTAAGAGAGGAAGAACGGGGGAGGAAATGCCTGTGTTTGTGTGTCGATGCGTATGTGTGTATAGCCCGAAAATAATAATCTAAAGAGAAGAACACCGAGACAAATATAAACGGCAGATAGAGGCTTCAAAATTAAGCATGCATCAATCGTACAATTACTTTCAGTTTCTTTCTTTTGTTCCATCCACCATATTCACATTTTCGTCTTCTTCATTCAGTGGTCGTCCTCGCTCTCCCCCGGGCATTCCTCTCTCAATTCGTTTGCGCTGCTGTACTGATGCCCGCAGTAAAGACAATAAAAATGACCCTCACGCACGTATGCCGTCGCCACGCTCAGCTTCTCAGCATCGCTAAGCGTCTGCCAAAGCTCTAGCTCGGTATCCACTTCTTCAACTCCTCCTTCCTCTTCACCTCCTCCTCCTTGCCCGTGCTGAACTGCAGTCTCTTCCTCCTGAGTACGCACCGCAGAGACTTCTCCTCCTGTCAAGAACAAGGGTTCGTAGGGTTCTTCCCCGCCTTCCTCGCCCTGCTCCTTCTTTGTTTCCTCCTTCTCTGCAGAGCTCCACCACAGGCAGGACCTTTCCCGCCCCGCCCGCGTGTCCAACGTCTCGATCGTCTTCATCGCCTTATTTAAATTCGAGGCGACGCGCCGCTCGGCAAATTGATTAGACATGGCCGCCTGGAAATCCTCCTTGCGTTGCTCCAACAGCTCGACCCGTGCCTGTGCCCATTCCTCACGCCGCTGGCGCGCTTCGTTCTGCCGCTCTGCTTGTCCCAGCCCTCCGCGGTCCGTCTTCATTATCACGGCGATTGGCGCCTTGATGCCGTCGGCGCTCTTGCCGATGCCATGGCCTTCCTTGTATCCCATCAGCTTGAGCATCCGCAAGCCGACATTGTCCTGTAGGGGTAGGGAAAGGGGATAAAGCGATGCATGAAACGGAGGGCAAGGATGGGAGGGAATGGGAAGAAAGTCAGTACCTGGGACAAGGGCGTGTTCATGCCCTCCTGCAACTTCTCCGCCGCATTTGCTGCCTTGGCTTTCTTAGACGTAGCTTGAAGTGGCGGAGGCTCGGCAGCCCTCTTGCTGCTACTGGTACTCGTGGGCGGCTGGTCGACGAAGGCGCCGCTCAGGTAATCCTCTTCATGATGGTCGTGGCTGTTGGGTAGAGGTCCCCTGGCTTGCTCATCTGCCGTCTGTAGCTGCTCCTGCTTCTTCTTCTTGAAACGATTCATGGGGAACTAGCAGGGCGCAGTCTTGACGGTCGCTCAGGGTGGCCTGTGGTTGGTATATATGTGTGGGAAGGTGGGAGTGAGAGGGCGAGGGCGTAAGGAGCATACGGAGCGTGGAAACCTCCTGCCTCAAGAGTTTTGGCAGCATGTACTCAAGCTAGGCAACGCGTTGCGAGCAAGCACTCGGGCTATAGCTCAAGGTAACCCTTGTGTAAATATATCTGTAGTTTGGGCGCAAACCTGGTCGTGGACTGCCACGACCACGACAAGTACATTTACACCCCCAGAGGGAGGAGGTTGGCATAGTCGGCCACGAGGCAAGCAAAGTTTACATTTCATTTCAAGCTTCTTACGGATTGTTCTTTCTTTGTAAGAGCTTCTGTCTGTCTTGTTGCTCCTTATTTTATTTTCGCTGTAGTTGTTAGCCTTGCTTGTCTATCAGTCGCGGAGTACTGCTTTCGTGCGTCTTTCTTCGACTCCTTATCCTAAAACCCCTACATAAGACATGTACCCTCGCTCATACCCCTATTATCCCCTACAATTGTCTTTGAATGCGCTACTTCAAGAAGAGAAGAATGCTACGAATAACTTTCCTGGCCGCCCTACTTCCTCTCTCCTTTCCATATGTATCTCTCTCTCTCTCTCACTCTCTCCTTTCTAAATTTCCTGTGATTGTCAAGAGTTCGCACGGCAAAACTCGTAAAACTGCTTGATATGCTGCACATTCGCCACCACCAACGAATGGGCAAAATGCCGATCAAAAAAAACGTGACGGTCTGCGGGTCCTGCAAGAACACTTGCTCCCCCGCTTCCTTCATGATGTTCTGCGTCAAGGTCACCACCTCTCGGAGCGTCGCCCATATCTGCGGCTGGGAGAAGAAGCCTAACCTCCCCAAATACGCCTCGAACCGATCAAGCAAATCCTGAGGAATAAATGCCAGCCGTTGCTGCTCGCTACAACCACCTCCTCCTCCGCCTCCTCCTCCTCCTTCTTCTCCTCCTCCGGCCGCGTCTTGGAAGATGAGGGGCTGGTGCCGCTGCTCTTCCTGCATCTGCTGCTGCTGCTGCTGCTGCTGCTGTTGGAGTTGCTGCTGGTAACAAAACTGCTGCTGCTGCTGCTGCTGTCGCGCCTACTGCTGCTGCTGCTGCTGCTGCCGGGCTTGCGCCTGCTGGACGGCGGCCTGCTGTTGTTGCTGCTGCATATAGTACTGCTGCAGCTGCTGCTGTTGTTGAAGTTGATAATACTGCTGCTGCTGCTGCTGCTGCTGCTGCTGCTGCTGCTGCTGCTGCTGCTGCTGCTGCTGCTGCTGCTGCTGGCGCTGCTGCTCCTGCTGCTGCTGCTGCTGCTGCTGCTGCTGCTGCTGCTGCTGCTGCTGCTGCTGCTGCTGCTGCTGCTGGCGCTGCTGGTACTGCTGCTGCTGCTGGAGCGCAAAAGCTGCTGCTGCTGCCGCTGCCCCGCCCGCGTTGTAGTAGCCTCCTTGAGCAGGCACTACCCCTCCGACGACGGGATAACATGGGACTCCTGCCTCTCCTCCTCCTCCTCCTCCTCCTCCTCCTTTCCCTGCTGGTTGGGCAGGACTCGAGATGCCTGCTGTAATACTCATGGGACCAAGAGCAGGAGAAGGGGCGGGGGAGAGAGCAGAAGCAGCTGCTGCAGCGGCGGCGGCGAGGGCCTGTTGGTGGTGTTGGGCTTGCTGCTGTTGGTGGACTTGTTGGAGGACGTGGTGTTGGGCTTGTTGCATCGCTTGTTGCTGCTGGTAGAGGGCGAGATTATGCTGATGCTGCTGATGCTGGAGTGTCGTGGAAAGGTCCTGATTGAACTCTCGGACGGCATCATCCCCTGAGA
>Ga0209390_10007545_pt1 | contig 13882 bp, 15 predicted proteins | sample BON01_FD_187212 | JGI IMG/M metagenome (GOLD analysis project Ga0209390, IMG submission 187212) | Freshwater microbial communities from Lake Bonney liftoff mats and glacier meltwater in Antarctica - BON-01 (SPAdes) (version 2) | ecosystem: Environmental > Aquatic > Freshwater > Ice > Glacier... | reverse complement strand
TGATCAAAAATTAAAATTTCTTGATCCCTCTTAGTTAGGCTTATGAATTCCTCTGATATGGAATCATAATCCATAATCCACAAATCCCCCAAATAATCAATCTGAAGTGAGTCCACAATCTCAATGGCGTAACTTGATTTTTCGCTTTCGCCATTCTGATCAGAAGACCTACAACCCGCACAAAAAAAGAGCGCTAACCCCAAACAGACATAATAATTTCTCATGCTGAAAAATAGGAGATTAGATTTTACGATTTCAGTTAAAAAAAGCTAAGTCAGCGTTTCCTTACTACATTAAAGACAAATGCTCTATACTTCAGCAAGGCCACGAAGATCGCTCCTCCAAAAGCATTTCCAAGTAAGGCTGTGCCTTCGAAAGTTAGGTAATCCAAGAATGAAATCTCTGGTGAACTCATCATTCCTGAAAAAATCTCAACACTGCCAATAATACTATGATGTAGTCCGGTAAAAGCCATCACTGCCGTGATCAAAAAAATTATTACAATCCTACTGATTGTATCACGAGCAGAAGCCAACAGCCAAGACAAAAGCCCCATCAGCCAACCTGCGAAGATTGCACTGACAAGGATCACAGTCAAACTGAAATCAAGTACATGTTTTGCGATTTTTACAACTGCTTCTTTATCAAATAAGTGAAGGTTTGGCCCAAGCCAAAGCAAAATCAAGGAAATTAAATAACCACCTATTAAATTACCAGAGATCACCAAACCCCAAATTCTGAGTAGACTAAGGATATCTCTCTTTTTATTCAAAACTGGTAGGGTAAGCAAAGCAGTCTGTTCTGTAAAGAGGATACTTTGCCCCAAAACGACCAAAATAAAACCCAAAGGATAGACAAATGCCATCATTTTGAAGATGGTATCTTCGGCAATCTTCCCTGATAAAAAGTGAAATAGTGAGCAAATCATCAAGTAGCTAAAGCCAATCTCCAATCCAGCAGTCAATGAGCTCAACAATATGCTTTGTGGGCTTTTCTCATAGGTTTCCTGCGCATCACTTAGCTGTTCTCGAAGGATTTCCCCATGTGATTTTGCGGTATCTTTCTTGGGAGATTCTGATTTCTCGATCTCTTTATCGATCTTTTTTTGCTGGTTCTTCTCTAGTTCATCTTTAGTTTTTTCTTTTTTCAACATCATATGCTAGCTAATCTTCTATTATCAATAGCAAAAAAGCTTCCAATCTCCTATTCAAAAAGCATACTATTTCCTACATTTCATCATGATTTGAAATTCAAATTGGTTATCATTTGTCATCGTACTGAAAAAATCCTTTAAGTACGAATTGGCAAGCTTGACGTCTCGCTCCTCCATAAACAATTGATTGTCTATCAAAGCCATCAGGTCATTTTCCTTGGCCAAAAACTCCTGACGAATCGCCTGCATAATTGACTCATCCCGACAATATCCGCGATACAACCTGTCTGTGACTTTCTCAATATCAACCAGGTTGCTGACCTGAGCGTAGGGAGGACTCACCAAGCCAGTCATATCAAAATCATAAGCTAAGGGAATAAACTCCGTATTGGACAGCTTGATGATCTTTTGATTGTGATAAAACATACTCGACCAGTCTGTATTTCCGATCATGTATTGAAAAAAATCATGTCTAACCGTAGCGCTATCCTTCAAAAACATAGGTCCCAATTTTTTCTCATCATAAATCTCTCCGCCAAATCGCTCCGCTACCAGGTCATCATCCTCGATCAAAAAGGCCAGCAATTCATTCACTTCACCTTTTCTATCATCCTCATCAATAAATGAAATCTTGACCAAACGAGTCGGAAAGAAATACGGCGTGACCTCCTCATACATTTTGTAAGCGAGATATTCCTTTGCAATGTAATTCGGAGCAAATTTGGAATTATTGCAAGGCATAACCAGTTTGAGACCTTTGTGACCTTCAAATGGAGTTTCCTTAGATCTTTTCTTTTTGATTTTGATCCGTATCGGTGGATAAGAGCAGTTTTTTCGCCGGAAATTACCGCGTGCTCTCAAATCAATATCCAAGCTATCCCAGCCTCCCTCGGCATTCTTATACATCAGAAAGGAATCAATGAAGGTTGAATCGTTGGTTTCATTCTTCACTTGTTTGGAAGAAAACTTCATTTGGAGTTCGAGAGGCTCTTCAGTAGAGAACAACTCTGGATAAGTTTGAGCATTTATTTGGCTCACTGATCCAAGACCGATTAAAATAGCTGAGAAAAGTATTATTATCATTTTCATAGTTGCTGGGTTGAAAATTTATCGAAGTCTTTCTTTTATTTCTAAAGGTGTGTTTTCTAGATATAACGAATCCAAGTCGAATTCCTCCAATTTGATATCATCCAAACCGTCTTGATCAAAAGGATTTTCTAATTGTTCTTGAACATTGAAAAGCGAAATCAAAATAAATGTAGATGCAATAGATAAGGAATATAGTACCCAAGAATCGTTCATTGAAGTATTTTCATTCAACTTAAGATGGATGGCACATAAATAATCGGATAGATAAAAATTAGGCAATAAGCACGAATTGAAGCCGGTGTTCTATGGCTTTTGATTGATGCTGTATTCTCAATCCCCAAGTGAACGTCACGCATAAAACCCAATATCTTCAGTAAGTTGCTGAATTTCAGTTTTTCATTTTGCTCGGTTAATAAGTCATTAAACTTTATCACTTCAGTTCTCAGGATTTCAATAGGCAAAGGATCTGGACCTAAGTAAGCGATCAATGATTTGGGAATTCGGAGTAATAATTCCAGCAACTCGTGTTTCTTTTCTTTTGAAATTTTAGGATTACTTTCAATGCTGGATTTTACAGTAATGATACCAGTCTTAAATCTGGAAAGAAATTCCAAAGCCTTTTCTCTGCGCTTAAATGCACTTCGAATAGTGAATACCAAAGGAAATATAATTACCAAACTGATCATTGTCTGATCAAAATTATATTGAAACTTATATTCCAATGAAAAGAAAGTAGTGAGCCAAGTGATTACAATTGCTATAAAAGTTCTGGGCTTGATAATCGAAAGGTACTTCTCCATTTATAGTTGAAATAAATTCACTTAAATCATATTTTGCAAAGGCCAACAAATTCGCTGCTCCTTTAAAAAATTCAACAGCTACAGGGGAATTTACTAAAATTCTCACCTTCGCTTCAGGACGATGGGTTAAAAGGTTTTTATTGTTGAATTAAAAAAAAGTTTTTAAACTCAACCTCAGCCCCTTCTGCTTGTAATGCGATCTGACCACTTTTCACCGAAGCTCCAATGCCCTCATTGACCAATATCCCGTTGAGCCAAACTGTAATCGTATTTTCCTTACAAGTAATTTTTAAGTGATTCCAAACTCCTAATGTATTCTCAGTGCCGTCAGTTAAGTTGATTATTCTCCGCTCCTTCCCTTCTACTACACCCCAGTTTTCCTTTGGTCCACGTCTTGCCTCCATATTTTCAACCTGAATATTTTCCTGAATACACCAAAAATCACCTGCATTCTGATGCATCAGTTGGACTTCGATGGACTTTGGAAACATTTCATATAATGCTCGCGGAGTAGACGCATGAACCAATACACCACAATTGCCAGGTTCGCCAGCAAATCGATAGTCTAGCTCCAGAGTATAATTCTCATAAATCGCATCAGTTATCAAATGCCCTTGAGGAGTACCCAAACTCACTAATAGCCCGTTTCTTATTATAAAAGGAACCCGAAGCGAACTGTCTTTTTGAAAATCCGGCACATCGATATGCCAGCCGGTAAGATCTTCACCATTGAAAAGTGAGATCTTTTTGGTTTGGGAAAAGGCTACATGCAAGGAGAATTGCAAAAGGAAAAAAGTGCAGATCAGTTTCATTGGTTTAGAGTAACGGTTTTTAAATCAAATTATCGTGGTCTTGCTTCCCAAATCCGCATAAAAAGCATCTGAGCCATTCTTCGGGCATGTTCTTTGGCATAATTCGCATTTTCTCCCTCAAAGTAACGATCAATGGTGGCAAACCAAAGCTCCAGCCAATTGCCAAAATGAGCTTGGGTAATGGAGTTGTCCATTTTGGCGTCCACTTCCTGATGGACTCTGCTCGGATTGAATTGTCCTTTCCCCGGGCCGGTTTGGAGCAAAATCATTTCCCAAAAATCAGATAAGTGGACAAGGTGATGATCCCAATCTTGAATTACCGAATTGAAAATTGGTCCCAGGGTGTCATGTACTCGAATCTCCTTATAAAATCTACGTACTAAAAAGTCAACTTCTTTTCGACTTTTTATGGCTAATCGGTCCATTTTTTTATTTCAAAATCGGTTTTAATACTTCTAATTTCCCATCGATACCTTCAGGAATCGGCAGATTCAAAAGCTTGCAAATCAGCGGATAAATATGAATGTTATCAAACGAATCAATGCTCAATCCTATTTTTATTTGAGGTCCTTTGGCATAGAATATTCCATGCATCTCAGGATATTTTTCGCTGTAGCCGTGAGTTCCTTTGACATTTGTCTCGTCCATACGCATCCTGCGAGCCATTACTTCTCTGTACTCTTCATTTTCCATCCAATAATAGCCCAAGTCTGCGAGGACGATCACATCACCTATCCTATCGCCATGGGCTCCCAGATCTTGATAAAACTCGCCCTGAGCAGGATCAAATACAGTAAAGCCTTTTTCTTTTAGCTTAATATTGGCTATGACTATCTCTTTTTCCTTAGGATCATCCAGATAGATATGTGCCAATGCTCCGCTGTTGACCACTCTTCCATTTACACCCTCAATGACCTGATCTAGCGCAAGGTAATTTTCTATCGATACATCGGCCATACCATGATCGGACACTATAATGATGTTGACTTCTTGAGCTATACTTTTTACCCCTTCAAATAGTGCTCCCAGCTCATGATCTAATTGCTTTATTCTTTGGGACAGCTCCTGATCATTATTGGCTCCATAGCGATGCCCCACATCGTCCATATCCGAAAAATACATGGTAATCATTCTTGGACGAATGGAGTCGGGCAGTTGGAGCCATTCAAATACTTTGGTTACCCGAGTTAGATTATTTACTTGGCCATCATAATCGTAGTAATAACTGGGCCGAACTCCCTGCACATCAGCCTCTGAGCCTACAAAAAAGTAACTGGCAGCTTTCATACCATTTTTCTCTGCCAGCACCCAAAGCGGCGTACCGCCATACCAACTTCCATCAATCACCAAATCACGCCTATTGATCTGGTAAATATCATTTTTGATGGGATCGTAAAATGAATTATCCACAATCCCATGGTGCTCTGGTCTCAACCCTGTAGCAATTGTGTAGTGATTTGGGAAAGTTTTGGTCGGAAATGAAGGGATTAGCGATTTCGCTTCGACCCCATTTTCTATAAATCGAGTGAGATTTTCCGGTTTGAATCTATCCACATAATCGTATCGAAAACCATCCAAAGAAATTAGAATAACGGTTGATTCTTTCTCTTGCTGCGCAAAAGCAGGTAAAGAAATTCCAATAAAAATTAGCGAGATAAGAAAGAATCGATTCATTGCTCTTCAATATAGAGATTGAAGGTAAAGTTCCTTTTTTATCCTATTTTTCCAAGATAATCTCCTACAAAAAGAGTAATCTATTCCTCAAGTGTTTTTGCTTTCCGACCCCAATTCAGGGAAAAAACTCCATTATTATAAGTACAAATAGCTAAAAATGAACCACTATTTCTTCGGTATATGATTTGAACTTAAGTTTAAGAAAATACTATGAAATCAGTTAAAAAATCGTTGGCCATTGCAGTAATTGTTTGTCTGTCCCTTTCATTATTTAGTTGCGGCACAAGCAATGCGTTGAAAGGTGGAGCCATAGGCGGAGCAGCAGGAGGCACTCTTGGCGGAGTGATCGCAGGGGGCGAAAATACAGCAATTGGAGTAATTCTCGGTTCTGCCATTGGAGGTACAGCGGGAGCAATTATAGGAAAACAGATGGACCGTCAAGCAGAAAAACTTGAGAAAGATCTTAAAGATGCTGAAGTTGAACGCGTCGGGGAAGGAATTAAGATCACTTTTGATTCAGGTTTAATGTTTCCAGTGGATCAATCTAAACTAACTGATGAATCCAAAAGTAATCTGGTGGAATTAGCCGTAACGCTTAAATCATACCCAGATACTAACATCTTGATAGAAGGTCACACCGACAATACAGGGAGTAAAAAATATAATTTGAAATTATCTAAAAAAAGAGCTGCTGCCGTTAAGAGTCACCTTGAATCATTGGGAGTAGATGGAAATAGATTGGAGTTAGTCGCCTCAGGAGAGGGGAAGCCTATTGCATCTAACGATACCAAGCAAGGGAAAAAACTAAACCGAAGAGTCGAAGTAGCTATCTATGCGAATGATAAAATGGAAAAAGATGCAAAAAAAGGCTTAGTGGAGAAAATGTAATTTTCCACCTTTATGCTTCAAATTCCGGTCGAGCATCCAAAAGGGCGCCTTTCTCATTGCAAGCCCTTTGCCATTATCACTAAATTCAACTTATGATTAATTCTTGAAATAACTCGAATTTTATTATCGTATTAAGCATTATTGCCGCCAGTTTTTTCAATTTCGGATGTGATGAAAATTCGATTTATGAAGATCCACTTCGCGTCAAACTTTTTGAAGATCAGCTCTCAGGCTCCGCCCAATATCATACTTTTCAATATTTTTGGGATGGTGCAAAGCCAAATGCAGGAATGGCTCCAAGTCGGATTCATTTGGATGGAATCTACTGCGATAATGACTAGCATATCTTCATAAGTGGAGCTACAGGAATAGGTTTAATCGAAATCCTTGGAAGAATAGAGCGGGGATGGGTTAGTCGTGATAAAGCGAGGATCCGATTTGAAAAAATGATCAAATTCCTTGTGAGGGCAGATCGCCGGCAAAGAATCGGTCCACATTGGTTGTGCGGGGAAATCGTGATAGTAAAGCCATTCAGTTCTAAAGATAATGGTTCAGACTTGGTGGAGTCAGAATTTTTGATTCAAGGTTTATTGGTTGTTAGAGAGTATTTCAAAAGTAAAACAATTGAAGAAAAGATACTTGGCAATTGAATAGATGTACTGTGGCGATACATGGACTGGAACTTTCGTAACAAAGGAGGGCAGAAAGTACTGTTTTGGTATTAGTCACCCAATTTTAGTTGGAAGATGAATTTCTCAATTGAAGAATATAAGTAGGCGCTGATCGTCTATATTTTCGCAATAGCATCGCCTACTTATCCCATTGACCCGGCTTGCTTATCATGAAGGCTGAACCAAAAAGGGGAATGCTAAAATTGGTGATTTGACGCTTTATAACTTGACACTTCAATTGATATATAACGGAATATAGCAATATGGAGGACCTCTTTTTTAAGCTTACTATTCTTATTTAAGTTTGGATTCCAGAGGCATCAAAGACCGATAAGCAAACTACTGGAAGGAAAATCAAACGATAATTAATTGCGCTTGGTACATTCAAAACCTTTACAACTTTAAATGCAATAGAATAGACCTTTGAGGTTTGACATCCAGCTATTCTATCAATGGCTATGATACCCACCGGCCCGGAAAAGATACCGGTGTAATTTCCCATACTGCTGTGATTGCTCACATCGTGTATACCTCACGGGAACCCATGCAAGTCATTCGAAATCTCTTTGAAAATTACTTTGACAGATTGCATGGGTCTTTTGGGTTTTAAGATGCCGTAAGTCCACATCACGATTTTTATCCCAAGCGATATTTAGCTATTGATTAGAGCCCCATCGTGACCATGATCGAGAATCACAGAAATGGATTGGCGATTATTTATGGGAGCTCCAGAAGTGAAGCATGGATATCAGATCTTGGGCTCTGATGAAGATTAATAAAAAAAATAGACAATATTTTTTTATCCAGAAAAAAGTCTTATTTTTAAGGACAAATGACTAAAGTATGAGCGACATATTTGAAAATCGAATAGACACAGTTGCTGAAGATTTTGCAGTTTATCTCAAAGATTTATCCAGCCCTACGGTTGGTTTGACTGTATTTGATCAGCGCTCCTTTCTCCAGTTCTTTACTGATCGAATGATGATTGTCAAGGCTATTCGTAAGGGTATTCCTCAATCATTATTTAAGTCCATCAAGGATGCGCTTCCTTTTTCTGAAGAGGACTGGGCAGATTTCTTAGATATTTCCATCAAGTCGTTGCAGCGTTACAAAAAAGACGAGACACATGTCTTTAAGTCCATTCATTCCGAGAAGATTCTCGAGGTCACTGAGGTGATTGCGATGGGATATGAGGTATTTGATACGCAGGAGCAGTTTTCACTTTGGCTGAATACCCCAAGTTATGCCCTTGGCAATATGAAGCCAATCGAATTAATCAAGGATTCTTATGGAAAGGAGCTTGTGCTCAATGAGCTGACTCGTATCGATCAGGGAATTTTTGCCTGATGAAGATTTTTCGATTAGCACGAAAAAAATATCCGATCCAACTGAGCGGAAAGGGAGCTGCATTATCGGGAAATCGATGGAATTCCAAAGGAACAGAAATTATTTACTTGTCAGAAAGTCGGGCTTTGGCGATGGCTGAGGTTGCTGTTCATTTATCGCTTGCCACACTTCCCAGAGATTTTGTAATGCTGGAGATTGAGGTTCCAATTGAGGTAAGTCAAAAAACTCTCTCCCTGCTCGATCTTCCGCTTGGTTGGAATAGTTTCCCTCACTTGATTTCCACTCAGCGGATTGGAGATGAGTTTGTTCAACTTGGCAAAACTTGCCTATTGAAGATTCCATCGGCAGTAGTTCCGGGGGATTTCAATTTCTTGATTAATTCAAAGCATTCGGATTTTATAAAAATCCATATTGTAAAGCAGGAAGATTTCCCCTTCGATCAACGACTATTTAAATGCTGAAATTCCGACTGCGGAAATTCCTCAACTAATTTTCCTATAAGAAATCGGGGTCATTCCAATGTGATTTTTGAATTGACGGTTGAAATTGGAAAGGTTGGAAAACCCAACTTCAAAGCTGATCTCTACGATTTTTCGTTCTGATTCTCGTAGGAGTTTACAGGCTTGATTGATTCGAAACTCATTCACCAGCTCGATAAGTGTCTTTTGAGTTCTGGATTTCAAATACCTACAAAAACCTGCTTGAGACATTTCAACCAGATTTGATACTTCTTCCAGACGGATTTCTCGTGAATAGTTCTCCAGCAAAAATACCAAAATGGTTTGCATCCGAGGACTGTCCACAGCACTCAAGCCTTGAACGGGATTTAAGGTCAATTTCCTCACCTCCTGAGATTTTGACATTTCTTCGAGCAGCTCCAACATTGCGATCATTCGCTTCATCCCACTTATTTGTAAGAGTTGGAGAATTTGATTTGCAAACCTCACTTTTGATTCTCCAAAAAACTCCAATCCATGAGGAGATCGCTGAAGAAGCATTCGGATTCGATTCATTTCTTCCAGCTTAAAAAAACTTTTACCAAAACTATCCAGCGTAAACTGGACCACGACTGATGCTGGTTTTGGGGAATTCTCTCGATAAAAATAATCGTCGGCAACAAACCAGTGGGGCAAGTTACTTCCTAGTAGAATGACATCTCCTTCCCGATATTCAGAAAGGTGATTTCCAACATATTTCTTACCCCATCCACCATCACAAAGCAGCAATTCTATTTCTTCATGATAGTGCCAAGGCGTCTCAAACCAAGGAGATTCGAAACGGTGAACTAAGAAAGAACTACCAAGACTAGTTGGAAGCTTTTGTAAAAGTGGAGCTTTTACCATAAATGCTAAAATAGTATTAGTATTCTATAATATTCAGGTAGATACTGAGCAAAGACAGATTTAACTTTCAATTTGAAAGAAACAGTCACTATTTTCAATAGAATACTCACATGAAGCTAGCTCAAAAAGCGATTGTCATTATTGGAGGCACATCTGGAATTGGCCTTTCCGCTGCCAAAGCTTTGGAAAAAGAAGGTGCCAATCTAGTCTTAGTAGGATTGGATGAAGCTAGTGCAGAAGATGCCGCCGACCAACTCAAAAGCAATCCATGGATTATCTATGGAGATGCCCGAGAAGAAGGAATTGCGAACCAAGCCATAGCAGCTTGCCTAGAGAAATTCGGAGATTTTAATGGACTCTATCATGTGGCCGGCGGAAGTGGTAGAAAATTCGGCGACGGTCCACTTCATGAATTAACACTTGAAGGTTGGAATCAAACACTCACCTTAAATCTGACTTCGCTGATGCTCTCCAATCAGGCGGCAATTCAGGCTTTTCAAAAGCTAGCTCATGGCGGTTCGATATTGAATCTGGGTTCTATTTTAGCATTCTCCCCATCTCCAAAATACTTTGTCACCCATGCCTACGCTGCAGCAAAAGCTGCAATAGAAGGCCTGACGGTGAGTACCGCAGCTTTTTACGCTCCGCAAAATATTAGAATCAATGTCCTAGCGCCGGCATTAGTCGAAAGTCCCATGTCAAAGCGGGCCATGACCAATTCAGAAATAATGAATTTTTCTGCTTCCAAAATGCCCCTTGATGGTGGTCGTGTCGGGCAGCCTTCCGATCTGGATCAAGCAGCAGTATTTTTCCTTTCAGATGATTCCAAATTTACTACTGGCCAGATTCTCCATATCGATGGAGGCTGGCACTTGACAGAAGGACAATATCAATGAAAAAAGCAATCGGAATTGACCTCGGAGGGACAAATATCAAAGGTGTACTCATCGATGAAGACGGTAACATCCTTCGCCAAACTCGGAAAGCGACTGTCGGGGAAATCGATGGGATTTGGCAGCAAAATGTAAAAGATCTCTACATAGAACTTCAAAAGTTCGATCCCGATCCAGCGATCAAGCTAGGACTTTCAGCGCCCGGATTGGCAAATGAGACCAATACCTGCATCAACTTTCTCCCCAATCGACTTTCTGGTTTGGAGCGATTTGATTGGAGCGGATTTTTGGGAAAAGATACTTCAGTCCTAAATGATGCCCACGCAGCTTTGATGGCTGAGGCCACTTTTGGAGTGATGCAAGGAATGAAAAATGCCATTTTACTAACCCTTGGAACAGGCGTTGGCGGTAGTTTACTTCTAGATGGCAAACTCTATCAAGGTTTGGCACAAATGGCGGGACATATCGGGCACTCGACTGTTCAATCTGGTTCGGATGAATTGAGTATTCTTGGGATTCCGGGGAGTTTGGAGTATGCAATTGGAAACTATTCAATCAGCAAAAGAAGTCAGGGTACATTTCAAAGTACTTATGAATTACTTGATGCTTATAAGAATGGGGACACATTTGCTACCTGGATGTGGCTGGACATGATGCGAACCCTTGCGCTATCGATTTGCTCCCTTACCAATATCTTCTCCCCGGAGGCAGTTGTACTTTCAGGTGGCTTGACTCATGCAGGAAATATTCTATTTGATCCGCTTCAAGATTTTATCGACAGGTATGAATTCCGTCCTCAAGGGAAACAAACCAAAATCTTGAAAGCACAATTTGAGGACTTTTCTGGGGCACTAGGAGCTGCAGCATTTGCTATGAATAAATCATAAATCAGATAAATCCATTCTAAATGAGCTACACTCAAACCTATCTCGATCGCTGCCAAGAACTTTTAGATTGCATTCGAACTCAAGAATCAGCCATTCAAACCGCTGCAGGTTGGTTCTCAAAACCCATCCTTGCCGGTCGAATGGTACATGTCTTTGGGTCTGGTCACAGCCGAATTATGGTAGAAGAAATGTGGCCACGCTATGGATCATTTCCAGGTTTCAACCCGATTGTAGAGCTTTCCCTGACCTTCCACAATCTAGTAGTCGGCGCTAATGGACAGCGTCAAGCCATGTTTTTGGAGAATATTCCTGGTCTTGCTTCGCAAATTCTTCGAAACTTTGACCTTTCTGAAATAGACTCAGCCTTAGTGATTTCTTCCTCAGGCTGTAATGTTGTACCAATAGAAATGGCTGAAATTTTCCAATCCAAAAGGATCAAAACTGTCGGGATTATTTCCAAGAAGCATTCTGAAGCCTCCACTTCCAAAAAATCAGATGGCAAAAAGCTGCAAGATTTCTGCGATTTGGTTTTGGATTCTGGAGCACCTGTCGGGGATGCGATGGTACATATCGAAAATCTGGAAACCCCAGTGGCCCCAGGTTCGACCATCGGTTCTTGCATGTTGATCAATTCGATCAAAGCTGAAGTGGCAAATCTACTTACCCTAGCCGGACATCCTCCAAAAGTTCTGACTGCAGGAGCATTAATCGGTGCTAAGAAAGCAACTTCGCTTTTTCAAGCCGCCTATGATGAGCATGGTCACCGCATTGCAAAAATGTATCAGCAAAACGGGATACCATCCTATGTTTCGGAGCAAAACTCTTCGAAATAAGCAATGGGTTTAATTTCTAAAATAGCCCCGCAGGTAATATATTAAGTACTCAAACCCAAAAACTCATAACCTATGGCAAACTTATGTATAATCGGCGGAGGATTTATCGGAAGGTTCTATGCCGAATCGCTAGTAGGGAGACGAATGAAAGACAAGGTAAAAGTCGTCTATTCCCGATCTCAGGAAACAGTAGATCGCTTCGCGAAAGATTATAAAGTCCCGACTGCTTTTATTGATATGGAAGCAGCTATCGCCCACTCAGATTCCCAGATCATCATTATTGCCCTTCCAAACTACCTACATGAGGCGGCAGTCATGCTTAGCGTCAAGCATAAAAAACCCGTACTCTGCACCAAACCACTTGGGCGAACTGCAGCAGAAGCTTTCCGAATGATGGAAGCTTGTGAGAAAGCCGGAGTCTTTGGTGGCTATCTAGAAGACCTTTGCTACACGCCAAAGTTTCAAAAATCCCTCAAGTCAGTTCAAGAGGGCGCGATCGGTAGAGTACTTTGGGCAAAGTCTCGGGAAACCCATCCCGGACCGCATGCGGATTGGTTTTGGGATCTGGAAGCAGCAGGAGGCGGAGCAGTTGTAGATTTGGGCTGCCACTGCATAGAAATCAGTCGAAATTTTATCGGAAAAGACATTCGTCCTGTGGAGGTGATGTGCTGGGCAGATACGCAAGTGAAACCGATTGAAGCAGAAGATCACGCTATCGGCTTGGTAAAATATGAAAACGGAGCCATCGGACAATTTGAAGTAAGTTGGACCTTCCGTGGCGGCATGGATCTTCGTGATGAAGTGATGGGAACTGAAGGTACGATCTGGGTAAATTCTTGGCTGCGAACAGGTTTCGAAATGTTCACATCAGGCGAAGGAAAAGGATACGTAGCCGAAAAAGCAGAATCCGATTCCGGGTGGCAATTTCCAGTCGGTGATGAAGCCCATGAATTAGGCTATCCGAATATGTTTATCGACATGTTTGAAGCAATCGAAAATGGAACTCAACCACAAGAGACCTTTTACGATGGTTTCATAGTCAATTCGATAATCGATGCCGCCTATAAATCCGCCAAAACCAAGCTTTGGGAACCTGTGGACTTGAAAGTTTGGCGCGGAAAAACCGGTGTCACGAAGCCTTCTGTCTATACTGAATACGATGCAGACCACTGGCTGATCAAAACCGAAAAACTACCGAATGGCGATAAAGTGACGATCGTCAAGGAGAAAGTCAGTGGAAAAATAAAGGAGATTCGATGATGTTGGGTGTTTGGTGCCGGGTGACTGGTGACCGGTGTTTGGTGCTGGGTGAAGGATGTCCGATGCCGGGTGACCGATCGTGAGTGTTTGGTGACCGATGTTGGGTGCTGTCTCATGATATAGGTTGACGCCAAACTTGTGGATAAATTTCATAAATATGAAATAATTATGACAGAAGATGAAAGAAGGCGGAGACGTTTCAGTGAAGAATTTCGCAAAGAACAGGTTAGTC
>Ga0209390_10007543_pt1 | contig 13883 bp, 19 predicted proteins | sample BON01_FD_187212 | JGI IMG/M metagenome (GOLD analysis project Ga0209390, IMG submission 187212) | Freshwater microbial communities from Lake Bonney liftoff mats and glacier meltwater in Antarctica - BON-01 (SPAdes) (version 2) | ecosystem: Environmental > Aquatic > Freshwater > Ice > Glacier... | reverse complement strand
GTATTCAAAGATCTATCGGAGAGAGCCTCCAAAGAAGATATAGCAGCCTTTACAGAGACTAAACAAGAAAACTTAGTATCCTTTCACTCTTCTCTAGGCAGAAGTATTAGAAATGGCTTTAAGCTGTGGGAGTTTCCTTGGAAACCTGAAATTGTAGATGGAATTGATATGTCAGATAACCATCCAGACTCTATTTCTATGCGGGTATTAGAGTTAGTACATAAAAAAATGTTGGGTCGTTAGTATAATGGTTATTATGCCGGTCTCCAAAACCGTGCGATTGGGGTTCGAATCCCTAGCGACTCGCCAAATATTGATTTGATTTACTTTGCTTAACTCTGTATAATATACTTATAAATTAGAAAACATAAGGAACACATGAACAACCGAACAAGCGAAATAATAAAAGAAATTGTAGTACAAAAACACAACTATGATTTTTATGCACAAAAAGTGCAAGAAGCAGACAATGAAATAGCTGCACTAGAAGATGAACTATACGAGTTAGAGAACTATGAGGTTTAGACATTGATAGATACAGGAATAGCTTCTCCTTGTAAAAGAGAGTGTATTTTAGATGTAAGTAGTGTTTGTACTTCTTGCTTCAGAAGCCTAGACGAGATAAAACAATGGGGCAGTGCTTCACAACTAGAAAAGGAAACTATAATGGAAAATGTTATTAAACGACAGCGTAACGAACAGTCTAAAGAAACTATATAGGCGGGTTCGTACAATGGTAGTACAACAGTCTTTGACACTGTTAGCACTGGATCGAAACCAGTACCCGCTTCCACCTAAAAAGTAAATTTAATACAGTATTCAGCTTGTCTATAGCAAGTAGTATGGTACCAATTCTAGAAAAAGAGGTTCAAATCCTTTGAATACTGTATTAAATTTATTTAAGGAAGTCAAAATGATTACAGGTAAGCAACATCTAAAGGACATGTTATTAGAGATTATAGAGAACTACGACCACCCACATACCCTAGAGGTGGCTTATGTATTATACACAGGGTTTTATACTTTAACAGATGAAGAAGTTAATGCTATAGACGAGGAGTTGGTTAGAGCCAACTTAGTTTACTCTATAGACCTTTACTTACCAGAACAACAAATAATAAAGTTAAAAGATATGTTAGCTGTAACAGCACTAGAATATCTAGAAAGATTCCAATAGTTCCTTAGCTCAACTGGACAGAGCACGTGGCTTCGAACCATTAGGTTCTGGGTTCAAATCCCAGAGGGACTACCAAACAAAGGTTCATTAGTGAAAAGGTTATCACGTAGGCTTGTCAAGCCTGAATTGCAGGGTTCGATGTCCCTCATGAACCGCCAAAATTAGAGTCGAAAGTGAAGGTACATAGGTACCTGTGCGGCAATACAGAGTCATAATCTGTAAATAAAGGTGTAATGAGCCAGCGTATACTCTTTTCGTTTTATATTCCCATAGTTTAATGGAAGAACACCGCCCTTTCACGGCGACAGCGAGAGATCGATACTCTCTGGGAATACCATTTATAACATGCTCAGCCACTTAATTATAGATATATGCCGAATAGTTTAGGAGCAACATAGAAGCGATACCTTCCTGCAGAACGTATCCACAAGCCTATCTGTTTTCGACGGGTCTTAGTTAGTGTTTGATATTATACTGATGAGAGTATGTTTTACAGCTTCCTATCTGCCATGTGTAGAAAAGGATACGGTATCGTCTAACGGCGCTACCAGCATTATCACCATATGATGCGGAAAATAGCATTGTGTCACGCGGGGGGCAGCACCTCGCCATCTCCACCAAAAGCAATATACAAAACTTATAACCCCACGTTGTTGCCTAGCCTACTAGTGGCGAATAGAGGTAGTAAGAGGACTCTCGGCAACCGTATATTGTTTTTGATGGGGATGAATTAGAATCGAACATAATGGGAAATCAGGTTGATGGTGCAAGCAGAAACTCTTGTAAAACCGAATGAACTAAACTTAAAAGCAAACGATTCAGTTTACGTGATAGCGGCTTAGACCACTATCTGAGGTGAGTACCACCTTATTAACCAAACGCTTACAAAGGTTGGCAACTTGCTTTATAAACTAAAAGTTGCACCTCTTTCATTAACTAAAGGATACAACATTTATATGGAGTAAACCTGAATACTCAGATATGCGCTTCGGTTTCGAAGTGACAATGTATATTTGTAGTAGGTAGAAAGTAGGAAACTAAGCCCGTGTAATGCGGGTTTAGTTGTCTCTAAAATAGGTAAAATAATATGAACCAGAAAAAAGCTAAAAATCTCCGTAGAATTGCTAAAGCAACAGCAGAATCTAGGTTTAACGGGTCATTACCAGAGGTAAGCTACGAAGTAGGGCAGCTACCTAAATTTGAAGCTAGACGAGTAATGAAACTAGGAACAGACGGGTTACTAAAAGCAACAGCCGAGTACGTTAAACCTTTTATCTTTGATAAAGTTGTGAAAGGAGTACCTAAAATTCTAGGCTTCTGTACTAGAAAGATCTACCAAGACATGAAAAAGCTAAATGGATAGTCTAGCGTATGTAGAGCTTCATAGCATATTAGCAGACTATAGGGACGCACTAGAAGCATACCCTAATATGGCTGATGCAATAGAGGCATTAAATGTTTTTGAAGACAGTATAAAAACAGCAGTAGAAAAGATAGGCTAATGCTTAGCGAAGCAGTAATGTGTCTAGCACTCGCCATTTACCATGAAGCGAGAGGAGAACCCCTCGTGGGTCAGATGGCGGTGGCTGAGGTAGTTATGAATAGGGTAGCGCACCCTAGGTGGGCGAACAAAGTATGTAAGGTAGTAAAGCGTAGATCTCAGTTTTCTTTTTACTGGGACGGAAAGTCTGATGAAATGCAGGATGCCATTGCAAAGAAGTGGGCAATAGCTATAGCAGACTCATACATAAATATAGGTAGTCCAGGTATTGTAAAAGGTGCTACCTGCTACACTACTTTAGAAATAAACAATAAGTGGACGCGCAATTCTCCTGTGGTTATTACTATAGGTAGCCACAAATTCATGGACTGCGGAAAATAGACTTGAATTGATACCTTATTTTTGATATAATAGTTACATAAATTGATAAATAAGGAAAGAAAAATGATAGCAGTATTCAAATATATTATTCACCCTTTTACGCTTGAAACTGAGCTAGGTGAAGGTGCTAAAATACTTAGTGTAGGTTATCAAAATGGTAATATATGCCTATGGGCGCAAACGGATACTGAATTAGGCTATGAGGTACGTAGATTTAAGGTATTTGGTACAGGCAGGGAGATAGAAGAAATAAAAGGCTATGAATTAAAGTTCATAGGTACAGTACAATACCCAGATGGTCTAGTATTTCATGTCTTCGAGGAACTTAAAAAATCTAACTTGATTTAATAACTAAAAATAAGTATAATAGTTTTATAAAATTGATAAACAACCAAAGGAAAAAGCATATGTCAACAGCGTGGACAGAAGAACTAAAGGCAGAAGTAGTGCAAGCGTATCAAGATAGCAATCCTACTCCTGAAAACTCAATGGATATAGTTAAGAAACTAGCAGAAGAATACGAAAAAACGCCTAACGGTATTCGTATGATTCTAACCAAAGCGGACGCATATATCAAAAAAGCTGCAGCTGAACCAGCTGCTAAGAAAGAAGGTGCGGCATCTACTAGAGTTAATAAAACTCAAGCTATTAATGATTTAGCTAAGATTATAACAGATAATGGTGCGGATATTGACCAAGAAATCTTAGATAAGCTAACAGGTAAAGCGGCAGTATACCTAGCAGGTATTATGACACAGTTAGTAGCTGCAGAAAGTAAGTAAATAAGTTAATTTGGTAAAGGGGCGGAAAGTTATGGCTAGAACTAAAGTTAAAGATCATGAGAAGTTAGATGGTGCTAATATGCTAAAAGTAATTGAGCTATTAAGTGCAGAACCCCCTATTACTAAAAAAGCGGCATGTGGAATACTTAATATTTCTTACAATACCAAAAGGTTAAGTACACTAATCGAGGAGTACCAGGAAAGAATAATTTTCTCTAAACGTAAAAGAGCAGAGATGCGTAGTAAAGCAGTTACTACTGATGATGCTAAGTATATAATAGAGGAATATTTAATAGAAGGTACTCCTATGCAGGAGATTTCTGAAAGAACATTTAGAAGCGCAGGTATTATAAAGCAAACACTAGAAACGAACGGTGTACCTTTAAGGGAGACTGGTAGTAGCTACTTCAACCCAGTAGTGTTGCCAGATGGTGGATATAGAGAAGAGTACAAGAAAGGGGATTTAGTATTTAGTGCCAGGTATAATACTCCTGCAAGAATTAAAGCTTTATGGCAGAAGGATAAAAACCACGGAAATGTTTACTCCATTTACTTGCTAGGAAATCAAAAAGAACATGCGTATCAACCCGCTTATGAGCTAGGAGATTTAACTCATCTAGAGAGTAATTTAGGTATTAGAGTACAGGAGAAATAGTATGAAGGATAAAGAGTTAAGGGCCGTGCTAAAGGAAATAGGATTACTAGAAAAAACTATAACTACCCACTAGAGATTTCGTGTAAGCTTGATGACCCGTTAATAGGAATACGAGCAGTTTTCTTAAAAGACAGAGTAGAAAAACTTGAATTAACAGTGGCATCATTACTAGAAGCACTAGATCTTAAAGAGATAGAAATAAAAGCACATTCCGAAATAGTGCGTATAACAAAAAAGGGATAAGATAATGTCTAAAATGAAAGTAACAGCAGCACAAAAAGAACGGTACAGTGCCTATAGGTTCGAGAGACGTTACGCTAAAAATAAAGCACGTAAGCTAGAACGCCACTTGAAGCAGTTTCCTAGCGATGGGCAAGCGCAAGCCGCGCTAAAAGATATTGTTACGTATTCTCGTAAAAAACCTTACAGTAAAGTTCCAGCAATTAAATTTGTTGTGAAGAAAACCCTAAAAGGTAAATCTTTTACTATCAAAGAAAAAACGAATGTCCCTAAAATTAAAGCGTCTAGCTATGTGAATGGGATTCCTTTCATTGACTTTGATGAAAAAACAGTATATCAATTAGCACTAACAAAGGCGTAGACCTATGAGTAATGCAGTACATAAATTATTAGATAGAGCGAGCAAGGAATACTATAATGGTAGCCCTGTTATGTCGGACGCTGAGTTTGATGCTTTACAGCTATCTTATAACTATGAAGCTTTGGGAGCAGACCAAGCTGATAGTACTGTAACTCACTTATTTAAAATGTACTCGCTTACTAAAGTATATGACGAGGAAAAATATCCCCTGCATAGTAAGGGAGAGCTATGGCATGAAACTGATAAGCTAGATGGTGCCGCAGTAGAGCTAACTTATATTGATGGAACATTAGCCGTAGCAGCTACTAGAGGGGATGGTACTATAGGGCAGGATATAACGTCTAAAATGTTACTTCTAGTACCAAATACTATTGAGCAGAAGGGAAGTGTACAGATAGTAGGGGAAGTAGTAGTAAAGGATAAAAGTATTGAAAACTCTCGTAATTATGCTTCAGGTGCTTTAAACCTGAAAGACTTAGAAGAGTTTAAAACTAGAATACCTAACCTAGACTTTATAGCCTATAGCGTACAGGCTGTAGACTACTTACTTACAGAGTCATACTACGAAGATATGACTGTGTTGAGAAGTAACGGGTTTCTTGTTGTAACTTTGTTACCTTTAGAGCACAAATACCCTACGGACGGTAAAGTATTCAGGTTAGGTTCTAACCCCCAATTTTATGCATTAGGTTATACTGCTAGACACCCTAGAGGTGCTTATGCTAGAAAGTTGTCTTCCGATGTAGAGATTAAAGAGACTCAACTACTTGAAGTAATCTGGGGCGTGGGCGGGAGCGGGAAAGTTACTCCTGTAGGTATCTTCACAGAGGTAGTTATTGATGATGCTAAGATTACTCGTGCTACACTACATAATCCTGGGTTCATAGAAGATATGGGCTTATGTATTGGGGATACAATATTAGTAAGCAGATCAGGTGGGGTAATACCTAAAATTTTGGGGAAGGTAAACTGATTTTAACCCCGCGCCGACCACACGAAAAATAGACTAATTAAAAAGCAATACGCGTGGGTCGGTAAAAATTGACTTGTACTTTATATGTTACTTTGGTATAATATATATAATGAAAAAAGAAAAAAAGACAACAACAAGGAGATATATTTGAGCACATCTGCTAAGGTACATATTATCAGTGATTGTCCTTGCTGTGGTTCACTATTAGATCGCATAAAGGATCAGTTATTTTGCAAGAATAAAAGCTGCGAGGCTCAGAACTCTAAAAGAGTAGAGAACTTCTGTAAAAAATCTAAAATAAAAGGGTTTGGAGAAAAGACAGTAGAAAAACTAGGACTGTCCTCTATACCAGAACTATACGAGCTTACAGAAGCGGAGTTAATTTCCATTATGGGTGAAACGATGGGAGCTAAGTTATATGCTGAGCTTGTAAAGTCTAAAAGAATGACAATAGCTACTTTTATTTCCGCGCTAAGTGTCCCTCTTATAGGGAAGTCAGCGGGAGATAAACTAGCTACACTAATATCTTCAATAGAAGAGATTACTCCACTAATCTGCAAAGAAGCAGGTTTAGGAGAGAAAGCAACGGCTAGTCTAATGAACTGGATAGCTGGCGAGTACCCTGTGTATAAAAGTATAGACTTTAATTTTTCAGCAACGAAACAAACAGTTACTTTAGATAGTATAAAACTAACAGGTTTAACAGTTTGTTGTACTGGAAAGATAGAAGGGCATACTAGAAGCTCAATACAAGAGTTTCTAAATAGCGCAGGTGTGAAAGTTGGAAGCTCTGTCACAGCTAAAACAGATTATCTAGTCTGTGAAGAGTACAAAGGTTCTAGCAAAGAGAAGAAAGCAGAGTCTCTAGGAATCGAAATAGTATCATTAACCGAATTAATTAATAGGATAAAATAAACATGTCAACAACATTACCAAAATGGGATGCAGAACGCGAAGCTACTTTAACTGGCTTAGTAGGTGCAGACTCTGGTGTAGAAATCACCAATGCAGCAGCAGAAGCGGCAGCAGTAGAATTAGACACATCAGCTCGCTCAGTAGCAGCTAAATTACGTAGAATGGGTTACGTAGTTGAATCATCTGTTAAAGAACGTACAAAAAGCTTTACAGAAACAGAAGAAGTTACGTTACGTGACTTCGTAGAAAGCAACTCAGGTAGCTATACTTATGCTGAAATTGCAGGTACAGTATTGGACGGCTCTCACGGTGCTAAATCTATTCAAGGTAAATTACTTAGCATGGAATTAACTTCTCATGTTAAACCAACACCTAAGCAAGAAGTAGCTAAAAAATACTCAGATGCTGAAGAAGCTACATTTGTAAAAATGTCTAAAGCGGGCGCATACATTGAAGATATCGCAGAAGCACTTGGTAAAGATATCCGCTCTATCCGTGGTAAAGCTCTTAGCTTAAATCGCCAACATGGAATGGATATACCTAAGCAACGTGATGTAGCCTCTAAAACAGTAGCAGATCCTTTTGTTGACTTAGATGTTACTGAATTAACAGTAGCAGAAATAGCTACTAGCATTGATAAAACAGAGCGTGGTGTTAAAACTATGCTAACACATCGGGAGCTAAAAGCAAAAGATTACGATGGTGCTAAACGTGCGGCTAAAATCGCAGAAAAAGCGTAGTAAGCAAACAACACTAAGTTAAACTAAATAAGCGGGAGCAGGAGTTTTGAGTACAAATTTCCTTCTTCCGCTTTTTTCGCTCTGGAGAAAATACAATGTTCGATAAGAATAAGCCTTTTAAAACTAAGGTTGGAAGTAAGGTAACAATACATAGTTATAACGGAGCAGACAAATTATACCCTATTGTAGGTGAAATTGAAATGCTAAGGGATGATTGGGTAGTTAGTAAGTGGAAAACTGATGGTTCGTGTATAGCAGGAACAGAACTAGATTTGATTAATAAACCTGTCAGTGTAAAAGCGGTGATGGGCTTGATAAGGTCTAGAGAAGGGGACCTATTTTGTTTAGGCGCTTTTTACGATATAGAAGCTTTAAAAAGTTATCTGAAAGAGCATTACTTTAGAGCAGAGTTAGTAGGAGCTAAAGGCGTAGAAATAAGTGAAGGGGAGTTCGTAAATGCAGGTAACATTAACTTTTGAGGATAGAGAGTTTCTAACCGCCAAAGAAATATCGCAAAACTTAAAACATTTATACGGTAGCGAAGCGCACGTAACTATAAGACCTACAGGGGATAGCCCTGAGAGTCACATATACTTCGGGCTTCAGGAGCTAATAACTAGAAGGCAGGTAGAGTCGTTTTTCGAAGATGGACAATTTCTCTACCAAGATAGGTTAGCAGAATTAAGAAGAGAAGTTCTTTCTAAGGTAGAGACTATTTTAAACCAACTCATTGTAGATAATGAGTCCAAACTAGTAGAAGAAGAGTAAACAATGGCTACAGATGTTTCAGGAATAGTATTACATAAGCTGCTATCTGTGCCTTCCGAAGCCCTTGAAATATTCCCTAAATTAAAGCCTTCATTTTTTGGGGCTGGTTACGTTAATATTTATACAGCTATAAATAAGTTCTATACAAAACATAATGCACTCCCTTCTTTCTATGATCTATTACTAGTTAGCAGGGACGGGCTAACTAAGAACAATATTAAATCGCTAGAAGCTTTAGAGGTGCCCGAGGATATTGACTGGTTGCTTCTAATAGAAGCCTTAGTAGACCAGTATACACAAGACCAAACACTAACCAAGTTGGATACCTTTTTAGATACTATAACAGCTATGGATACCCAAGAAATAAAAAGGGCATTAACTGACATAGTTTTTTACTTAGAAGAAAAAACACATATTGCAGAGGAAGTATATACGGTGGCAGACTTAAGCTTAGCAGAAGATGAAGAGCTAGGACTAAGAGTGCCCTTAGGAATTAATAATTCCTTCGATGCCATTACTGGTGGTATTGCACTTACAGAACTAGTACTTATAGGCGGAGAGCGCGGGTCTGGTAAGTCTATAGTAGCGGTTGCACTAGTACTAAACCAATATATGCAGGGGAATACTTCTGCTTTGTTTAGTATAGAAATGCGAGCGCAAGAAATATATTGGAGAATGTTATCTTCTTTAGCTGGTGTTAAATTCGCAGCTATTAGAAAGAATAACCTTAGTGACGTAGAACATGGACGAGTAGCTAAAGTGCTTAAGGATATGTACTTAGATAGTGATGCTTTGTACGACAAATTTACACAAGATAGAGACTATAAAGCGTTTGAAAAAGAACTGCAAAAAACTAAGAAGCTAAAACCCGAAAATCAGATGGTTATTATTGATAACCAGCAGTTAACTTTAGCTGATATAGATATGAATATACAAAAGTTAAAGTCTCAAGCTGGAGAAAAACTGAAGTTAGTAGTAGTAGACTATGTTAACCAGATTGAAATAGAGGATATTTATAGCTGGCAATCACAGATTACTTTATCTAAAGGACTTAAGAACCTTGCTAGAAAGCATAATATAGTTATAGTAGCACCTTACCAAATTGATAAAACTGGTGAGGCTAGGTTCTCAAAAGGACTGCTTGATGCTGTGGATATAGCAGTAATTTTAAAAGCTGGTAAAGACCATATTGCATTTGAAACTACTAAAGCACGTAATATTCCACCTACTAAGTTCGCTAGTGGAATAGATTGGGAATCTCTGTGTATATCACCTCAGGACTACATTGTTGAGAGTATAGGGGACGATGAGCCGGATGATAGTAAGAAAGTGAAATCTATTGGCGGAAAGAAAGTCAAAAGGTCTGCGGATGATATACCATTCTAAAAAAGGGCTAAGAGTATGAACGTAGAGGAGTTACTAAATAAACAAGGTGTAAAGTATAGGGAAAGCGGAGGGGACTACCTGATAAAGTGTCTGTCCCCCGAGCATGATGATTCTAACCCCTCACAGAGAGTAGATAAAATAACAGGCATATTTCACTGTCTAGCCTGCGGACACTCAGGCAATATCTACCAGCATTTTAACGTTATAGTTTCAATGTCGGATAACCGAGTACTAATGTTAAAAAGTAAGATAAGGGAAATGTATGAGGACAACTTTACAATACCTTTAGGATCAGAGCCCTTTCTTGCTCCTTTTAGGGATTTATCGGTACAAACGCTAACAGAGTTTCAAGCCTTTACTCACAAAGACTATGAGGATAGAATTGTGTTTCCTATTAGAAAAGAGAATGGCAACCTTGCTGGCTTTAATGCTAGACATATGTACTCTGACGTTGATCCTAAGTATATATTCGACCCACCAGGAATGAATGTACCTTTGTATCCTTATGACACTAAGCCTATAAACAATTCTATTATTTTAGTAGAAGGCATGTTTGATATGCTTAACTTATACGATAAAGGGCTGACTAATGCAGTATGCACATTTGGTACTGCATTTGGAGCAACTAAGAAACGCGACAACCAGAAAGAAAACTTACAGAGGTTATTGAATTTTAAGTTGCGCGGCGTTACAAAAATCTATATAATGTATGATGGAGACCAGGCAGGTAGGGTAGCATCTAAAAACTTAGAAAGTTACATATCTAAAGAATTTATAGTAGAAGGGATAGAATTAGATGACGATGTAGACCCAGGTAGCTTATCGCACGATGATGTAAACGAATTAAAAGGAGTACTATATGACGATGCCTAAAGTGGCTATTATAGACAAGTATAAAACCAATATTAGATACAGCAGCTTTTTCGATTTCGATTTCGATAGCCTGCACTTATCTGATGTTAGAAAAGATAAAATACTAAAGAAAGACATTACATTAGACTTAACTCTAGTAGATAACTATGACTTTGTAATCTTAGTAGGTGCAGAAGCTGCAAAGTTCTGTGCCAAAATTACAGGTATAACAACAACGCAAGGATACCTCTTAGGAGAGAAGTTCTTGCCTTTAACTAATCCCGCTATGGCTAAAATTAAGCCAGAAAGCTTACCTGCTTTTGAGAAAGCAGTAGAGAATATTAATGCTTATGTATCAGGAGAGCATAAAGGGATAGTTGCAGCAGAGACTCATTTTATACAAGACTCTGGTATGGCTTTAAAGATAGTTAATAAACTACGTAATGCTCCTTTCAAGTTCTTAGCTGTAGATACAGAGACAACCGCACTATACCCTAGAGATGGTTATGTTCTTGGTATTTCCTTATCTCATAAGAATAAGTTTGGTTACTATATTGATTCAGACTATGTAGATGAAGACGTAGCTGAGGCTATGCAGAAGTTATTCCTAGAGAAAACTTGTGTATTTCACAATGCTAAGTTCGACATTAAAATGCTACAGTACCACTTCGACTTTAAATTTGATAAAGTTGAAGATACTTTAATGATGCACTATTTACTAGATGAAACTCCAGGAACACACGGACTAAAACAGTTAAGTATCAAGTACACAGATTTAGGCAACTATGATAAAGCACTAGATGATTTCAAAAAAGATTACTGTAAAAAGTTCAAACTTAAACAAGCACAGTTTACTTATGACTTAATTCCCTCTGATATTCTAGCAGACTATGCGGCTATAGATGCTGCAGCTACTGTAGAGTTATTTGGTATGTTTAATCCAATTATTCAGAAAAGTGAAAACCTTAACGCCGCTTATACTAACATAATGCAACCAGCTATGAAGTTCTTAGTGGATATGGAAGAGAATGGCGTACCTTTTGATATTGATAGGCTTAAGGAAGCCCAAGGTATCTTTAGTGAAGACCTAAAGAAGTTAAAAGAGACCTTCTACACCTTTGATGTAGTTAAAGAGTTCGAAGCAGAAACTAATAAAGTTTTCAACCCTAACTCAGTAATGCATTTAAGAGAAGTATTCTTTGAAAGGTTAAAACTTCCTCTCCCAGATAAACGTACGGATACTGGTGCTGTATCCACAGACAAAGAAGTTCTAGGAGAGCTGGCTGAGCTGCATGAGCTACCAAAAGCTATAGCGGAATATAAGAAAAAGTTAAAAATCAAGTCTACATATTTAGATAAGATTTTACTAGGCTTAGACACTGACGGGCGACTTAGAACCAACTTTAATCTTTGTGCTACTACATCAGGAAGATTATCTTCTAGTGGCAAGTTAAACATGCAACAGCTTCCTAGGGATGATAAAACTGTTAAAAGGTGTATAAAAGCTAAGGAAGGCTATGTAATAATAAGCCAAGATCTTAAAACAGCAGAAATGTATTGCGCTGCTGTGTTATCAGGAGACAAGAACTTAATGAGGGTATTCTCAGAGGGAGGCGACTTCCATAGTTCAATGGCTAAGATTGCCTTTAACTTAACTTGTCCTGTGGAAGACATTGCAGAGCACTTCAAAGAATATAGGCAGGCTGCCAAAGCGGTGACATTTGGAATCCTGTTCGGGTCAGGCGCAACTAAGGTAGGAGAATCTATTGGCAAATCTACAGAAGAAGCACAAGAGATTATCAACGAATACTTTGGTAACTTCCCTAGACTTAAAAAATGGTTAGACCTACAGAAAAACCTTATTAAACAACATGGAGAGCTTTACTCTTTCTTCGGTAGAAAACGTAGACTTAAAAATGCTTTCTCTAATGATAGGGCAGTTTCAGGACATGCAGTTCGTTCTGGTGTTAACTTCCAAATACAGTCAGTTAGCTCAGACCTTAATCTTATTGCGGCTTTTAATACTCATCGTAGAGTACTAGAAGAAGATATAGATGCTAAGATATTTGCTCTAGTACATGACAGTATTATTGCAGAAGTTAAGTTTGAACACGTAGATAGATACCTAGAAATAATGAAAGAAGAAACACAAAGAGATATGGGTATTATGATCCCTGGTAGCGCTGTAGGTATTGATGTAGAGATGGGAGACGATTATTCCTTCGTTACTCCTATAGATGATTTTGTAGATCAAGAAATTGAGAACTTTGCTTTAGATGACTTGGTAGCATAATGGAGCTACATGAAATAGTTTTTCCAGTATTCAAAATGCGGCAGTACAATAAACTAGAAACTATAGACAATATTGTACATGTGCATACACACTGGCAATCATATGTATTAGACAATAGAAACCTTCAAGGAGATACTATAGGTGCTAGAAGGTTGAAAATGAGGGATAGCAATATCTATCCCTTTAAGACCATAGTTAAAAACCCTAGAGACTTAGTAGTAAGCGCAAAAACCAATGATACCTTTGTAGATAATAGTGGAGCTATCTTTAAGTACCAGAAAACTAAAAGGTGTGATATTTTGTGTTTTGAAATTAAGAGCGTTATTTTTGCTAATTCTAAAGCTATAGTGCATTTTTGGGAATATCCAACTCCTCTAGTAATACCTAGTAATATATGTGATACTTCCTATAAATATGCCTGTATTGTAAAATATGGGGCATATTATATGCTATATAGTTTGGAGGAAAACTATATAAAACCATTCAAGAAAAGACTATAATGAAAGCAGTAATAAGTAATAGAATATACCTAACATATAGCGATGAACTTTTAGAGTCTTTAAAAGGTAAGTTAACTTACTCTTTTCAGCCCTCCAACCCAGAAGCATTACCTGAAGTAGTTTGTAATGTAACTTGTATAGGCGAGAGAGCAATAACTATACCTTCGGGAAGAACAGATTTAATACCTAAAGGCTGGAGTGTAGAAAATAAGCGCGTAGCACCACCTTTTAGATTTCCTAGTATGGCTAATAATATAGTACTGCGAGAGGATCAACAAGAGATTTACGACTTAGTTACAGGTGATTGTATTATAAACGCGTCTCCGGGGTATGGAAAGACTTTTACTGCGCTAGCTATA
>Ga0209390_10007538_pt1 | contig 13889 bp, 13 predicted proteins | sample BON01_FD_187212 | JGI IMG/M metagenome (GOLD analysis project Ga0209390, IMG submission 187212) | Freshwater microbial communities from Lake Bonney liftoff mats and glacier meltwater in Antarctica - BON-01 (SPAdes) (version 2) | ecosystem: Environmental > Aquatic > Freshwater > Ice > Glacier... | reverse complement strand
AAAAAAACTCGACTGAGAGAAAGAGAGAGAGAGAGAGAAATTGCAGCAGCAGCAGCAGCAGCAGCAGCAGCAGCTAGAGTTAGAGAGATGCGTTCATGTGTTTGTGTGGTGTATGTGTTAGTGTTGTGACGGAAGGAGAAAAAACGAGAACCGAAACCAGCAGCGGGGAAAGAACAAGCAAAGCAAGAGCATTCCCCAAAAGACCAGCGAAGAAGAAAAGTCTACTTTTACCAAACCACATGACCGCGGCCCTGCTCTCCCCTTCCTCATTTTGGCTGTGTGCTCAAGCATTTTCTCTCTACCTGTTGAATATTCGATTTCTTCTTTCTCTCTTTATCTTTAATAATGTTAATCAAAAGGTTTTGCTGTGCTTTTTGTTGTTGTTCTTCTTCTTCTTGTTGCTCTTCACCTTTCATTTTCTTCTCACTCTACTCCAAGGCCCCAACCATCTCCCCCTGGCCCAAGGAAACAAGCACGGCCGTCTTCCCCCTTCCTGCAGCAGCATCAGCCGCCGCCTCCCCCGCCACCGCTCCCTCCTCCTCATCCTCCTCACTATCAGCAGGCAACATCGCCACCGACTTAATCACATTCCCTTCATCCAACCTCTGTACCCTCACCCCGGTGGCCGTCCGACTCTGCAACGCAATCGCTGCCACACGCTGCCTGACAATCGTCCCCTTCTGCGTGCTCAACACCACTTCATAATCATCGGAACAAGCCCTCATACACGCCAACGAATCTCCCGTCCCCGCCTTAAACTTAATCGCAATCACCCCCATCCCTCCCCTCTTCTGCGCCTTGAAACTATCCGCACTCACCCTCTTCCCATACCCCGCCGTCGTCACCGCAAGCAAATACTGCCCATTCGACCCAATCCCCGCATCATCCCCCCCTACCGTCACCTCCGCCCCCGCCGCCGCCTCGGGCCGCAACACAGTAATATCAACCATTTCATCCGTCTTCCTCAGCTTGATTGCACGGCACCCCCGGGAAGTACGTCCAGTAGGCTTGAGGTCCGCGGAGGCAAAACGCATGGTATAGCCCTTGCGGGTGGAAATGAGGATGTCGTCTTGGTCGGTGCAGCGACGAGCCCACCCTAGCGTGTCGCCTTCCCCGAGACAGATGGCAATGAGGCCGCGGGATGTCAGTTTTTTGAAGGCCTCGATGGGGGTCTTTTTGATGAAGCCCTGCTTGGTGAGCAGCACGAGAAATTCGTCCGTTTGGAAGGTATCACCTAGGGGGAGCACGCTCGAGACGCGGTCGTCGGAGGAGAGAGGGAGGACTTGAGGGAGGGGCACCCCCTTGGAAGCGCGCGAGGCGATGGGGACCTGGAAGGCGCGAATGCCAAACGCCACGCCTTTTTCGGAAATGAACACAACGTGATCGTGGTCATTGCAAGCAAAGAAATGATTGACCAAATCGTCCTGCCCCATCCTCGCCCCGGCCTTGCCACGGGTGCCGCGGCGTTGCTGCTCAAACTCGTCGAGAGGCATACGCTTGATATAACCTGCTTCTGTCACCATCATCACCGACCGGTCATTCGCCAATAAATCCAACTCGGTCAACATCCCCGCGTGGGCTCGAATGAGCGACCGGCGGGGCACTGCATGCTTCGCCCTAATCTCCTTCAATTCCGACTTCATCACCTCGTAGACCTTCTCATCCTCCCGCATCAACGCCTGGAACTCATCGATCCGATTGCGTAACTGCGCCCTCTCTGCTCTTAGCTTTGCGTCCTCCAGAGCTGTGAGCCGACCGAGGGTCAGTGCCAGAATAGCCTGCGCTTGTGCCTCTGACATCTCGTACTCAGGTCCCATCAGCGTCGCCTTTGCCGCTGCTGTGTCCTTTGCTCGTCGCACTAATTCTACCACGTCGTCAATACGGTCCAAGGCGCGAATGAGGCCTTCGACGAGGTGATCCCGGGCTTCAACTTTGCGTAGCTCGTGCTGCGTGCGGCGACGGATGGTCTTGAAGCGGAAGTTGATAAATGACTGCAAGGAGTCCCGCAAGGTCAGGCGCTGGGGCTGTCGGCCGTCATTGCCAAGGGCGAGGAAATTCCCCGGAAAAGAGCTTTGCAAGGGGGTTTTCTTGAAGAGGTTGTTCTCGACTACGCTGGGCACAGCATCGCGTTTCAGCTCAATCACGACACGGATCCCGTCTCGATCACTCTCATCCCTCAGGTCAGAAATCCCCTCCATCTTCTTATCATTCACCATATCCGCAATCTTCTCCAGCAACGCCGCCTTATTCACCTGATAAGGCAACTCCGTGACAATAATAGCATTGCGTGCCTGCCGTCCCCCACCTACCGAAATCGTCTCCATATGCGTCTTAGCCCTCATAATAATCGAGCCCGTCCCATTCGTATACAACTTCGTCGCTCCCTCCAACCCCATAATCTCCCCTCCCGTCGGAAAATCCGGCGCCGGGATAAACTTCAGCAGCTTCTCGTCCGGCAAGGCAGGGTCCGCAATCAAGGCCAAGGTCCCATCGATGATCTCCCCTAAATTGTGAGGAGGGACGTTAGTAGCCATGCCAACAGCAATGCCCGTCGCTCCATTCAACAACAACATAGGGATTCGCGCGGGGAGCACCAAGGGCTCGATCTCGTTTCCGTCAAAATTAGGCACAAAATCCACCGTGTCCAAATTGATATCAGCCAGCAAGGCATCCCGAGCGAGCAGAGAGAGCTTGCATTCGGTGTACCTCATAGCCGCGGCGGGGTCATCGTCCACAGAGCCAAAATTACCATGCCCCGCAACCAACGGCGCGCTCATCACGAAATCCTGCGCCATCCGCACCAGAGCATCATACACGGACGAATCACCGTGCGGGTGATACTTCCCCAGCACCTCACCCACCACACGCGCACACTTCCTATAGGAGGACTCAGGCTGTAAGTTCAGGACGTGCATGGCAAATAAAATGCGACGATGCACGGGCTTAAGCCCATCCCGCGCATCCGGCAAGGCTCTTCCCAAGATAGTAGACATGGCATACTGCATGAACGACGTCGACAGCTCAGAATTGAGCTCAATAGGGATGACCTTATCCGCCGGCCCGCCCTCCCCGTTCAAGCCCACAAGCACCCCATCACCACCATTATCGCCCGTCCCACCACCACCAGCGCCAAAATCCCGCAGCACCTCAGGTCCACTGCTACTGTCCTCGCCATCACCTGCCGTAGACCCCAATTTGCTGCCGAGGCGTGCCTTGCCTTTCGCCCCACCACGAGCGGCCCCGCTGCCTCCACGGGCAAGCTTGGCCAGCCCACGCCCATGGTGCGACCCGCATTCGGGCGCCAACCACATGCGTGTCGCCGCGGCCCGTGCCAGCGACGCCTGCCGATGATGCGGCCGGAGCAGGTGCACGCCACCCCGCTGCGTTGAAGCCAGGAAGGCCGAGACTGATGCTGCGAACATGACTAGGAGGAGGAAAGTCAATGCTGCAATGGCAGGCGAGCGAGAAGGCATGCGTCCCTTGGTCCCACCGCAACAAAGAAATGGACGGGATGAAGCTGGTTTGGCTGGCGTTGGGTTGCGCGTGTGGGTGGTGGTGCTTGCAGTTCAGTCAGGCGAAGGAAGAAGTGCTCACGATGCCCGCATGTGCTCTGGGGGGCCTGTGTGCTGGGAGTGGGAGAGGAGGGCGGTGAGCATGAGAACGGGATGATTATGTGCCGCAAGGCATGGACTAAAGGGTTGTTGGTAGGGTGTACGGGACAGAGAGGGGGACTCTGGGAACCTGGGGTCCTGGAGTGATGAAGCAGCTTGAGGCCACTGAATGCGCGAATGACGACGAAGCGCAGGGGTGGTAAAACACAGTTGAAGCAGGAATGTGAGTGAAGCTCTGGCAGTGTGCCCTAGGCTTGCTTGTTTGACCAAAGAAGAGCGCATTTCTACTAGATAGTTTGTTTAAGTCCTAATTTAGACTTTAGAGTGTTTTTTGAATGTGTGGCGGGCCTCCAAAACCCAGACGAAAGGCCTTTCAGCAAATGGGCCAAGCGTTGGCCTCTTCTGCGTTTCTGCCGGACAACGCACGCTGGAACAAATCAAAATCAATCGATCGAGGTGGCACACACACCCAATCACGCAATTTACCCATGCACACCCCTCCACGTCCACCACAACAACAGGAAGGAGGAGGAGTACAAGGAGGAGGCTCCGCAACGACCTGGCAAGTGGGGAGCACCCTCCCCGCCCCGGTGAAAGCAAGCACACACAGGCACCTAGCTACTGCAGTGGGCCAAGGCAGGGCAAGGGCTCCTTAACAAGAGGCTTAAGACGGCAGCTACCTACGCATAGCCAAAGTGGAGGAGCCCAACGCCGGATAAGGGCCCAAAGCCCGGTACTCGGTCAAGCCAAGGTCAAAAGCGGGCAACGACACGTAGGGGCGGCGTCGGCGGGATAAGACACCACGGCGACAACAAGCCTTGCACAAGCCGTATTTAGCTAACTCACAGCAATGTTTCAAAGCCCTACTCCCTATTTCCAGGGCTTTCACGCCGGCGGAGGGTGGCAGGGTCGAAAAGAAGGGTGGATGGTCGGCTTTCTGAAGCTCTCGGCGCTTGGCATGATCGTCTCCTTCATTTTGGGGCAATGCGGGGTGGTCTTACGCAATCCCGCGCCCATGTGCGCCTGGCGGCTTTCGAAAAGCTGGAGCGTAGCATGGGCTGATACTCACGCGTCTCACCACCTGATGGTCCTGTATTTGAACGAGGGAGAGGAGTTTGCGTTGGAAAGCGACTCGCTGCCCTATGCACGTTTTTTTAGCTTCCAGACCTACTCTTTCTTTGGGCACACCTCCCATGGTATCATTCAAGATGTGGAGATTGTGCCCCGCGATGGCCCAAATGTATATAACAATATCACGGCAGCAATGCGCGGGGAAAAGCAGGGCGGCTACACCCTGCATTTGACGGCTAATGGGTTTGTGGGGGAGTACCCGAACGAGTTGCGGGCTCTGGCGCACGGCTAACGCAGCGGGTTCTTCGTCCTTATCTTTCGTCGGTGACGTGCCGCACCCGCAAGCACCCTGGGCTCGCTTGGTACGAGGGAGTGCCAGGAAACCAGAGCGTTGGGGATGGGCTCCACCTCCCCGCGTGCTGGTGCGACGCACCCGACGACAAGACCCAGGCCCGTGGCGCAAAATTCCCCTTTGCACGGAGCGTCAAAACAATGATAAAAAGAAGGGCTTGATTGAGAATTGGCTCGCCAATATTCTGGACCGCCTTGAGAGCCTCCTCCCCTCAATTCACTCCTACACCGGGTTCATCCAACCCCTCCGTAAGAATAATTTCCACCTGCAGCGTGGCAACTTGTTCAACACCCCCGACACCCGAACCCTAGTCTTAGCAGCAGCCGACATACCCACAGTCGCAGAGCAAGGTGATCTCTGGGCGCGTGTCCAGGCCAAACTACCACGCACGCCCCGCTCCCTCTACGCAGCGCCCTTTGTGGCCAACACTAGTGCGTACGACGTGCGCTATGTCTCCTTCACCAGCGCTTCCCGTGCTTTCCCCCTACGGACATTCGAGACGCTGACGGACAAAAATATCAGGCAGCACTACCAAGACCAGCTGCAGGGACCCCACGAGCAATGGGATGGTCGTTTTATCTTATGGATTGGCCCGGCGCAAGCACCCGTCCCCGAGCAGGCCCGCCGAGAAAAGGCACTCATTATGACTTGGGGAGAGCCCGGCGCGCATCCCGCCCTCCTCTACAACCAGCTTAATTCTATGTCTTATACGACGCTTGAGAAGGTGCCGTCTCACTCGGCGCTGGCAAATGTGGTGGTTGAGGAATGCCCTCCTTTGAAGGAGCGTGATGACGACGACGAGGAGGAGGAGGAAGAGGAAGAGGAGCTGGACCACGGTAAGGACGCGCCTCGCGACCCGCACCCCAGTAGAAGGTGTGCTGTCTGAGCAAGGCGGAGACGATGCCCACGTTTTGTCGCATGCCTGAGTTCCTGCATTTGAACCTGCATGAGTTCTTTCCCGCCATTGGCTTCTTCGTTCACCAGCAGGGAGATGGAAAGGAACAGCCCAAGAGATTGCGAAAGATTTCTGTGTAAATGTGTGAACATAAAACAAGCAGAGAATTAGATAAAAAATAAAATAAGAGGAAAAAGGTAGGTAAACGCCATTTTTAAAAAAAGACGGCCACGTACATATGCATTAGGACCAAAGGGATAGACGAAAAAATAAATAAATAACGATTGAACAAGGAAACTACCATATGAGTAGAATTTGCGGCATTGTTGGTTTTTGATCCGATGGGAACTTGAAATAGTTGATCAAGCAAATAAAGAAGAGGAAAATAAAAACGTGTCTTTGCAAGCAGAGGCGAAAGAAGAAGGAACGTAGCAAGGCAAAGGCACGGAGGCCGTGTCCAAAGCACCGGCTAAGTACTACACCATGGCATATTAAAAAGGGCCACAACGCTGGCAAAGTAGTTTCTTTGCAAAAAGAAAGGTTCTTTGATTCATTACTTGGCTGTGCCCTACTTGGACCTACCCTTGGCACATCAAACACAAAAGACATGCACTCACTCATCTAGTCTCAGTCTACACGGCTACTATGGTTCCACTTGTGCTTACTCTCCACTCTTACTCTTGCGTGCGCTGCGTCGTCTCTGTTGTTTCTATTAACGCACATTTCTCTTCACTTATTCCCTCTTTCTCTACTTATTTTCTTCTCAGACACACACCCGTGCCTCAGCTACCTGCTTCTCCAGCGGACGCCGGAGATCTTGCTCTTTGTCTCGCATTCTAGTTCTAGGTATATACACTGAAAGCAGGAACAGTAGCGCGTGACGGCAGCACTGGCAAACAAAGAAGGACACACTACCCATCACCACTCATTTCCACCTCCTCTCCTTTCGTCCCGCTTCCTCTATTATCAATCGGGCCGATAAGAATCATCATCCCAAGAGCCTTGCCGGCCCGCGCGCTCCTCCACCTGTCGTTGTCGCATTTGCCTCACCTCCTCCAGCACTTCCTCCCCCACCAAACTCCCCCCCGAGACCTCATGCAGCCTTTCCAACAGCCTCCCCGTCGCCTGCTGCACATACGCGTTCATCTCTCCATCCGCGCCCGCAGCACTCGCCTTACCCTCCTGCGTGCGCAACCCTCTCGCAATTTCAGCGACCAACCAACCATCCCCCTGCCCTTCCTCTACCTCCGCCATGGCCGCCCCAACCAAGGCATCAGCCGGCAGCGCCTTCAGTGCATGCAAAGCAGCCCATCGCACAGCTAAATTATCGTCTCGCACACGCTTACAAACCTCATGCACTACTCTTGGGCGCTGATGAAGCAAGGGCAAACGTTCCTCCTCCTCCACTTCCTCCACCTCTTCCTCCCCCCCCTCCTCCTCCTCCTCCTTCCTCTCATCCCCACCCACCTTCCATTCCAACCTCGACAGCGCCAAGAGCGCAGTAGCACGAGCAGAGGGCAAAGGATTCTCCAAGGCCTCAAGCAAAGCCTCGAGCAGCTCAGGAGTGACGGCTAGCACGGGGTAGCTCCCCAATACACTCACAGCTTTCCATCTAATAAACATATCGTAATCCCCAAAGCAATCTACGACCTTGGTCGCCTGTCCCATTATCACCTCTTCCACGCTCTCCCTCTCGCTCTCCTCCACGTGGCCACTAATGTCAATAGTAGTGCAACCGCTACTAACCCCATTCCTGCTGCTGCTCCTGCTACTGCACCTGCTGCTTCTGGCATTGTCCTCCGTGGTGGTTATCTTAAATTTCTCCACCTCCACCCCTCCCTTCCCCCCGTCCTCCCCCCCCACCTCGGCACCAACCAAAAACTGCTGCACCTTCTTTTGCAACAGGTCCAACGCCGCCCACCGGACACTGACAGAGTCCATGTCATTTAACGAAATAAGCAAAACGTCCTCCAAATGAGTTTGAATCAAAGCTGGCGACAAACAAGCAAAAGCACCTAAGCCCGTCACTCGGACAGGCCAGCTTTCGTGTGTGATAAAGGAGAGCAGGACCTCAGCGTGTTCGTTCAAGGCTTCCGGAGGGACACGGGCAAGGACAGCCAGGCATCCTCTTCGTACGTCTGCGTCATCGTCGTCTAGGTACGGAATGATGCGGCCTAGGAGGGCAGTGAGCAGATTGACGGGAGAGAGCTTAAGCAACAAATCCAAGGCGCAGCGCTTGGATAGGGCGTCTGATTCTTCCAGGAGGGCCACGAGCGTCGAGATGTTGTTGGCGAGCACCTGTGCATTGGGGGTCGAGGGGGAGGGCGGAGTGGGGGGAGGGGAGGTTGGTAAGAGGTGATGGCAATGCGCATGGGCGGAAGGGGGAGCAGGGATGTAAGGACTGCGCATAACAGAACAAAAAATTGAGAAATAGATGAGAGCGGTGCCTATGTCCTGAATCAGCCTTGGCCACGCGTCAAATCAAAGGGGATCGGACGGGGCCGAATCTCACCCGTCTACGACAAGAAGACCCCTTACATAAAAGGTGCCAGACCCTTCCCACCCTCCGCGTACCTTGTTGTCCATGTGGAAGAGGGCCTGCTTGGCGTAGAGGCGTTCGTGCAAGTGTACCGACTGCAAATACGGCACAATTTCGTTGATCGGCATGAGAATACTACGGCTTGTCCGCCTCAATGTTCGAGGAGAGACGACGAGGGATGTGTCGGCGGCGGCCAGCTTGGGAGCGGCGGCCGGGGGTGCGCGACGCCTCCTCCTGCGCGCCAGTGCCTGAATTGCCCCCGTCGCTCCTCGTTTTGCTGGCTCTGTGGGGTGCGTGGTGGGGGTGGAAAGAGGGGATGAGAAATCTCGAAATCGGTTGCGCTCATGGGCAATGCATCGTCGAGCATCCATCATGCAACCCTGCCAAGTCACTGGGCTTGCTTTCATTCACTCAACCACACAGTCCTCCACCATACTCACACAGGCAGGACCAGCACCTAGCCATGACCTCGTTGCTCCTCCACCGCGCGTGGCACAACGCCCGCACCAGAATAGTCGCGGCCGTCGCACCCCGCTCTTCCATCCTCCTGCCGTCATCATGCCTAGCACCACCAGCAGCAAGCCCCACCACCGTGTGCGTGCGCTGGAAGCACGGGGCCAAGAGCCACCAAGGGGCCAAGAAGCGCTTCCGCCTGCTGAAGAATGGGGACGTGTTGCGGGGGCACGCGGGCAAGAGTCACAACACGGGGCATCGCAGCACGGTGCAGATGTCGAGGCTTCGTGTAAGCACTACCATCGCCCCGAGCTTTGCTGCACGCATCCGTCGACTGGTCTTGGGCGTCTAAAGAATGAAACAAGAACTTGAGTTTGAAAAACGTGTGCTTTAATTGCTGGCTTTGGTGTCTATGTGTGTGTGAGTGTGTGTGCATCGTGCGCGGCTGACGCTGGGATGTGGGGGTCTCTCTCCTTCGGGGAGGGTACTCACAAACCGACGGCCCGCAGATACCTCTTCTCTACACGCTAAATGATGCTTGTACATCACATTATTTACTTTGTTTGGTTTTTTTCATTCCTTCTTGTTCTATTCATTGTTTTTTTTTAAAAGTATAAGAGAAATTGGAAGAGAGAAGCTCTTCCAATCAATTGCTTGGGAAAGAAAAGAGGACATCGGGGGCGCGGCGGCTGGGCTAATCGTGAATTGAGCGAAAAGAGAAACTATGTGCTTATCATAAGTCCTCATTTCTTTTTTCAAGATTTTCTTTTTTCAAAACACTGCAGACTAGCTTACTTACAAATCAACATAAGCCTATTTACATGCAGCATTACAGGCTTTCATTTCACACATACAGCCTCGTTACAATCTTCCAGCAGACGCGGAGACGCTAATGCACGAGGTACTCAATTGATATCATTTCCCTGGCCAAAATCTACCGATAAACAACCACTTATCGTCGTAAGACTTTCAATCCCTCTCCTCCCCCTCCTCCTCCTTCTCCACCTCCTCCTCCTCCTCCTCTGCCCCCTTGCCATCCTCAACCGGTGGCGTAATGATAAGACTAACCACCACCTGCAAAGAAGTCAACGCATAACCCTCCGCACCCAACAACGCCCCCGTATCACACGTCTCTTCAATAAACGCCAGATGGGCAGGCAAGGCAGGCACCCGCGCCAATCGCACCACTCTTCCCAAGGCCGGCAAGAGCTCATCCGCCGTCATTACTAGATTTCCCTCCCCTAGTGCCAAACAGGCCCCCAGCACACACTGCACCTTCTTCCTCCCCGTCACCTCCCTACTCATTCCCACCAATTCCTGCGCTGCCTTGTGATAATGCGCGTCTGCCCTAACAACCTCTCCTCCCTCCCGCCCTCCCTCCAGCCCTCCCTCCTCCTCCTCCTGCTCCGCGGGCTGCTGACGATACCAAGATTCCACGGCGCGACTCAAGGCCCGCACCTGGTTCTGACATTCCCGGAGGACAGACGGGTAAAGCGTCGTCATAATCTCAGTCTCCACCGCCTCAAATGCCTCTTCGTACGCCTCCAATGACGAGCCTAACAGCCCTGGCACGTACTCCATCAGCACCAACGCCACCTCGTGAATAATAGCCGCCGCATCCTCACAGCACGACCCCGCCGGAACACTCGCCTCCTCGCACCCTGTTACCTCTCCCTCTGTTTTCGTTGTCGTTGTCAAATCAGGTGATGCCGCCCGACCGGCGCCCGCTGAAGCTGCATGCCGTGCCGCGAAATGATCGAGGCAGGCCGCCCACACATAGCCAGGGGGCGTCTGGGGACAACGCAAAATCTGTCCTATCAGAGGGGTGCTTGAATCCACCAATCTTGGTCCTGGACTACTGGCATTGGCCTGTCCTTCCTTTTCTTTCTCTTTCTCCTTCTGGTCCTCTTCCAAACTACGGGCAAACATGGCCAGGTCTAGAAAGGCGCCTGCTCCTCCTCCTCCTCCTCCTCCTCCTCTTACCTCGGGCCGACTCAGTCGTTGCGCCAGGCGAGACCAAGCCATAGCCACAGGCGACGGAGGAACCGCTGCCTCGCTACTGCCGCCGATACTGCTGTGTCGTCGCTCCCCGCCCTGTTGCCGGTAACCCGTGTAAGCCCCAGCCACGGCCCCTGCTCCTCTGAGCGCCGAGAAACTGAAAATGCTGCTGCTACTGCTGCTGGTGGTGGTGACAACCATCGAGGTATCTTTTCCGTCGCCGCCGCTACCACCGCCACCGCCACCCACCATGCTACCCACCAGGGCTCCAACCCTCGCGAGGGCATCGTAGGTCATGCGCCGGGCACCGCCGCTGGCAAGGCTAGTGCTGTCGGTTGGGCTGCTGCTCAATATTGAAGACGAGGCTGCATCAACAACATCAGGATCTCCGGGCATGGCGCTCTTGTCCAAGTCCCCGTTAGAACCGCTGCCAGCGACGTTGTCTGCGGCGTGCACTGCGTTGTTATCGCGTTGCCACATAATTTCTTCCTCCTCCGCTTCCTCGTCTTGACCACCTGGCGATGCTGATGCGTCCATGTCTGCTTTCCTCTCTGACCTTGCCCCCGCTTCCGTCCCCGCCACAATCGCCTCTATCTCATTTCTGCTTTCTAGGCCCGATTTCCCTCCGGCCGTGGCGACGCGGCTGTGCAAGCCCTCGGGGTCGCGGAGGCCACGGTAGCTCCCGCAGGGCACGCGGGTAATGCGTTGGACGCACTGCCGGTGCACGATGATGCCGCACGTCAAGCAATGACAAGCCTTGGAGAAGGGCCCAAACACGGGTGCCTCGCAAGAACAGCACACACGCGGCCGCAGGGCTGTGTAGCGCGAGTAGGAATGCCCGTGAAGCGGGTGCCGCAAGCCGGACTGGCACATCATCCGAAGCGCCAGCAAAACCTCTTCTTCCGCCCGCTCTTCCGAGCTCTCACTCACGGGCACCGGAACCACGCTTGAGATAGCTGAGAGGGCTGTTGGGGTTTGTCGCCCTGCGGCGTCCTCGCCACGCCGCCACATCAGTGCTTGTCAAAAAAGGCCACGGTCGTGAGGGCGCGATGATGATGATGCTCCTGGTCTCGTTCGTCGTGGCATGCTTAAGCAAAGGTGCCCAGCCCCGCGCTTGCTCAGCGCTGCATGGACCAGTTGCATGGACCAGTTGCTGCGATTAGGTGTACGTGGGGTGGGGATGATGAGCTTTGTGTGTGTAGTGTTGCGTTTTGCGTTTTGGCGTGCAGGCGTGCTGCCCTTGCTTCCGGGTTGCCTTTCGCCGACTCGGCAACGACGCAAGGACGAAAATGAAGCGTTGGCACGTTTTTTAAAAGAAACTAACGACAATGTCTAGCAAGGTGGTATGCTTGTGTAGCTTTTTATCGATTTTGTTCTTCGAGTCTGACCCTTCCTTGCCTATTCTTGTCTAATGTACAGTGTTCATTCCATGCTGCTGCCGTCGTTGCATCCCGCGTCATCTAGTCCGTGTCTCCACTGATGAGACCAGTAAAATCGTCCATGATCGAACCGACGACGTTCTAAGGGAAAGGGAAAGGTATAGAAGAAGGTTGCAAAAAGCGGGTGTGAGGATGCATTATTAAGATGGAGAACCGCTATTGATGACAGGTTAGAATTGATTTGTGCCCCCATCTCCAGCGACACACAGACACAAGCCATCTCCATCTTACCTGCCCACGTTCCACCCGATCAACGCCCGAGTGAGAAATGTACATTCCTGTCAAACACAAATGCAAATGCAATCCCTATCCCCTCTTCCTCTACTCCCTCCACCGTACGTACCATCCTTCCCGGCGTGATATCCACGCCCACCACCCGCATCCGTACCCCACACCCTGGTCTAATCTCCACCTCCATATCCGACGTCCGCCACACATTATCCTGGGCGTCAAACCCATAATCTTGCGGCATCTGGTGCTTGTTCACATAAATACCCTGCACGGGCCCCGCGTCAGCAAAGAAGCCCATCTCCGTCACAGTCGTCACTTGGGCATCCAAAATCTCATTTCGAAAAGGCCTAAAAAGCATGACCGTGAACTTGACCAATACCTCCACCTGTCCTGTCTCGTACTCGATCCGCCCAGGCCGGATGTGCTGGTCTTCCAGACCCACTAAGGCAATCACAAAGCCCAGGTCCGGCTCTAGCGTCCCTTCCATCATTTGTGTCAGCCGCCGCCTGGTGGGGAGGGAGGGAAAAAAGGAATATAGGATTTAGTTAGGGAGGCAATGACGTTTCAAAATATGTACCACGTGTCGAACGCCCTCCTTCTGCGCGCTGTGCGTGCTCAAGCTGCCCAGGTCTCGGCCGAGCCCAAGCAGCAGCAACACGTGCCTAGCCCTATTTCACTCGCCCCCCCGACCCACCCCCCTGCACACAAACCCTCCACAAAACCCACCCAACCACCACCCCCATGCATCAGATCACGTGTCTAGCGTATGCAGTAAGGCATTCAGGAGTACGTACTTGATAGTTTCCTTGAGGTTAGGCCCCAGGTCCTTGGGCTCTAGCATGAAGTCCTTTTCCAAGGTTTTCTGTGAGGGTACAGGGAAGGAAAGAGGCACGGGTGAGGAAAAGGGCCTCTCGGGGGTCTTTTGTGAGGCCACGTAGAGACTTACCAGATAAAACATGGTGGCTTTGTGACGGGAGGCTGTGGTAGTGGTAGGGAGGGAATGGCTGACTTTTTTGGATGCTGTAGAACAGGCTTGCTTGGATGATGGTGGTGGAGCGAAGAAGGGGCGGAAGGCGTGCGCCTGTTGCTGTCCCGTGCCGACGCCTAGGACAAGGGAAAAGGGGGGAGGAGAGACTGTGTTAGTGGTGGGAATGAGGTGTGTAGTGAGGACACGGGAAACAAAACTAATGGCAAAGGGCAAGGAGGCACAGGAGGTTGCATGATGCTTGCCGTTGCTTGCTCATCATGCTCCAGACTATAATGAAGGACACACGCCACCGCCACTTATTTCGATACAATT
>Ga0209390_10007537_pt1 | contig 13889 bp, 15 predicted proteins | sample BON01_FD_187212 | JGI IMG/M metagenome (GOLD analysis project Ga0209390, IMG submission 187212) | Freshwater microbial communities from Lake Bonney liftoff mats and glacier meltwater in Antarctica - BON-01 (SPAdes) (version 2) | ecosystem: Environmental > Aquatic > Freshwater > Ice > Glacier... | reverse complement strand
TTGCCCGGCTGGTGCAAGTTCGAACATTTTTAGATCAGCTTGATCAGCATGGTGGGTGTAGCTCAGCTGGTAGAGCGCTGCGTTGTGGTCGCAGATGCCGCGGGTTCAAGTCCCGTCACTCACCCCAGTATTTCCCTCACAAAAAAGGCCCAGATGCTCCCCAGAATCCAAATCTGGGGAGCATTTCATCGTTTTAGCTGTGCGGTGGCAGAAACCCCCGTCCTAAGCGCAATGCAGGGCGGGGAGGAAGTCAATGTCACACTCTGTAGGTGATCGTGACTACTACTTTAAGGTCCGCTGCGGCAGGGCCCCCAACCCCCGCACCGAAGATCTCGCGGGCACCCTGGACTCCAAACGACCGCAAATAATTTGAGACGACCCGCGCTCGAGCGAGAGAGAGGGTTTGATTATTTGTTGCCGAGCCGCGGCGCTGCACAAAACCAATGGATACGACACGCACCGAAGACTTCTTAGTCTTTTCAGCCAATGCCTTCAACTGCGACTTGGCCATCGGGCTCAACACAGACGACATGACCCCAAATCGGACCGTTAATCGCACCTTCTTCATCACAGCAACCGGTTTAATCACGACCGGTGCGAGTGTCGGTGTAGGTGTTGGCGTGGGTGTGGGCGCAGGTGAGGCGGTGGGCGCAGGTGAGGCGGTGGGCGCAGGACAGGCTGGTTGTCCGTAACCACCGCAAGCAGCAGTAGCGGCAGGAACAATAAGAAGCGACGAGGCAACCAGAGCTACCGACGCTACTCCAACACCCAATCCCCTCAACTTACGCATTGCAACTCTCCTTCACCAGAAGTTCATAAGTGCGCACACCGATAATGAAGCCAGCATCACAATAAGGGCGATAACGGCTCACAATCCAGCCGGACGGCTCTATCAATGAAATCTCACTAATTTAGGCACGAATCATTCGGATTGACCGTGATTATCTGGGGGATCACCATGATTTGCCCCAACACTTCGGGTTCAATCCCGAGCACCGTGGGCTCCTCAAACTGTACGATAATCGTGCGCTCCTGGCCGCGATCGATCGAAATGTTTTCAAACCACACCTGCCGACTGCGCTCTTGGCCCAAGAAAAGTGACGCCTCTTGGCCGTCAATTGTCGAGCTTAAGTAGTTCGCGCCCACGGGTGCGTAAATATAAATCGCTTGACTGGTTGAACCAGCATCAGGATTTTCGATGTCCTGCCGCCCGTAATTCCCACCATCAAGTGGCAAATCAACCGGCGCTTCATTGCGCACCACCACCTGCACCGATGATCGCTGATTGGTCGTGGTCAGGCAACGGCCCGGCTGGTAGGTGATTTCGGTTTCCACGAAAGTGTCGATCTTGTTTCCCGCGGTGTTGTTAAATGCCACGGCGAGAACGGGCCCGGGAGTCTCGGGCACTGCCCCACCCACCGAAGTGCCAACCAACCACTCTTCTTCCTCGGGAACCGAGGACCACACTCTGATCCAGCCTTCAGAAATTGGTACTGACATTGCTTCCACCAGCGAGAATACTTCCCACGGCTGGGCAAAGAAGCTCTCAAAAGTTGCGCGCCCGAGCTCCATGGTCACGAAATCGCGCTCAAACAAGTCAGGAATTTCAAAGTAGATCCGTTGGGTGAAATACTCCTCTACCGAGGAAGAATCAAAAGTGACTCCTGCCGCCGTAACCGGTCCGGTCATCGTCAAGATGGCTGCAACAGTTGCCAGGTTAACAGCGATTACCCCGGAAACCGGCTCCCCCCGCGCCTTCATTCCGGCAGCAGCAAGTTCACCGGTCAAGGGAAAGTGCGGGGACTGGTTAAAAAGATTCCAGGCGCCCAAACCGTTCCCCCACAAAGTCCCAACGTCGGCCTTGATCTCATCGCTCACCGGAATCAATTTCTGATTCAAATCAGAACTCGAGCCCGAAGTACCCAATGACAGCGCGCCTTGATCAGCGTCCACCACGACATAGCCGCCAGGTAACCCACCGGTCCCCCGTGCTTCGGCTGGGTCTTGCAGCATAACCATCCAGGAGCGCGAACCGTCAGCGCCCAACATGCCGGGCACCCACGAGAGAACATTGCTTGCGGTCGCAACCGTCGGTGCAGCAGAAGCTAATTCATCCCGCAACTCAACCAAGGGCCCCGCCACTTCAGAGCGAATAGCATCAACGTCGACCCCAGCAAGCCGCGAAGAAGCCGACTGCACGGCAACGTCGAGTCTCTCCAACAGGGGAGCAACCTCCTGCATTGTCACCAAATCCAAGGCTCCGTCAGCATCACGCAACTGCCCATCGATCAATCGTTGCGCATAAGGCTGCAACGGCAAAGCCGCCTGACCCACCTTGGTCAACGAAAACGCTAGGTCGCTCACTGCGTTTGCGGTCGAACCAATAAACGGCACCAAGGAAAGCAGCCGCCATGAAACCCCACTGGTGGATTCCATTAAATCTTCAGAAGCTGTCAAAGCACCAGGCAACTGAGCATTAACCCCCTCCCAGTCCCGAGCCGACAACGATCCACGCAACTCGGTGACGAAAGCCTGCACGGTCTCGGTCTGCCGGTAGGTCCCCAACCACGACACGGCAAGGATGCCAACGACACCCACAACGAGAACAATGGCAACAACAATCCCGATCCACAGTCCCTTGTGCCGATTGGAACCGGCACGGCTGCCCGACCGAGCCATTCTCACCTCTCCCCCCGAGCACCACTTTTGGCGCCGGAGCGCAACCCTAACCCACTCATCACCTAAGCCGGGTCACACAAACCCTTTTCCAGCGCCAACACGGTGAGACGTGACCGTTCACTTACACTTCACTCCGCTGGAATCCGAGTCGCAGGCAGAAATATGATATTCTTACATTAAATTCTTGCCAACATGCTAATGCGCAGTTCAACACAATTTTGGGACGTGAATAGCCAGCCGTGACAACCATCGAATCAACTTCATGCCCCCAGTAAACACAGCCATGAAGTTTGGCCGCCGCACCGCCCAAGCTTCCTACGACGCCCTCGCCTGGGTGATCGCCGCGCCGATCGCAATAGTCCTGCGCTACGAGACTGACCTGCCCGACGGAGCACTCACAAGTGCTCTAATTTTCGGCGTCACCTGCGCGGTCCTACAAATAGTCCTCGGCTTCACCTTCACCCTTTACCGCGGTCGCTACCGAATCGGATCTTTCGACGAAGTCTTCGGAGTCACGTCCACCATCGCCGTAATCTCCCTCGGCGCTTTCACCGCCGGCCTATTCGTCCAACCATATGGCATCCCACGCTCAGTTCCCCTGATCACCGGCGTCCTGGCCTTGGGAATCGCCCTCGGTGGCCGGTTCGCCATGCGCGCCTACCGCCAACGCTTCGCCTTCAACAAAAAAGGGGATCGCACCCTGGTCTACGGGGCTGGGGATTCCGGCGAGCAACTCGTGGGACAAATGCTCCGCGACCCCAATAGCAAGTACACCCCCGTGGGTTTTATTGACGATGACCCTGGTAAGCGTCACCTCCGCATGCACGGCCAGCGAGTCCTGGGCACAGGCCATGACCTAGAAAAAATTATCCACCGCAGCGCCGTCACCACCCTCGTGGTTGCGATCGCCGGTGTTGAATCAAAAACCCTGCTTGACCTAGACCGTCGCTGCCAAGCACTTTCCCTCAAACTCACCGTGATCCCGAGTACTTCCGAGATTGTGGGCGGGGCCGTCAAGCTCGGCGACATTTCCCACATCAGCGAAGAAGACCTACTGGGCCGCCACCCCATTCACACCGATGAAGATGGGATCAAAGGATTCCTTCAGGGCAAACGGATTCTGATAACGGGCGCCGGCGGCTCCATTGGTTCTGAACTCGCCCGACAGGTCCACCGCTACAACCCAGCCTTCGTCGGCATTCTGGACCGGGATGACTCCGGCATTCATTCAACTCAACTCAGTATCGACGGCCAAGGACTCCTCAGTTCAGACAACGTAATCCTGGCTGACATTCGCGACAGCGAGCGCATGCACGAAGTCATGCAGCAGGCTAAACCCGACATTGTCTTTCACTCTGCCGCCCTCAAGCACCTACCGCTACTGCAGCGCTACCCCGAGGAAGCCCACAAAACCAATGTCCTTGGCACCCAAAACGTGCTCAATGCCGCCCACGCCGCCGGTGTCACCGCGTTCATCAACATTTCCACCGACAAAGCCGCCGACCCCACCAGCGTCCTGGGTGAAACCAAACTCAAAACCGAACAACTCACCGCCGCAACCCCCCAACAAATCACTCCCTTCGGCCCCAGCCGCTACCTCAGCGTCCGGTTCGGCAACGTCCTGGGCAGCCGCGGCAGCGTCCTGACCGCTTTCCGCCACCAAATCAAGCACGGCGGCCCCGTCACCGTCACCGACCCCAACGTCACCCGTTACTTCATGACCATCCCCGAAGCCGTCCACCTGGTCCTGCAAGCAGCCCTCATCGGCGACCACGGGGAAGTCCTGATCCTTGACATGGGTCAACCCATCCGCATCGCCGACATAGCCCAACAAATGATCGACAAGTCCAACCGCAACATCTCAATCGTCTACACCGGCCTCCGCGAAGGCGAGAAGCTCGACGAAGTCCTGATCAGTACCGATGAAACCACCGAATGCCGCAAGCATCCGCTGATCAGTCACACTCTTGCAGCCGCCCCAATACTCAAGGGTCCGCAGGATGATTTCTGAAATAAAAAGATGGGCCGCCTCGATACCTGCAGCCCGCCAGACTATATTCTCGTCATCAGGCGCTACTTCGCCGTAATACTTGTTGCAACCTTGATCGGCGCAGTTGCCGGTGCAGCATTGACTTTTGCCCTCCCCCGTGAAGCACCTGTCTACACCTCGACCACTCAAGGAGTCCTTCTCACCGCCCAAGCCGCGCAGGCCCTTCAGGACTCCAGTGAGCGCGGAGCGGAGTACACCGCAACGACAGCTATCCTTTTCCGGATTCCCAGCCCTGACAACACGATGTTTGACGAGGAACACACTCAGTCACGCATTGATTTTTACTCTCGAATCTTGAAGTCACAAGCAACGCTTGATTCAATAGCCAGTCAGTCAGGGGTCTCAGTAAACGACCTTCGCACGCGGATAGCGATAACCGCTCCCGCCGGCTCCACCCTGCTGTCCATCAAGGTCAGTGATCCCGACAGCGATCGCGCCTAATCAACTTGATTGAGTCCACTCGATCTACAGTGGAGCTACTCTTAACTGACGTAGTCTCACCAACGAATCCCGAGGTCACAACTCTTCTGCGGGACTTGATCGTTTCAGACCCACTCGTAATTTCGCAGCAGCCGACTGAAGCCATTGCGCTTTTCGGTGAGAACGAATACCAACTAACCAGCCAAGGGCTTCCGTTACCTCGAACACCAGAGCAAATACAAACAGCGCTTTCATTGCTTTCAGGCCTGCCCAGCGGCTCAACACAATTCGAGCCCGCGACAGCAGAACAAGTTGGCACAATCACCATAACTGCCACCGACACCGATCCTGTGGTTGCTGACAGAATTGCCTCCGCCGCCATGACCACTCTGCAAGAAGCGGTCTCAGTAAAATCTGGCACCCCGGATACCACTAACTCCCCTCTGATAGTCACTTTAGAGACTTCTGCCGCGGACAGTCTGGCCACGGAAGCAAACCCAGCTCAAGGCAACCGTCTGGGCGTGAACACCATTCTTGGGCTTTTGATTGGAGCAGCGGTTGGTCTTGGCTACGCATTTTTCCGAGCCAGCCAAGACACGACGATCCGAACAGCACGTCAACTGGTTGAACTTACCGGGGAACTCCCAATCGGAATTATTGCGAAAGTCACAAAGCCTGGTGCCAACCCTTGGATGGTGATGCTCACTGACACTTTCCCAGTGGCAGAAAACTACCGGGCGCTCCGCGCGAATCTCATGTTCGGAATGCCAAACGTCAAAGTAATCTGCCTGACGGCAGCAAGCAGTGACAGTTCAGCGCATATAGGCGTCAATCTCGCGGTAGCCCTAGCGCAAGCAGACCAGTCCGTGATACTCGTTGAGGCAAACCTCCACGAACCAACGGTCGCAAAAGTATTAAGCCTTGGAGTGTCACAAAATCTTAATGGTGTTCTTGCAGGGACGAGCACCGCGCACGACGCCATTGAACTATCGGCACCTGGTGGAATAAGCGTCATTAGCGCAAAAAATTCACAAGCAAACGCTTCCTAGATTCTCAGTACCAATACCTTCACCAATTTAATTGAAGAACTTCGCAACCTTTACTCGTACGTAATCGTGACCACCCCGTCTATACTGAACTCTACAGATGCCGCCGTTGTCGCTAGCAGGGGTCATGCGACACTCGTCTTTACTGAATGCGGTGATTCGACAACAGATCAACTTGAGACAGCTGTTACCACGCTTCTTCAAGTTGGAGCACCTATTGGGGGCGTAGTCATTAGCGAAGTGCCAGAAAGCGAACTAAACTCATTTCGAACATCGCACGTCGGTACCTTCCAAACAGGCCCTTAGCCGAGAGTCCCATCGGTCGTTAGCTTCTGTGATAACTTTGGCTGCGTTCTGGGAAGAACACTTCAACAACACGTATCTCGCTGACTCGTGGTTGACATATCAAAATTGGTTTAGGGGATGATTCAATGGGTTGTTCACGAGCAAAAAATTACAATTCTTCAACCTCGCCATTTCGAGCTCGAGTATTAGCCCACGATCACAGGTATACGTGTGACAATCAAAGCGACTTGATTTCAGGCAAATCCACCTCTTCCAGCCTGTTTTTCGGGGCGAGGGTTTGCGATGAGCAACTCGTAGAACAAATTCACAGAGACCACAAAAGCTGCTATACCTCCGTGAGTTATGTAGGCGAGGACCTAAACCATTGCCACGTAAACTTGTACGTCATCCTTTTCAAGTTGAAGACTTTGGGTGCGGTGATCAACCGCAAGGACATTTTCTGTGAAAGCGAAGAGGACTTAGCCAGCCTTCGGCACGTTGCTATTGATAAAGACAAAACTCATACCTTTCATCTCAGTATTGATTACCAGACCCTGCTCGGCTCTGAGCACTCGATTCAGACCAAAATTCGTGACCAAGATTTCATGGTGGCTGTTATGCAAGCAACCAAGACCGACCCTGATAACTACGCAGGCTCTCTCAGTCACCTGCCGCCGCTGCAGCGCTACCCTGAGGAATTCCACGACACCAACATCCTGCGCGCCCAAGACGCATTGACCGTCGCCGAACACTTGAACGATAAAATAAACCTTTCAACCCAGACTACTTACACCGATCTACACGAACCTTTGAAACTGGTTGTAGTTCTGAAGATTCACACTTCAACCAAAGAATCACTGAAGGTTGAGGCCAGTTCATGCTGAAAGTTGGATTTGGCGGGGATCCTAAAAATGACTCACAAGCCCTCATGGCGATCGAAAATTCAGTGCAGATTGGTCGGTTAGCAGGGCGAATTCCTAAGCGTTCGGAAATTCAAAACGGAACTACAGCAATTCAAAAGTCGCACTTAACAATTCAAGTTGTGAGAAATTTTGCTGCCGAAACTGTCACGCGCTGGGCCGAAAATTTTCTGGAGTTGGCCGGCATAAAGGCAGTATTTAGCTTCTCGGACTACGACGATTCATTGACAAGTCCGCCGATGGGGAATAGCGATCTCATCATTATTATGTTGGACTACGGAAGATATGACAAACTGGATGAAGAGTTCCAAAGGTGGCTACTGACACGTTTTGAATATTTACGAAATGCGTCTGACTCAAGAATTCTTGTGATCGGACCTGAAGAATCAAGCCACGAATTGGAATCGTTCAACACTAAGATTGAGTCCGCTCTCAATCACCTTCCTGGCTTCATCTTCGTAAGCCCCAGGCTAGAAGATCCATGCCTAGAATCCGAAGCAACAGCGTCTATATCCCCCTATTACGGCAAACGTGCCATCGAAATGGCGCGGGTACTTTCGTGGCACTGGATTCCAGTGGCCATGGACCGGCTCGTAAGAATGTTAATCCTTGATTTGGATAACACGCTTTACAACGGTGTTATTGCGGAGAATGGACTAGCTGGCATTCAATTCTCGAACGCCCATTGTTCAACATTAAAAGCACTGAAAGGGCTCAGGGAAAAAGGCTTAATCCTTGCCATTTCAAGCAAAAACGAACGCGAGGACGTCGACGCACTCATCGATGGAGGTTATCTTTCCCCGCTCGCACGCACGGACTTCTTGGCAATACAAGCGAACTGGAATTCAAAATCGAGTCAGGTAGCAAAGATTTTAAAGATTGCCAACTTCTCTGCCGACCATGCGGTGATGCTTGATGACAATCCGGGCGAATTGGTCGAGGTACTGAACTCATTCCCAACTCTGGGAGTCGCTCTCGCCGCATCAGCGGAAACAGTTAGAAACCTGGTCGAATGGCACCCAGGACTGTGGAGAATTTCAGCGTCGGACGCAGATTTAATTCGACTTGAAGATCTAGCGGCAAACGAGTTTCGGCGGACAGCCACCATTAGCAAAAACCAAAATCCATTTCAACAACTAGAAACAGTGGTGACTATTAACACAGATCCTTCCGAACAACTAAGGCGGCTAGCAGAACTATCTTCAAAGACTACCCAATTCAACACTAACCTCTCACGACTGAATGAAGTTGAATTGCTCAGGAGGACAAGTCTAACCCCTTGCTTGGTTATGAGCTTCGAACTCAAGGACCGTTTTTCTAATAGCGGGATCGTGGGATTTGTGTCAGGAAAGCTAGAGGGCGATTTGTTAACTATCGATGAAGTCGCCGTGAGTTGTCGCGCTTTAGGTCGTGGGATCGAGGACGTCGTTTTGAACCGGGTTTTATGCGATTTCGTTGATCGCACTGGAGCCAGTCAAGTTGAAATTCTCTACACTCAAGGTTCACGAAATAGACCCGCACTTGACTGGCTAAGTCGAACTTCACACCCAATTTCAGAATCAAGATGGAAGTGGGATTCAGATAAAGTTGATGTGAATTCCAACGTTAGAGTTGATGTATTGAATGCCGAAACGAGTTCAACACAAAAAGCATTGAAAGGGGATTGATATGTCAGATGATCAGGTGCATGAACTGGCCGTTAGGTGCCTCAGTACAGCACTCGGTCGACCAGTTACATCCGAGGAATTCTTGGTCCGTGAAGAATCTGAGGAGTGGGACTCGTTAAAACATGTTGAACTACTTTTTGTAGTCGAAGACGAAATCGGCGTGATTTTAGACCCAAATCAACTGTCATCTATCGTAGATCTTGCTAGCCTTGAATCAGTGCTTCAGGAAGTTTCGACCACACAGTGAAGTACCTTGAAGAGTATGGGCAATTCCACCATGCGGGCTTGGCTGCTGTAAGCCTAGAGTCCTCTGTTGAACAGCTGTTGGAACTGGGGTATCGGCTCGAAGGCGCAAGTTTCATTGATGGTAACCAAGGGGTCAAGGGTCAATTTCTTACGATGGGTGATCACCGAATTGAAGTCTTATCAGATTTGCCTGGTCAGGAAACTGTCGCTCCTTGGCTGCAACAAGGGGGATTGATTCCTTACCATTTTGGCTACCTGGTCAACAATCTTGACTTAGCAATTTCTGCGGTCCAAGACACAGGGATGCGACTTCTTCGGAATCCAATGCCAGCAGTGGCATTTCAAGGCAGAGACATCGCTTTTCTTCTATCTCGGTCGCGACTACTTATTGAACTTATTCAACAAGACAGAAATGAATTGGACGAGGAGATCGAGTAAATGACACCTGAAGAATTCAAATCCCAGTTAGCCGAGTTCTTAATGGTTGACCCTTCAGAGATGACTAACGACGCAAATCTAGTAGAACTCGGTTGGGACTCTCTAGCCTTGCTTTCGGTCATAAGCCTTGCTGAGGAAACATGGGGAATTGAGGCGGAAGAAGCTGACTTGAATAAGTGTCAAACTGTCGCTGAAATGCTGCACCTATTCAGTGGTTACCTGACTGGCACCTCCGCGTGACCTCGGCCCTGGTTGAGAACATAGCTCTGCGAGGGATTGCCAGCGCAGTTCCCGCGGAAATTTCACCCCTAAGCAACGAGGTAGAAAAATTCGGTCTTGACACCATCGCAAAAATCGTCGCTACAACTGGTATTCAGAATCGTCGAATTGCCCAACCAGGCATGCGCGCCTCAGATCTTTGTCACGTTGCCGGATCTCGGCTTCTTGAGTGTTTGGACTGGGATCCCAAATCTGTCGGCTTAATTGTTTTTTTATCCCAGACTGCGGACTACGTACTACCTTCTACCGCTTGCACCCTTCAGGATCGCTTGGGACTATCAAAATCGGCAGCTGCATTTGACGTCCCCTTAGGTTGTTCCAGTTACGCATATGGCCTCTGGATTGCGTCTTCACTCTTAAACACACTCGATGCAACTCGAGCACTCGTCCTAGTTGGTGACACCCTCACTCAAAATGTGTCTCAAAACGAACGAACTCTATGGCCGTTATTTGGTGACGCCGGCACTGCGACCGCTATCGAACGTGACCCTGGCGCACCTTCAATGCATTTTGATTTCGGAACCGATGGCTCAGGCTACAAACATCTTATGATCGAGAAACCTCGAGATAACGACTTTGCTCCCAGAACTCTGCATATGGATGGTCCCGCCGTGTTTTCTTTCACATTGAGAGAGGTGCCCCCTATGGTTAAACGTCTATTGGACAATAGCCAAACCGAAGCCACAGAAATAGATAAATGGGTATTTCATCAGGCGAATGAATTCATTCTTCGCAATCTTCAAAAACGTCTAAGGGTCCCAGATGAAAAGTTCGTAGTGGACCTTGCAAATTGGGGCAATACAAGTGGGGCCACCATTCCACTCGCCATCTGCAGTTCCCTTCGTGAAGCGCTGCGGCAGAAAGATCAACGACTCTTGTTGGCGGGATTTGGCGTGGGATTGTCTTGGGGGGCTGCCATCGTTCAAACATCAACTTCAATAGTCCTGCCAGAAATAATCGAAGTGAGCCAGGGAGCCTTATATTGAACGCCGACACTTTCGCGCCGAATGCATTGTCGGGGCGCACAGTTATCGTTACGGGAGCGTCATCTGGAATTGGCAAGCAAATTGCCGTCCAGTTGTCAAATATCGGGGCCCGGATACTCGCTCTTGGAAGGGACTCAGTCCGGCTTACGCAAACTTTAGATTTACTCAATGGCGATAACCACGATTCGCTCGAAGCGGATGTGACAACGACAAACGGTCTCGAAGAAGTTAAACGCTTCTTAAGTGGACAAGACTCCCTTTACGGCTTCGTCCATGCAGCTGGAACGCAGACAGTAAAACCTTTGAGGGTAACAAAACCAGAGGATTATGTTTCTCAATATCAAATTCATGTTGTCGCGGCAGCGGAGATTATGCGACAGGTAGCGATCAAAATTGGACGTAATGGGACGGGGTCAATCGTCCTAATTTCATCTGTGGCCGGTGTGCGCGGTGGAGCAGGCGTGGGAGCCTATTCTGCGGCAAAAGCAGCCGTGATTTCACTAGCGAGAACGAGTGCGCTGGAGCTGGCGAGCCAAAAAATTCGTGTGAATTGCCTAGTTCCAGGTATGGTACGCACCCCAATGTCCGAGCACCTACTTTCTAGACTTCCGGACTCGAAAAGACAATCGATTGATGCAGAACATCCATTAGGCCTGGGAGAAACGACTGACATCGCCAGCGCCGCGTCATTTCTCTTGAGTGATGCCGCATCTTGGATGACAGGCGCAATAATCCCGGTCGACGGCGGGTTTCTTGCTCTCTGAACCGATAACCTATTAGAAAGTTCGCAGGCACCGAGGCATGTCTAAGAAAGGCCACAAATATGAGTCGAATCATTATCGTTGGTGCCGGGGACTTTGCTCGAGAATTGGAATCTTGGATCCATCATGATGACGAATTCTCTAAAGGCGCGGACACGTTTTTCATAGACGACGACTCTCGTGCCCTTGAAAAATTTCCCCGAGTCAAAGATCGGCTCCTAAGCCCAATCCACTCGTTTACTCCCCAGATTGGCGATCGCATGGTGCTTGGAGTTTCAAATCCAAAGCTAAAGCAAGTAATCGTGGAATTACTTCTGTCCAATTCCATTGAATTGAGTACGTTTATCCACCATTCAGTCATTACTGCCGAAGACTCCGTGATTGGACGCGGCAGCGTCATGTGCCCTGGGTCGGTTGTCTCTGTTGGTGCAAGAATAGGTTCCTTCGTGACTGTAAATCTTCACGCCACAATTGGACACGATGCACGAATAGGTGACTACTCCTCTTTGATGTCCCACGTCGACGTTACTGGGCGCAGCGTCCTTGGTAAAGGAGTTTTCATGGGAAGCCATTCTATTGTGCTCCCTGGAGTTATTGTGGAAGAAGGGGCCACTGTGGGGTCTGGAAGTGTGGCGATTCGGAGAGTGGCCCAAGGAAGCACAGTATTCGGTGTACCAGCAAGAATCATTTCAAATTATATTTCCTAATGCACTCCTACTCCTGCTCCCAGACATAACGAACCTCCAGAAATTTCAGTTCAACGTAAATGGGCTGTGGACAAGGAAATACCCAACAGACTGCCCATTCATGGCGATAAACGGTGCCACTCTCGCGTTAATCAACAGTCTTGCTTCACAGAATGGGGTCGATTCGCGCTCCCTAATCCATTGGCTTACTACTTATTCTGTGACGCGAAGTAGCCAACAAGCCAAATTTCTGGTTGAAGCCAATGGGGTGACTTTGACTGTTGAATTGGAAAGAAAGTCTGAAAGTGCTTTTTGTTCACCCAGATGGAACTCGTCAAAGTAGAGCAAGTCACCGTCCACCAATTGGGGGCCAAGGAATGTCAAGACCGTCTGCGTGCTCGAGTACAAATCTGCATCAAAATTGATTACTTTCTTCGCAGAGGCAGGGAGAACAAAGTCACATAATGTTTCATCAAAATAGCCAACTTTCAAATGGACCCGATCATCAAAAAATTGTGGAATTTCAGTCGCAAAATGACCCTTTTTGAACTCATCTGTCCAATTCTGAGGGAGACCTTCAAACGAATCAAATCCTATAAACCGCGCACATTCTGCGGGCAAATTGTTAAGCCACCATCTCAACGATTCACCTTGGTAAACACCAAACTCGAGATACAACGGATTCTGACATTCATCTAACTCCTTGATAGCCAAACTGAATAAATCTTGTTTAGTGTCGAAAATCGGGGGGGCAGAAAGGCCATTGACATTCAGCCAAGCCCCAATCTCAAACTGCCCATTCAAAGATCTGATCACCCTTCGAACCATTTCATTTGATCGACTACCGGCCATGAGAGAAAGACGGCGCAAACTATCAGAATTTCTAACCATAACGTAAAGAATAGCAGCAACGTCATCTTTCGAAATGAGGTTTTAATTTGACGGTGAAATAAACTAAAGGGCAATTTGGGCCAGGGTGGAAGCAACTCCATTCAATCTTTCCGAAAGGCCGAGCAATGCAAGTTATCTTGATCCCCGATTTGAGCACCAAACGCTCTGCACTTGGGCAATCAAATCATGGGAACTAACCCGATAGCTCTCACAATTCCTGAAATGACTCAAACATTGCTTGAACTTTGAACTCGGGCATAGTTTCATGACCCTTCGCTGAAACCCCAGAACTACCGACCACCGCCACTACCGTGCGCCACAAAATCCGTACGTCAAGGGTGAAGGAAACGTTTTCGACGTACCAAACATCCATTGCGAACTTCTCTTCCCAAGACACAGCATTCCGACCATTGACCTGGGCCCACCCGGTGACACCCGGTCTCACTTCGTGACGCCTTGACTGTTCGGGTGTGTATCTCTCCAGGTATTCCATGAGCAACGGTCTGGGTCCGACCAGGCTCATGTCCCCTCGCAG
>Ga0209390_10007535_pt1:7500-13891 | contig 13891 bp, 18 predicted proteins | sample BON01_FD_187212 | JGI IMG/M metagenome (GOLD analysis project Ga0209390, IMG submission 187212) | Freshwater microbial communities from Lake Bonney liftoff mats and glacier meltwater in Antarctica - BON-01 (SPAdes) (version 2) | ecosystem: Environmental > Aquatic > Freshwater > Ice >... | reverse complement strand
GTGCATGAGGGAGAGCAATACAGCGCCCACGAACAAGATCTACCGCCGCGCGTCAAGTGAGCAACGCCCACGAACGAGATCTTGTCACGAATCAGAACGTTTAGTTTAGGCCCTTTTTAGGACAAACGTACCTTTTGGAAAGTCTTTTTTCCGATCCAGTTCGCGAGCGGCTGGGGATTCCAGCCAGCGGCGACTGGAGAATTGTTTGTCGAGTTAAGAAGCATCAAAGTGTCACATGTACTCTTGTGTCTCTGGCTTGTCCCTTCTCATCTAACGTGTCTTTTGTAAACACGGAATAGATGAATCGCTTATTGTCGCGAAGTGTTTCCGACGTCACAGTCTTTTTTTGTGTTTGTTTGTTTGTTGTTACTATAAAACCCAAAAATCCTTACTTCGCCTCCAGCCTTGGGCCTGAAGTAAAACCCCTGGGAGTATATCCACTCGGGCCGCGTAGCTCTTCCTGCAGTCCTACCAAAGGTACACCACCGCCCAGAACCACTCTAGGTGCCAACTGAGGTTAACACTCGACAAGTTAACGGGCTGGCTCGAATCCCTGGACTTACGCAAGCCCCAAGTCGCATCCTCAGCCACCGAATAGCGTCCCGAGATCCCCAACGTCTGATCCCCCTAAGCACGAACACTCCAGACAGTCTCGTGTCTTAAGTACCAATACTCAAGAAAGTCAGGGTGAGAGAAAGGGGGAGGGGGCAATCCATGAACGATTTGGTAGTTAGAAAAAGCGGCCACCCGCCAACAAATCAAAACTAAACAAAGAAAAACTACACAAAGATATATACATGCGCACATGCACAAAAGGACAAAACAAAACTAAACAGAGCAAAAGCACACCGGATTTTGGATCTAACTCGGATGCGCTGATTCGTCCGAGTCATTCGGATGTTTCGGCCCAACTTTGAGAGAGATTTGGTGGAAGAGGAGTCGTGTGAACAAACATATTATAGTGTGGTGTGTGTGTATGTGTGTGCGTGTGTATGTGAGTGTATGTGTGTGTTGTGTGTGCGTGACATGTACATACAGCGGTGCAGACATGCACCCCAGCATACGCACTTACATATACTCATACAAACGCTCATGTATGTCGAGGTCTCGAGCATCATGGTATTTCACCAACATGTTCCAAACCCAAACAAACACGAACAAACCCCCGACGTTTTTGGAGAGAGGCCATGGCGCTTGTCGGGTTCTTGGGAACATATTATAGATAGGAGGGAAAGACGAAGACTCTCACACACACGTACACGCACACACACGCATACGCGCACGCATACAGACACATGGCATTCGCGCACGCACACGCATGCACGCACGCGCATGCACGCACGCGCATGCGCGCACGTGCATGCACGCACGCGCAGACACACACGAACACACGCACGCAGACACACACACGTACACACACCAAAACACGCTTGCACGCACACGCACGCATGCACGCACGCGCATGCACGCGCATGCACGCACGCGCAGACACACACGCACACATGCACGCAGACATACACACGTACACACGCACGCACACACACCAAAACACGCTCGCACGCACACGCAGACACGCACGCAGACACACACATGACACGCACGCACCCAAGCACGCACACGCACACACGCGCGCAGATACACACGTGACACGCACGGAGGGAATTACCCCTCCCCGCGTGCGTCAGCCTGGTAAGAGGGGAGACGGTGTAGGTTGGGAGAGAGAAGGGGCATGGGGTATAGTGAGAGTGTTTCCGCACATACAGTGATAACAACCAGGGGCAAATTTGTTGTTGCAAACAGGCATGACAAACAGGGCAAGTACATACGCAATGAATCTACCTTGTGCATGGCGCATGCATGTATTCATGCAGCAGCGCTATGCATATCGTACAATAGCGCATGCCATGGACGCACGCGTGACCCCACACGTGGTGCAGCACGCATGCACCTCAATAGACCCGCATGCACGCTCACGTTGGTGTTCTTGCCCATCGGGCGAACGTTCTACTGAAACATGATTAGTTGAGTTTGTGCTAGCATGCACAAGGAACAGATCGAGGCACGCGCGGGAGGAATTGTGTGGATCACATTGTGTGTGGATCACCCGGAGTACTGCCATGCAGGACGGATCTTTTGTTTTCGGCTGCCCGTCGCTCAGTTGATTGACCATTGTCATCGCTTCCAACAGATATGCTCGAAGTCGTCCTGTTGAGCCTTGAGCACTGCATGTCAGTGGATCGGAAGGATCGTGGATCTCTGTGCAACGGCAATACAAGTGCGGTGGCCACCGCTGTGTGCACCGGTTGAAGCACTCATCCCTCATCTTTGCCCTCGTTCCCGTAGGGCTTCAGCCCCCCGGTAGCCACACGCCCAATGTGTGCCCCAAAATGGAAAGAATACCGTGTGTCAGAGCTTTTGCTCAGCCAGTCGGGAGCCGTAAACGTCACCCCCTTTGAGCAAGTCGCAGGTGCCCCAAAGCTATCTGACGCACGTGTATTCTCCCTGTCTACTACCACGCACCTGCCTCGCCCTTTATCCGCTGTCAAACGGGACGAAACCTACCATAGCTGGTGACATTGCACTGACACCCTAACTATGCCATCGACAGTTATTGTTCAGCAGCGAGAGCAAGCTCCCAATTTGTCACCAACGTTGCAGTAGGGACACACGCATACACAGGCATGCGCACATATACACAGACATATGAGGACGCCTACAAGGGAGGCCTGAAACATGACACACACACAGCAGCACATACACGCAAAAGCATACGCACACGCATACAAAACCAAAACAAGATGTGTGTGTGTGTGTGTTTGTGTGTGTGTGTGTGTGTGTGTGTTTGTGTGTGACATGTATATACAGCAGCACAAACATGTACCAAAGCATACGCACACACATACAGGTTTATAGGGAGGGGTAGGGATCCTGTAGTCGCTGAGGAGTTGGAAGTCTGCGGAGTTGGAGGATTGAGAAATAGAAAGTTTGCGGAGTTGGAAATTTGCGGAGATCCCTTCTTCTTGATAGAAGAGGTAAGCACCGTCGTTTGCCACCACACCCCGCACAAACCCCGAGCCCGTGTTGATCCGCGTCGATTAAGGTCAGTCTCAGAGACCGACGGGCTCGCAAGTTGCGAGCCAAACTGCCGCGGGCGGTTCGATCTTTAAATTTTCGAAATTTACCGTTCAACACGCCATAATGTCCGCGCCGGTGAACCGCGCAATGCGGTCGCGCGCAAATGCACCAACTGCAGCTGCACCAGGTGGGTCTCTGTCGGATCGTGTCGAGTTGTTGGTGCTGCTCCGTGCCTCTAGCATGCCCCCAATATCTGTGTTTTGTGGCTAATTTTCCTGCCTGCGGTCCATTGTGCTACAGCCGCCGTCGCTGCCAAAACCGCACGCGCTGCAGTATCCCAGGCGCCGGCCAAGTCGATGCGCCAGCTTAACAAGGAGAACGACGACCTGCAGCTCAGAGTGGAAGAGCTTGCACAAAGCCTATACACGGTGCAAGCCGGCAAGCAGGCAGTCAAGGCTGCATTCGAGGTTGGTGCAAGCAGCCTCGAGGCTGAGTCGGCCTGTGCCACAAAATGCATTGATATGGCATGACGTTATTCTTATTTGCGAGACACGAATGTTGTTTGGGTACCACAATCTTCTTTGGTATTTTATTTGTGGTGTGCGCGATGGGCTGGACATTGACTTTTTCATTTGCTTTCGTGTGTGCAGAAATCCGCCAAGGAAAAGGATGAACTGATTGATCAGCTACAGTGTGAGATGGAAACACTGCAAACAGATGCGGAACGCCAGCTTTCAAATACCAACTCGGCGCTGCACAAAGCGACGGAAGAGGTGCGCGAAAAGGCGGCGCACGCCGAGGAGGCGGATGCAGCGCAGCAGAAGTTGAGCACACGGGTCAATGAATACCAGGCGTGTTTAGAGAGTGTAGGTGTCAACGCTGTATCTCTGAAAGAGTGGACTCAGCGTGATTCTGAGAAACAGCAAGACGTAATCATGCTCGAGGAGCAGATCCAGAAAGCCATGGACGAGGTATCATATTTCTCAGCTCCCCCTCTCCCCTATTTTCAGCCCTGCCCCCGTTTGATTTAATTGCCTCCTCCTCGTCCATGATGTCACATACAAACTCAATCATGCACTTTTTGTACGTTGATTATGATTTTATGATTTTCACATTCATTGCATCTGATGTTATTGTGGTTGATTGCTCGTGTTGTATGCATCATCTGATGGCAGCTCAAGGACAGTCGCAAGGCGCTGCAGGAGGATGTACAGCGCGAAGAAGACTTTTCTCAAACCATTGCGGAGGTTCGTGAGCAGCTCAAACTCACCAGGGAGGCAGCTGATAAGGAGGGTGCAGGTTCCCATATATGTGTGTGCTTGTGTATATATGTATTTATATATGCACATACATACATACATTCATACATACATACGAAAGCAAATGCATACATTCATACGCAAGCGCTCAACGTAACATCAGACACGCTCCACACACTCTCTCTCACACAAACACCCAACACACAAACACACACACGTACACCCATATATGTATATATATACATCTATATATATACATCTATATGAACCATGCACATTAGCTTCTGGTGGCGAAGACTCGGCATCCGGGACAGACGAAGATGATCCCACACATGCACCAACACACACCCACACACACGCATAGCAGCTTCCGATGGCGAAGATACGGCATCCGAAACCGGTGACGATGATCTCGACGCCAACGACGTCACCAAGCCCGCTGCTGCCAACACGGAAAACTTGAAGAGGGAGAACAAGGAGGAGAGGCAGAAGGAAAAATCGAAGGCAGAGGCGGTTAGGAAGGGGGGAGAGGCAGAGAGGGAGGCGGAGGAGGAGAAGAACGGGGAGGTCAGCAGGGAGAGGCACGATGAGGACGCCAACGGGACACCATACGACGACATTGCAAAAGTAAGAGACAGGGACGATGACGTTCTCGCGACATCGCTTCAGCAAGAGGCTGCACTAGCAGAAGAGCAGGACGTCGACGGTGGCAGCGAGGCGGCACTGCTTCTTGCGGGAGACTCTATGGAAAACCAGCATGCTGAGGTGCACGTCGAGGCCTCAGCTCTTTCGGTTCTCCCCATGGCTTCCAAGAGTGTTGATACTGATGCGGTGGAGGAGGCGGCAGCAGCACTGCTTCTCGCGGGCGACTCTATAGAGCACGAGCAGGCCGAGTCGCGCGTTGAGGACTCACCTCTTGTGCCTGTCCCTGTCGCTTCCGAGAATGTTGATGCTGACGTGGCGGAGGAGGCAGCAGCGGCGCTGCTTGTGGCGGTCGACTTCATAGAGCACGAGCAAGCCAAGGCGCACGTGGAAGCCTCAGCTCATGCGGCTCTCGCCGTCGCTTCTGAGAGTGTTGACGCCGACGCGGGAAATAAGGCGGCAGCTGCACTGTTTGTCGTATGCGACTACACGGCATGCGAGGATTGGCAGGAGGTGCAAGTCGAGGTGAACTTGGAGGAAATAGCTGTTGGGAATCTGGTGGTGGCTGCCGAGAGTGGGTATGTGGAGGCGCCGGGGCTGGAAGAGGCTGCAGCGGTGGAATGTGCTGATGTTGTGTGTGCCGCTGGGTCAATGCAGGATACGCACGAGGTCGATTTCGGTGCAGATTGTGCAGATCTGCATGCGGATGATGCGGTTGTGGCTGCAGAAGATGTGGGGCATGTTGTGACAGTGGGTGAGGAGATGACAAGTGAGGTTCAGGTGGTGGGGGTTGCGAGTACTGATTCTGGCGTGATCGGTGGTGTGGATATGGTGGAGGAGGGGAAGGGGGCCGTAGAGGAGGACATGGAGGAGGAGATAGCGGATGGAGACGCATCTGTCACGAACCAAGTCGCGGCGGAAGATTCGTCGACATGTTTCGCAGCTCTTGTGATGATGCCCAACACATCTGCTGAGGAGGAGGAGGAGGAGGAGGAGGAGGAGGAGAACCCCGCTATGGACGAGGCGGAAGTCGAGGGTGCCGTGACTCATGACCAGGAGACTGTGGCGGTGCAAGAGACAATGGATGATGACAAGGTCAAGGTGCAGGTGCAGGTGGCTGGGAGGGGGGCGATGGAAATGGTCGGGGATGTGGCGGCAGAGAGTGCAGAGCCTGAGAGACGGCTGTCAGTGGCAATGACTCAGCTGCTCAACCCTGCGCCTTCCGGTGCAGGTGACTGCGAATTCCACGACAACGTGGGTGGCAAGGAGGAGTGCGCGGCGTGGAAGAGTGGCAATAAACGGCTGTCAGCGGTTGCGGATCTGCTCAATCCTGACGTGGACAGTGTGGTGGCAAGCGAGGTAGCAACAGAGCTTGTCAAGACGTGTCTCGCCACTGTGTATGACAAGGCTGTGTG
>Ga0209390_10007535_pt1:0-5000 | contig 13891 bp, 18 predicted proteins | sample BON01_FD_187212 | JGI IMG/M metagenome (GOLD analysis project Ga0209390, IMG submission 187212) | Freshwater microbial communities from Lake Bonney liftoff mats and glacier meltwater in Antarctica - BON-01 (SPAdes) (version 2) | ecosystem: Environmental > Aquatic > Freshwater > Ice >... | reverse complement strand
GGATGAATATTTGAAGAGATGTTTATCTTTTGCCAGTGTCCGATTTGCCGGGAAAAATGGAAGCTTGACTCGATTTTCGAGGACTCACAGGTTCTTTGGCCACCACTGACAAAACAGGATAGTACCCTGAAAAAAAACTATCACCTTGCATTCAAAAACGGCATGAATCATATCATGGGATTCGTCTTTCAGAAGTGTTTCAATGACGTCTGCAGAATTTTGTTGTTTTATGGAAGATACCCGAACAATGCTCTCAACATTGCCATTTTACCCGTCAAACTCCCTTTTCAACAAATTTCTTGATAATGTGGACATATTTTTGATAGACCCCTTGCAATGCTGGGATCAGCAGAAACAGTTGAGCAAAATGAAGATATTCAAAAGTTGAATTATTGAAGTCAACATTACGTTGCGATCAGAAAAACATATGGCACAAAAAAGTCCTCGGAAAATAGCAATTTACCCGTCAAAACTACTCAATCTGTTTCTAGTTTTATCCCCGACTAGTACGCTCTAGGTAACCTATAAATAGTATTTGGAACTGGGTTTTCTCGGCTGCCAGTTCGAATTTCAAGGGGGGAAAAAAATCCTCACTACCAAAATATGTTCACAGCTGTATCGCTACGGATCACTTTCTGCCAATGAGCCCTACGATTAGAATAGTCTGCCGGTGAGGATTTCGATATGTGATGTGGTTGGGATTTCGATATAGTGGGTGCGTTTTGTCAACAGTGTGTGAGAGTTCGGCTTTGGCCGATTTTTTTGGTGTTACCTGGGAATCGACTCTCAGATTCGAGTTGTCCTTATCTGGGCACCGAAAATGGGATTTTAAGTGTAGAATTTATCGATACTGAGATTCGGTTTGTTTTTTTCTACAATACCTCGGCCCAGGTTGAGGGCTATCTTAATTGAACGTTTTAGAACGTTTTTAAATCTGTCAATCCGGCAGAAATACATCATCCGCCTGTCACCCGGGATGAGCCCCCCCCGTCACCTCCTCCTCCTCTGGATGTGGGAGGAGCCATGCCATAGTCAGGAGCAGCGGCACCCTTCTGCTTGTTTGCGAGAATCTGTGCTGCCTGGGGATTGCCCAGCGCCGCGTGCTGGAATGAAAAGGGAATGCTAAAGGTCAGAGTCGTTTTGCGCGTGTGCTAGCGTTTGGCAGCTAACTTGAGCACGAGCTCCCCCACAGCACCCGCAGGTAGCCGCGCAGTTCACTGAGAGACCACGACGATTTTTGGCATTTTGATTTTTCTCAAATTACACGCATGTGTGCACTTGAAATGCAGAGTGGGACTCTCTGTAACCCCCTCCAACCACACACACACGCATCACCTGCTTGGTGGCAATGTCGGGATCGCCCGGCACTCGCCGCGCGGCAACTTCTGTAGCGACCTCTTCTGCAGAGGGCGCGAGGGCATCAGCCTCCAAGTCAAACAGATTGAGTGGAACGTCGCCATATTGGGTAAAAAATCCGTCGAGGATGGGCGTATAGACAACGCCGCGGTCGCTGGCGGGGTACGGCATAGCGTGCGCGGCAGGCGGAAAGCCTGTACAGAAGACACAAGTGATATTACTTCGTGCATCTGTGAACCAAATAGTGCACACCTTCCATTTTTCCAGATGTCTGTATTCTATTGAAAGCAATGCGGGGGTGGTTCGGACCAGCATCGTCGCCTGTGTCTTCGTCGGCGCCTGCTATAGAGTTGTAGCACATGTGAATCGGGCCGCTAAAAAGCTCTTGCAGCTCGTCGGGCATTTCGCTGATGTTGTTGTATTCCCGCCGCAGGGTATCGTCTGTAAAGGGCACCCTGTCCGGCTGCGGGAGGCCGAGCCCGGTGATCCATTGATTCATGGTGGTGTGAGCTTCCGCCAGGTTCTCAGCGTTGAGCCCGATGAGAACGTACGAGGCCTCGCTCGACAGCGCCTTGCACGATTCACGCATTGCCTCGCGGTCGGCGGCTGTTAGCCGCCTGTAGTACCCGCACCAGTCCCCCAGCGGGGCGTTCGAGTCGGAGTACAGCGATTGAAAATCTGCCTGCGCCTCATCGTACTTGCTCAGCACGTCCATGGCCTCGGTCAGCACCTTTTGCCGTAGAAGCACCGCCTTGTATTCTGGGTCCTCGCGATCTACACTCTTTGCCTTTGCGCGCTGCGCCACGCGCGCCGCGCCTGTATGCCTCAGCCCGGGAAACACAGTCGCTGGGCTGCTCCTGCCGCAGCAGTGCTCCCCGAGCCCAAGTCTGCCTGCCAGCGGATGCAGCTGCCCACAAGGTGCGGGGCTAAAGGCCGGCGTGCCCGACACCACCATTGTTAGCCCAAGTATGCTGAGGAGGAGCCCATGCATCGTGGCAGCTCTGATTCTGAATGCGACGTGTATCCAGCACGCCTAGCGTAGATCCCTAGATCCCGCGAAATTCGAGAAATAGGTTCAACTAGGTTTGCGTCGACAAACATCGGTTTGATCGACGGCAACATCCATCACACGGTGCACGGTGCTGCACGGTGCTGTGGCAACCGCCAGCGAAATTGTGGCTGGCGTGTGCTGGGGTGGACTTTGTGGAGCGTCAATTGGCTGAGAAAGCTCGACGCAAATGGGCAAAATGTTCAAGATCTACCTCTGCGGAGACAAGATCTACAGCTGCAGCACGTGCCGAACGCACCTCGCAAAGCACGACCAGATTGTGTCCAAGGTGCGTGGTCGCTCACATCGCCTGCTCGGCGTGCTTGTCTTGGACGGCCGAGGTGCCAGCAGCCCTCTCACGTGTATTAGTATATTACACTCCCCTATTTGGAGGGTTTAATGCACTCCCCTATTTAGAGGGTCTACAACACTCCCCTATGACACACCCATATTTTCTAACACACACCCCTTTCTACACCCCTCATGTCAATGGTCCCATCCAGTGGGCGCGCGGCAGCGCCGCCCCGTGCCCCCAAACAAAAATTGTTCTGCAGTGTGTCGCGGAGTGCGTATGCATGCCTGTGCAACACACGCATATGCACACATGCACAAATGCGCACATGCACATGTGCACACACAATAAATCACGCGCACTCATGTACACACTCTCTCTCTCCCTGTCTCCCTCGTTCTCCCTGTTGCTCTCTCTCCCTGTCTCTCACACGCACACATGCACGCAGGCCTTTCAAGGCAGACATGGTCGTGCGTTCCTCTTCAGCAATGTGTAAGTGCCTAGCTGCGCTCCATGCGTGGGCGTGCTTCACGCGTAGATGCCGGTCTGCCTGCTGGTCGTGTTGAGTGTGCAGCACGCTTTTTTTGTGCAACACACATGGGACTGGCACCACATCTGCGACGCTCGACAGCGCCCTGCGATGCGTGTTAGCCGCATTCTGCATATTGTGCTTTCTTGCTCGCTGCAGTGATGCACCTGGCTGTGCGAGATGCAGTATGTCATCTGATTGGTGATATGTGTGTGCAGTGTCAATATCACGTTGGGTCTGAAGGAAGACCGCAACCTCATTACGGGCCTGCACACAGTTGCCGACGTGTATTGCAACTGCTGCCAGTCTATTCTCGGATGGAAATACGTGCGCGTCTGCCCCTCCTCTGCCCCACCCTCCCTGTTGTCTATCTCGCTCAATGTACCTCGCGCGATTGCATTCGCGCACACCAATCTTGCTGACTGCGAAGCTGTATACGGCTGGTTGACAGGTTGAGGCATTTGAGGACAGCCAAAAGTACAAGGAGGGAAAATGTATTATAGAAAAAGCGAAGATGACGTTTGATGCCGGAAAACACGACCTTTTGCCGCCAGTGAGAGACACATGAAATTGTTTCGTGTGTCCCTTGGGCGCGCGGCAAGTGGATGGGCTTTAGCCCCGGAGCCGCCGCGCGCTACTTGCAGCACGCCAGAGCCCATACGGATTTTTTTTTGCTCCCCTTCAAGAAATCGGATGTGAGATCGGACGTGAGATTTAATGTCCGATTTCACGTCCGATTTCATGTCCGATTTTTTGATGTCCGATTTTTTGATGTCCGATTCCATGATCAAGACTCCCACGAAACAATCCCTCCACATACATACTGGGCAAACAAGTGCTGCTTGCCCCTGCGTTCTTTTTACAACACTGGCTGCACTTGATAATTTAGAATATGTAAACTACCACACACATGTACCGGTGAATTACACACGGTAACTGCGCAACGCCGCCGCGCGCCACTTGGGATACTCCTGTGCTCTCTTTCGACTGCGTCTTCACCAACTGTGCTTGCGGTGGCAGAGCGCTGTAGCGCGACGCCTCGTTGTCCTGAAATGAGAGGGGGACTTGATTCTGGAAATCTTGGTCGCCGGTTTGAATATGGAATGGTCTGTTTAAGATCAGGGCAGGGGTGAGGGGTGTTTTATTTAGTGTTCAGACAGTAAAACACCTCTATCCACCTTCCTTTTTAAGCTGCATCCAGACCTTCCCCTCGTCTTCCTCATTGCCTGCGTGGCTATGTCATGCACTCAAAAGTTTTTGTTCATTTGCGGACACGGACTGCTCTAGAAAAGGCACTACAAGTGGGACACGACGGTGACTTTGGACACCACGGCGCGCCCACCTGAATAGGACCATTGTCACGGACAATGTGCGAGGGTACTCGTATTTGTTTCATATTTTCACATACTATCCTCACACCTTATTTTTACTATGCTTTTACGCACCTCTCTCATTTTGTGCCATATTCGCAATACACTTCTCTCATAGACCTATATTTTCCAATACACAACCCTCATACACATGATAGAATCAATACATAACCCTCATGAGCATGATTAAAACAATAAGATTCCCTCACGAGATTTGGAATGCCTTGGACAAAAGGCGGTGGGTCAGGGAGTTCCAACAATTGATTACGCACAATCCACTCCACGTTTATGCTGTGTACGTTTTTCTTTCTCATACTTTCTGTTGCTGTTTCAATTGCTTGTACAACTCTGAATAGGACTGATCTTACCCCATTTTGCAATGTGGGAATGGTTCAAAAGGGGGGG